>Ga0207693_10001918_pt1 | contig 18195 bp, 12 predicted proteins | sample LARL81metaG_FD_184347 | JGI IMG/M metagenome (GOLD analysis project Ga0207693, IMG submission 184347) | Corn, switchgrass and miscanthus rhizosphere microbial communities from Kellogg Biological Station, Michigan, USA - LAR L8-1 metaG... | ecosystem: Host-associated > Plants > Roots >...
ACCGGCACCATCATCAGCCGCGGCCCCAGACGGGCGGCCGTCCTAAAGTGCGATGACGTCCCGCTTTAGAACACGCCGAGCACGATCGCTCCGACGAAGGCGATCGCGACATACGCAGTGAGGACGCTCAATTTGTTGGCGAACGTCATGGGTCAATCCCCTGAACTCACGCCGTTTCTGCGCTGGACGATTAACCTTAGCAGATCGTGACGTCCCGAAAAGTCATCGATGCTGTCCGTCGTGCGCCGTCAGGCCGTTGAGAAGTTGCGTAACGTGGTTAAAGACCCGTGAAAACAACGCGTTGATCAGTCTTTAAGCAAATTCGTCGAACTTGCGGCAATGACGCGCGGAGTTTGTTTGTATCTCGTCGGCTCCATCGTCCTCGTCACGTTGGCGGGCTGCGGTCACGGTTTTTTTCAAACCGCCGAGCGCGAACCCTGGCGGGCCGAGGCCGAAATCGCCTGCCTGAAATCCGGCGCGGTCAAAGAAAGCCTCGAGGTCGTGCGGGTCGACCCGATTTCCGGACCCGGCGTGTGCGGCGCGGAATACCCGCTCAAGGTCGCCGCCTTCGGCGAAGCGTCAGGCAGTTACGGGTTTACCGACGAGGAGATGCGTCCGCCGGCTGACATCGGCAACGGCCAGCCGCGCTGGCCGATCGCGCGGCAACCGCCGCCGGCCTATCGGCCGCCGCCGAATTACCAACCCGGCTCTTCGCCTACCTATCAGCCAGCGGCGAATTATCCGTCGCCGCCCGCGTCCCAGCCCGGCTATGGCGCCTCGCCCGGCGCACCGATCTCGCTCGCCCCGCCCGGCGTGTCGCAGCCTGTGCAGGACGAGATTGATCTGCCGCCGGATGCGCGACCGGGTGAGCCGGCTGGCCGCACCACCTATATGAGCGCGCCGAGCTATCCGTCGCGGGAGCCGTACGCTGCGCCTTATTCGGCGAGGCCGTCCGCGAGCCCGGCGCCGCTGCCGCCGCTCGGGCCGGCGCGTGGCAATCCGGTCGCGGCCGTCGGCCCGGTCGCGGTGAAGCCCGCGGCGACGCTGGCCTGTCCGATCGTGTCCGCGCTCGACCGCTGGCTTGCGGATTCGGTGCAGCCCGCGGCGCAACGCTGGTTCGGCGCGCGCGTGGTCGAGATCAAGCAGATCTCCGCCTATTCCTGCCGAGGCATGAACGGCACTCCGGGTGCGCATATTTCCGAACACGCCTTCGGCAACGCCCTCGACATCGCCGCCTTCACGCTGGCCGATGGACGCCGCATCACGGTGAAGGACGGCTGGCGCGGTATGCCGGAGGAGCAGGGCTTCCTGCGCGACGTGCAGGGCGCGGCCTGCCAGCAATTCAACACCGTGCTCGCGCCGGGCTCCAACGTCTATCACTACGATCACATTCACGTTGACCTGATGCGCCGCGCCAGCCGGCGCGCGATCTGCGAACCGGCCGCTGTCTCGGGCCAGGAGATCGCCGCGCGCGCGTCCCAGCGCAATCCCTATGCGACGCGCACGCCCTTCGTAACGGGATCGCTCGGCGGCGGCATGGCTCGTCGCCACAAGCACGACAAGGTCGACGAAGAGGACGAGTTCCAGGACGATTAGAGCGCCGTCCTGCGGTTCAAAATGGCGCGAGCCATGTTGCTTCCTCAATATAGCGACGCGCATATAACGCGCCCATGACGGCGGTTGCAGGCGCAGGAATTTCACCTCGATTGTTTGCGGCCGCCTGCGCCGTCATGGCTCTCGACATCCGCGTCGGCGCCATGCGAATGCTCTTCGGACGCCGGTGACTGCGGGGATCGACGATAGGGTCCGAATCCGTCCGGCGTCGGATCGTGTGCGCGTGATCGACAGAGGAATCTCATGAATTTTTCCAGCTTTTTTGCGCAGATCGTCGCGTTGATCGGCGGCGTCGCGCTCCGGTGGCGTCAGCTGCAGGGCGCTCCGCCTGCGCCCGCGTGGGGCAGCGCTCCGCAGGTGCCCACAGCGAAGCCGCAAGGCGCCATCCCGACGCTCAAGATGCCGACGGCGAAAGGCTGGAGCGACGGGCAGAAGCCGACGGTTGCACCGGGACTGAAGGTCAACGCGTTTGCGACCGACCTGGACCATCCGCGCTGGATCGACGTGCTGCCGAATGGCGACGTCCTCATTGCCGAGTCGACGCAGGTCGCGGGCCCGCCTAGGAGCGTGTTCCATTATGCGATGCAGGCGACGATGCGTCGCGCCGCCGCGCTTGGCGTCAGTGCGAACCGCATCACGCTGTTGCGCGATAGAGATGGCGATGGCGTCGCAGAAATACGTGGGGCATTCATGGAGGGACTGAACCAGCCGTTCGGCATGGCGCTGCTGGGCGAGACTTTCTATGTCGGCAATACCGACGGCGTGATGGCTTTCCCATATGCGGCGGGCGCGGATCGCATCACTGCGCCGGGAAAGAGACTCACGACGTTCAAGCCTGCGGGGCATTGGACGCGGAGCCTGTTGCCGAGCCCCGATGGCAAAAAGCTCTATGTCGGCGTCGGCTCGCTCAGCAACATCGCCGAGACGGGCATGGAAGTTGAGCAGGGCCGGGCTTGTGTTTACGAGCTCGATCTTGCGAGCGGCAACAGCCGTATCTTTGCCAGCGGCCTGCGCAATCCCGTGGGCCTCGCATGGGAGCCAAACACCGGCGTGCTATGGACTGTCGTCAACGAGCGCGATGGCTTGGGCGATGAAACGCCCCCCGATTATTTGACTTCGGTCCGTGAGGGCGGCTTCTACGGCTGGCCCTATTGCTACTGGGGGCAGACGGTGGACGATCGGGTGCCGCAGGATCCGGCCTTGGTCGCGAAGGCCATCACGCCGGACTATGCGCTGGGCGGACACACCGCGTCGCTTGGTCTGTGCTGGATGCCGGCCGGCACGCTTCCAGGCTTTCCGGACGGCGTGGCGATCGGGCAGCACGGCTCCTGGAATCGCAGCACGCTGAGCGGCTACAAGGTCGTGTTCGTGCCGTTCGAAAACGGGCGTCCCTCCGGTCCGGCGCGGGATATTCTGAGCGGCTTCCTCGCCCCTGATGAGCGGGAATCCTATGGACGCCCGGTCGGCGTGACACTCGGTTCAGACGGCTCCCTGTTGGTCGCTGATGATGTCGGCAACGTCATCTGGCGCGTCACGGGCGCGTAGTGGGGTTGAGCGCGCCTGCGGCTTAACCCGCCAGTCGCTCCAGCACGTCGTGAACGAGGCCGCGCAAGAGATCGAGCTTGTAGCCGGTCATCGGCAACGGCTTGGCGTCTGTGGTCGCGCGCCGCGCGGCCTCGGTGATGTTCTCGGTGTTGGCGGCTCCGCCGAGCAGCACCGCTTCCGACGACAACAGGCGCAACGGTACCGGTGCGACGCCGCCGGCGGTGATACGTACGACATGGAATCGGCCGTCCATGATCACCGCGCGTGCGCACACTTCCGCAAGCGGCCACTCAGCGTGGCTGCGGCCGATGGCGCGTTTGTAGAGCGCGCGCTCCTGCGCAACCGGTTGCGGCAGCTCGATGCTGCGGATCATCTCGCCTTGCGGAAGCAGGTGATCCGACGTGCCGTTCGAGCCGTCGCCTAAAAGGTCGTGAATGCTGAGCTTGCCCCTGCGGTTCGTCGTGATGGTCGCGTCATAGGCGAGCAGCGCCATCGCCATGGTGGAAGGATGCGGCGCGATACAGGGGCCGAGATCGAAGGCGACGGCATAGAGATGATTGCCTGGGCGCGCCGGACAATCCGTGCCGCCCTTCTTCAGGCAGTCGATCGACGGATTGCGATAGTACCAGCAGCGCGAGCGCTGCGCGAGATTGCCGCCCAGCGTCGCCAGATTCCGGATCTGGGGCGTGGCGAGGCCTTGCGCGGAGGCAACGATGCCGGGATAGGCCGCAGCGAGGCGGCTGTCTGTTGCGATCGCGGCGATCGTCGTGAACGCGCGGATCTGCGCACTGCCGTCGTCACTCCACGCGATATCCGCCGTGTCGGGCGAGGGGGCAAGATCGATCAGAGGTCCGCGCGAGACGCCGCTGCGTCGCCGCTCGGAGAGATCTGTGCCGGCGGCGCGAAATTCCGGTTCATCCGCGGCCGCAGTCATGGATGCGAGGGTCATGCCGCGGCCCTCCCTTTGAGCGCGGCAATCAAACGATCGGGTCGCACTGGAATTTCCGTGAGCCTGATGCCGGTCGCGTTATGAATCGCGTTCGCGATCGCGGGCGATGTCGGCACGGTCGCGACCTCGCCGATGCCGACGCTGCCGCCGAGCACATGGTCGAAGCCGGCTTCGTCGAAATGCACATCGATCGGCGGCGTGTCGGCTATTCCGGGAATCCGGTAGTCCTCCATCCCTGCGGTGAGCACGTCACCGGTGCGCGGATCGACCTCGCGTGCTTCGTAGAGCGCATAGCCGATGCCTTGAATGACCGAGCCGGTAGCCTGGCTGCGCGCCAGGAGAGGCGCTGCGATCTTCCCGACCGCGATTCCCGTATGCGCGCTCACCACGCGCACATGGCCGAGCCAGGTGTCGACCTCCACCTCGATCACCTGCACCGAGCTCGGCGCGCCGGCGCCGACCACGATGTTGGACAGCCGCCGCATCATGAAGCCGAAGATCGTGCCGATCAGGCCGACCTCTTTCAGCGGCGAGCGGATGCCGGGCGCGATGGGGCGCGAATCCTCCGGCCTGACCGTCGCGACCTTGAGGTCGGGAGAGGCGGCGATAAGATCGCGCCATGGCGCGTTGGAGCCCGGCACGGGTTTTCGTTTCGAATGGCGCTGGATCTCCGTCTTCAGCTTTTCGACCGCGAGCAGCATCGGCGGGATCACCGAGGCCGTCGTGCGGCTGCCGCCCGATCCCGGTCCTTCCGGCAGATTGGAATCGCCGATTCTTACGTCGATCTCGTGAGGATCGAGGCCGAACTCATGCGCGATGGTGTTGGCGATCACGGTGCGGCTGCCGGTGCCGATATCCTGGATCGCCGTGCGCGCGACCAGCCGTCCGCTTTCGATCGCAAGCTCCGCTTTCGATCCCGGCTGCCAGAGATAGAGCCAGTAGCCGCTGGCGACGCCGACGCCGCGGCGGAAGCGCCCTGTCTGTGCGCCCGCTGCAGGCCGGTTGCGCCAGACCGGGAGAGAGGACGCCCAGTCGTAGAGCCGCCGGCGATTCGGATCGGTGTCCCAGCGCTGGCGCAGCGCGATCGGATCTTGCTTGAGGCGCAGCGCGGCCTCATCGACCGCCTGTTCGAGTGCGAACGCCATCGGCGGGCCGCCAGGGCCGCGAAATGGTGCGCCGGGCGGCAGATTGCTGACGACGTCGAAATCGGCGAGCTCTTTCGCCTCCGCCGGATAGATCAGCCGCGCCAGTGCCGCGATCGTCGAACTGACTGCCGCACCCGTGTCGGCATAAGCGGTGAGGGACAGCGCTTTCAACGCGCCCTCGGGCGACGGCAGCAGCGCGATCTTCATTTCTGCTGCTGGCCGATGGCCGGTGACGGACAATTCCTCGTGCCGGTCATAGGCGATCCGCACCGGCGCTTTCGCCGCGCGCGCAAGCTCGATCGCCGCAATCGTCTCCATGCCGAGGCTGCCCTTCGAGCCGAAGCCGCCGCCGACATGGTCGGCGATGACGCGAATTTTCTCGCGCGGCATCTTGTAGCGTTTGGCGATCATCTCGGTGAGGTGGAAAACCGCCTGCGTAGAGCAGTATAACGTCAGCCGGTCACCGTCCAAGCGAGCGATGCAGGCATGCGGCTCCAGCGATGCGTGCTGCTGCGTGCCGGTGCGGAATGTCGCCTCGACCAGCAGCGGGTCGTGCGTGTCGCGTGCCGTCTGCAGCGATTGTCGCGCCTTGCGCGCACGCTGCGAGAACATGGTGGACGGGCCGCGCAGGTTTCCGTTCCAGGAGGCGGGCGCTGCCGCACCTTCGGAGACGTTGCCCGCCTGCTTGCGGTTGGCCCGTTCGAACACGATCGGCGCGTTGCTGGCGCGCGCGGCATCCAGGCCGATCACTGACGGCAGGCATTCATAAACCGGCTTGATGGCATGGATCGCCGCGAGGGCGGTCTTGCGATCGGTTGCCGCTACGGCTGCGACCGGTGCGCCGACATAGCGCACGGTACGATCGTCGCCGAGCAGCGAGACGGCGGCGGCGACACCCGGCAATGCCTGCGCCGGTGCGAGATCGAGTTCGGCGATGCGCGCATGCGCATCGAGCGAGCGGAGGATGATGCCCTCCAGCATGCCCTGTTGCTTGATGTCGACCGTGTATTTCGCCGTGCCCGTGACCTTGTCGCGCGCCTCGACGCGTGGCGAGACGACGTTGTCACCGTCGAAGCGGCCGGCGCAGGCCTCGGAGACCGCGCGGAAAATGCCGTCATAGGCACCGCAGCGGCAGAGATGTCCTGACAGCGCAGCGCCGATCTCGTCGCGCGACGGCGCCGTCGTGCCCTTGGTCGCGCGCCAGCCATCATGGAATGCAACGGCCCCGACGATGAAGCCGGATGTGCAGAAACCGCATTGCAGGGCGTCATGCGCCATGAACGCCTTCTGCACCGGATGCAGCGCAGCCGCCGCGGCAATGCCTTCGACCGTCGTCACCGTCTTCTCAGCCGCGGCGCGTGCGGGCATCAGGCAGCTTGCGACCGGCGCGCCGTCGACCAGCACCGTGCAGGCCCCGCAGACGCCGGCCCCGCAGACGAGCTTGGTGCCGGTGAGGTCGAGCCCATCGCGCACGACATCGATGAGCAGCGCATCGGGATCGTCGGGCAGGGAGGCGACATGTCCATTGATTGTCATCGTGCTCATCTGCGATCTCCAGATTTCTTACGCGAAGATGTCTTTGTCGCTGCGGCTCTGGCCGGTCGCGGCGACGGCACGAGCGCGCCGGCCACGAGCGTGCGCAGCATGATGTCGAATTCCCTCAAGAAGTCATCCGCGGGCAGCATCGACGGGTAGATCGACTTGACGCCGTGCATCGCCATTTCGATCAGCCGCGCCAGCGCTCCCGCGTCCATGCCGGGCGCGAGCACGAGCCTTTGCCGGCGGCGGACGCGTTCGATGGTGGCAACGATCTGCCCGGCATAGGCTTTGGCGTATTTCTGATAGAGGTCGTGGCCGAGCGCGAGGTGCTCGGAGAACAGTTCCTCGATATGCGGCGAGCCGTCGAAGGAGCCGATCAGGTGTCTCAGTCGCGCATTGACCTGCGACGCCAGAATATCGGCGAGGCTCTTTCCTGCCTTTTCCGCGACATCTGACGCCGCGATTTCCGCAGCAAGCGCACCGTCATAGAGCGCTTCGATGACGGCGCGGAACAGGGCCTCCTTGGACTGGAAATGATGATAGAGCCCCTGCCGCGTCAGGCCCGCTGCTGCGGCGACCTGCTCGATCGACGAGCGACGAAATCCATGGCGGCGAAACACGCGCAGCGCCGCGTCCAGAATGCGGTCCTGGGGCGTCATTTGACGAATTTGACAAATTGCGACGAAATGTCAAATCACGGCGGCTGACGGCTGCGTGATGGATCGTCGTCCGTAGTGTTGGCAAAGCGACAGCCTGCCTACCCTACGAAGTCCGTGGTCAAAACGTGCCGGCCACCGTCACCCGCACGGTCAGTGGCTCGACCGGATGGAGCACATAATCCATCACGCCGTTCTGGCAGACCGCGGTGGGAACCGTCTGCACGGGAAAGCAGCGATTGTAGAGGGTGTCGGTCGTCAGCAGCGAGCCATAGGCGTAGGTGATCTGATTCGCCTTGGTGTTGAGCAGGTTGAGCACGTCGAGCTGGATACGCCAGCCATTTGCGTCACGGTAGCCGATGCGGCCATTGAAGATGCTGGTAGCCGGCGAGCGGAAGGCGTTGTCTTCGGTCAGCGGCGTCGAGCCGAGATAGCGCCAGCGCAGCGTGCCGAACGGGCCGGTCTTCTCGCCGAGGGTGATGCCGGCGGAGGCCACCATCGCCGGCGCGTTGGGGATGTAGTTGCCCGGCGCGTTGCCGATCGCCGCCTGCGGCACGCTGACGAGCGACTCGTAGACTGCAGCCTGGTCACTGTCGAAGCCGACGAAGCGCGCATGCGTTATCGCGAGATCGGCGTCGATGTCTATCCAGGACAGCGGACGATAACGGTTGGTCAATTCGAAGCCGTAACGCCGGCTCGGCCGGCTTGCCTCGGTGTCGCCGGCATCGCCCGCAAAGATGATCTCGGAATCCTGATCCAGCATGAACAGACTGAGCGAGGAGTCGAGCCCCGGCACGATCCGCGTTCGCACGCCGGTCTCGAGACCCTTGGTGCGGACCAGAAGCGGGGAAGCGTCGAGCTTGGTGCCGGGTGCGGTGGGATCCTCCGTGATGGTCGCGCCGCGCGCGTCGTTGCTGTGCATGCCGTAGCCGGCGCCGACGAAGAATTCGGTCTTGTTGAAGGGGCCGAGCGCAAGCGTGAATTTCGGACTGCCGATGCCGGCGCTGGCATGGCCGGAATTGTTGGGATCGAAGATCGAGTTGACATGGGCATCGTAATAATCGCCGCGCCAGCCGACCGTCGTCCGAAGCCAGTCCGTCCAGGTCACGGTGCTCTGTGCGTAGACGCCGATCGAGGCCTCGCCGACCTTGTCGCTGCGGACATTGCTGAGGAAGCTGCGTTGAAACGTGTCGGTGAGTGCGAGCGCAATGTCGTCATAGCGTGTCTGCATCCCGAACGTGGTCTGCATCGGCCGCCCGGCGAGCGAGCCGTCCAGCGTGCGCGATGCATTGCCGCCGGCCATGATCCGGTCGTCATGCTGGTGGAATTGGTCGCCCGCTACGGGATTGCGCAGGAAGTAGGTAAAGTTGTTGAAGAGGTCGAGCTGGCTTTTGACGATATAGGCATTGGCCTTCCATGATCCGGCATCATCTGTGCCAGCGATGCGCCCCGACAGCGCGAAGCGATTGGTCTTGCCGCCATCGGTCGGGTCTTCCGAGCCGAAGCGATCGATCTGGCCGGTGTCGATCGCGCGCTGCGGCACCTGGTCGGTCGAGGCCCAGCGGTTCGAATAGGCCATGCCGGTGATCGAGAAGCCGTCGAGCGCGGTGCCCTGCGTGTAGCGCACCAGCCCGTTCACCTTGCTCATGTTGTCGGGGTTCACCCACGGGCCGTCATAGGTGCCGGTCTCGCCGGCGATCAGCAGCGTGCCGTCGCCCACTTTCGCGGACTCCATGCCGAATAAGCGCAAATAGCCGAAGCTGCCGGCCGTCACTTGCGCGATTGCCTTCGGCACGCTGTCGATCAGGCCGAGGTGCAGGTTGCCGGCCGAGCCGAAATCGCCTTCGTCGGCGTAATAGGGGCCTTTGCGCACGTCGAGCCGGCCCACGGTCTCCGGCATCAGCCAGTTCAGGTCGGCATAGCCCTGGCCGTGTGCATGCGTGCGCATGTTGACCGGCACGTCATCAACGTAGATCGCCATGTCGGTGCCGTGGTCGAGGTTGTAGCCGCGCAGGAAGTACTGATTGGCTTTGCCCTCGCCCGAGTGCTGCGTCACGATCAGCCCGGGCACGGCTTCGAGGATTTCGCCCGGCCGCGCGACAGGCCGCGCGTTGAGGTCCTCGCCGGAGATCGTGACCTGGCTCGCCATGTTCTGGCCTGGCGCCGGACCGGAGCCGACATTTGGCGCGCCCGATGCCGACGCCGCGGTGGCCTGCTGTGCGGGGCTGGGTGCAGTCGCGCGCGGCGTCTGTGGGAGCGGCTTGCGCGCGATGCGTTTCGACGGCTGGCGTCTCGGTGACGGCCGCGGCGCCTGTACGGTGATCGGGGGCAGCATTTCAGACTTGGCTGTAGCTGCGGGTGGGGCCGCGTCCGATCCGGATTGGGCGAAGGCGGTGTCCGCAGACTGCAGAAGTGGCAGCGCCAGCACGCAGAACCCGAATTTACGCAACCGTCTCGACACCAGCTGGCCCCACCATACTGACCGGCGCGCGGTGACCTGCGACCATGCAAAGTTGTGCACGGCCCCGCCGCCGATGTTAAAGCAGCCTATACCTCGTGAGTATGACGTCAATTTGAATTCGTCATACTCAAGCGCAGAGCCTGAAGGAGACCAAATGCAGCGGCTTACGATCACGATCGATGATGACCTCGTAGCCGAGGTGGACAAGTTCATCGCACAGCATGGCTATGCCAACCGGTCGGAGGCGTTTCGCGATCTGCTGCGCAGCGGCCTCGAACATGTTGATACCGCGACCGCAGGCAACCGCCATTGCATCGCGACCTTGAGCTATGTCTATGACCACGCTGCGCGCGAATTGCCGAAGCGCCTGACCAAGGATTTCCACGAGCATCACGACCTCGCGCAGGCCACGCTTCACGTGCATATCGATCACGACAGCTGCCTCGAGGTCACGGTGCTGCGGGGGCGTGGTGCCGATGTGAGGGCATTCGCCGATCACGTCATCGCCGAACGCGGCGTGCGCCACGGCCATGTCGTGATGATGCCCGTCGAGCCGCACGCGCCACTTGGTCACGCGCACGGCGAGGCGCGGGGCGGGAAGAAGTGATGCACGCGTCGCCCCGGAATGACGACGCGGCGGGAATTCGAATGGTGGGCACGCTTGCGCTTTGCCCACCCTACGGAGTCTTCGCTGGCGCTCGCAAATGACGGGGCGCGACAGTGGCCCTCAGCCCGCCTCCACCTGATACGCCGCCAGGAACAACCGCGTCGCGCTGTCGATGACGACCTTGACGCGCTCGGGTGAGGGCGGCGGGGCGGCCTGGAAGATGAAGGGCAGGAACAGCGAGGCCTGGCACATCAACATGAATTGCGAGGCCGCGAGGTGGCAGTCGTCGATCAGGAGTTCGCCGACCTTCACGCGCGCGTCGAGATAGGCGGCAAGCCGGTTGATGGTGTTCTCCAGCACGCGCTCGTAATAGCGGCGGCCGACATCGGGCATCCGCTCGGCGATCGCCATCACGGTGCGGATCGCCGACCCTCCGCCCGGACGGCAGAGCAGCGCGATGTAGGCATGACCGAATTCCGGCAGGGTGGTCGGGACGTCACGGGCGGGGTCGAAATTGAATTCGACCTGGCCATGGCCCAGCGCCTCTTCCTCGACGATGGCCTCGAACAGCCGGCTCTTGTCGGCAAAGTAGACATAGAGCGTGCCCTTGGAGACCCCGGCGGCGCGGGCGATCTCACCCATGCTGGCACCGTCAAAACCGAGATCCATGAAGACCTTACGGGCTCCGTCGAGGATCTGCCGGCGCTTCGAGGAATCCTCGTCGCCGATCAATCGGAGAGAGGTTTGGGTGTCTGCTACCATTGGTTTAGCTTCTCTGGAAAGAATTCAAATCTGGAAACTTTTCGCAAGGAACCGAGCCGCTATGATCCGTCCTTCACAAAGTAACTTGACCGAACCGTTCGGTCAATGATAATTTCCACCCGATCAGGCGGGATGGGCCGGGTTTGGCGCGTCCGCTAGCCGAGAACATTTGAGTTGAGGAAGGTCGTCATGGCCGCAGCAAGAGATCAGGCCGCCGCGCGCGTTCTGCGAAGCGATGCGGATGAGGCGGAGCAGCCTGCTCGCGAAGCGGTGGCCGCCGGTCTGGCCGAGCAGCGTCGCCCGGCCGACGAGGCCAAGCGCAAGCCGGCCGAAACGCCGGCGGTTCCCGCGGTCGACAAGCCTGCAGTGCCGAGCGCCGCCGCGCCGAAATCCGGCAAGCGCCGTTTCGTGCTGATGGGCATTATCGCACTGCTCGCGCTCGCCGCGGCAGGCTACGGCGTGCACTATTTCCTTGTCGGGCGGTTCTTCGTCTCCACCGACGACGCCTATGTCCGCGCCAACAACACCATGCTCGGCGCGCGGGTGACCGGCCACATCGCCGCGATCCTTCCTGGCGACAATACGCTCGTCCACAAGGGCGACGTGATCCTGCGGATCGACGACGGCGACTACAAGATCGCGGTCGATGCTGCGAGTACCAAGATCGCGACGCAAGAGGCGACGATCGCGCGGATCGGCCGCCAGGTTGGCGCGCAGCAGAGTGCGGTCGAGCAGGCGCAGGCGAACTTCGTTTCCGCCGAAGCCGGGTTAAAGCGGGCCGGTCTCGATTATGATCGCCAGCAGGCGCTCAACAACAAGGGCTTTGCCTCGCACGCCACCTTCGAGCAGTCCGAAGCCGCGCGTGACCAGGGTGTGGCCGCAGTCAAGGCGGCGCAGGCTGCCTTTGATGCCGCGCGCGACAATGTCGAAGTCACCAAGGCGCAGCAGGTGGAGGCGCAGGCCCAGCTTGCAGAACTGAAGACCACGCTCGCGAAGGCCGAGCGCGATCTCGATTTCACCGCGGTGCGCGCGCCGGTCGATGGCACCTTCTCCAACCGCCTCGTCAATGTCGGCGACTTCGTCGCGGTCGGACAGAGGCTCGGCAATGTCGTGCCGCTGGATGACGTTTTCATCGACGCCAATTTCAAGGAGACGCAGCTCAAGCGCATTCGTCCCGGCCAGCCGGTGACGATCTCGGTCGACGCCTACGGGATGCGCAAGTTCAAGGGCGTCGTCGACAGCATCGCTCCCGCAGCCGGCTCGGTGTTCACGCTGCTGCCGCCCGACAACGCGACCGGCAACTTCACCAAGATCGTGCAGCGGCTGCCGGTGCGCCTCCGCGTGCCGAAGGAGGTAGCGCGGCAGAACCTGCTGCGCGCGGGCATGTCGGTCTACGCGACCGTCAACACCACCGATGTCGCCAAGGACGCCGACAGCGACGCCGATCTCGACTCGCCGATGATGATTCATCCGGAATAGGCGTGACCGACGTCGCGCCGGTTCGAACGGGCACGTAAGCGAGCCAGAACCGAGCAGCCCGAAACCGAGCAGTCCACCGAGCAGTCCATGGCCAACGCCACCACCGCACCGCCTGCCATGCTGAGCGCGACTTCCGAGCGCATCGCGCCGCGGCGGCTGGTGGCGTTCCTGATCATGGTGTTCGGGATGTTCATGTCGATTCTGGACATCCAGATCGTCTCGGCCTCGTTGACCGACATCCAGGCCGGCCTGTCCGCGAGCTCGAGCGAAGTCTCCTGGGTGCAGACGGCCTATCTGATCGCCGAGGTGATCGCGATCCCGCTGTCCGGCTTCCTGTCGCGCGCGCTCGGCACGCGGCTGTTGTTCGCGATCTCGGCTGCCGGCTTCACCATCGCGAGCTTCCTGTGCGGCTTTGCCTCCACGATCACCGAGATGATCCTGTGGCGCGCAATCCAGGGATTTCTGGGCGCGGGCATGATCCCCACCGTGTTCGCCTCGGCCTACACGGTGTTTCCGCGTTCGAAATTCCACATCGTCGGCCCGATCATCGGCCTCGTCGCGACGCTGGCGCCGACCATCGGTCCCACCATCGGCGGCTACATCACCGATGTGATGTCGTGGCACTGGCTGTTCTTCATCAATGTCGTTCCCGGCGTGATCATCACGGTCGGCGTGCTGGCGCTGGTTGATTTCGACCAGCCGAATTTCGCGCTGCTCGAGCGTTTCGACTGGTGGGGCCTGATCTTCATGGCGGGCTTCCTGGGCTCGCTCGAATATGTGCTGGAGGAGGGGCCGCAATATGAGTGGCTGCAGGATACCTCCGTCGCCATCTGCGCCGCGCTCGGCTTCGTCTCGGCAATCGCCTTCTTCTGGCGCGTCTTCACCGCGGAGGAGCCGATCGTCGATCTGCGCGCCTTCACCGATCGCAACTTCGCGATCGGCTGCGTGCTGCAGTTCTGCATCGGCATCGGGCTCTACGGCCTGACCTACATCTATCCGCGCTATCTCGCCGAAGTGCGCGGCTACAGTGCGATGCAGATCGGCGAGACCATGTTCGTCTCCGGCGTCACGATGTTCCTGATGGCGCCTGTCGTCGGCCGGCTGATGCAACGCGTCGACATGCGCTATCTCATCGCCTCCGGCCTGATCATCTTCGGGATCGGCTCCTGGCAGATGACCGGCATCACCCGCGACTATGATTTCAACGAGCTGCTGCTGCCGCAGATCCTGCGCGGCATCGGCATGATGCTGGCGATGGTGCCGACCAACAACATCGCGCTCGGCACATTGGCGCCGGAGCGGGTGAAGAACGCCTCCGGCCTGTTCAACCTGATGCGCAATCTCGGTGGCGCGGTGGGCCTTGCGATCATCAACCAGGTGCTCAACGACCGCACCGACCTGCACATCTCGCGGCTGCAGGAACGCGTCAACTGGGGCAACGCCACCGCGGTCGAGACTCTCAACAATTTCACCCAACGCCTGCAAGGCATGGGCGACGCCGCGCTGATGGCGATGAAGCAGTTGTCTCAGATCGTGCATCGCCAGGCGGTCGTGATGGGCTATGGCGATGCCTTCTTCATGCTGACCTTCTTCTATCTCGGTCTGAGCTTGCTGGTCATGCTGCTCAAGAAGCCGGCCGCGCTGTCGGGCGGAGGCGGGGGACATTGACGCCGCGAATGGCGGCGCCCGGGTGTTGCAAATCGGGAATCCAGCGGTTATAACTGCTACGCACTGTAGCTCGAACCGGGAGATTTGCATGATTACCGCATTTTCGCAGATCGCGCGCCCGCGTCCGATGCTCATGCTGGACGCCGTATCCGGCTGTTAGAAGCCGCTTTCGCCAGCAGCGGCCGGGTGTATCGCGCCGGTTTCGGAACTCCCCGCTAAGTCACTGATATTTTTAACGACGCCCGTGTTCGGCCACTTGCCGTCGCGCGTCACTTTTGATGGAGCCGGCCTGCGCGGAGAGCGCGGCCGGATGATGCCATGACCGTTCGAGAAAAACGTCCCGCAGCGATTCGCGTTGTGATGCCGTTCGTGTTCCGCCATTGGCTGAACCAGCCGGTGATGACGCTCGTGGTCGCTTCCGGCCTGTTGGGTGCAACGGTCGCCGACCTGTTCATGCCGCTGTTCTCCGGCCATCTGGTCGATGCGCTGACGCGCGGTGCCGAAGATGCCGACGCGCGGCGTGCGGCGGTCGTCGCGTTCACGGCGATCGTCGGGCTCGGCTTCTCTTCGATCGTGCTGCGCATGATCGGGCTGCAGGCGATCGTGCCGTTCACGTTGAGGATCATGTCCGATGTCGCGCGCGACGCCTTCGCGCGGGTGCAGCGCTTCTCGACCGACTGGCACGCCAACAGCTTCGCCGGATCGACGGTGCGCAAGGTCACCCGCGGCATGTGGGCGCTCGATCTCTACAACGACACCATCCTGTTGGCGCTGCTGCCATCGCTATCGGTGCTGTTGGGATCGATGATCCTGCTCGGGCTGCACTGGACGTCGCTGGGCGCGGTGATCGCGATCGGCGCGCTGATCTACGTCAGCATGACGGTGATTCTGTCGATCCGCTACATCGCGCCGGCCGCGCGCGTCTCCAACGCCTGGGACACCAAGGTCGGCGGCACGCTGGCGGACGCGTTGACCTGCAACGCCGTGGTGAAGTCGTTCGGCGCGGAGGCGCGCGAGGATGCGCGGCTGATGCGCGTCATCAGCCGGTGGCGGAGGCGGGTCAATCGGAGCTGGTTGCGCTACAACGCCACCAATGCCGTGCAGCTGATCGTGCTGTTGTGCCTGCGTGGTTCCGTGATCGGCGGTTCGCTGCTGCTGTGGATGGCCGGACGTGCCTCGCCTGGCGACGTCACCTATGTGCTGACCAGCTATTACGTGATCCACGCCTATTTGCGGGACGTCGGCATGCACATCAACAACTTGCAGCGTTCGGTGAACGACATGGAGGAACTGGTTGAGATCCACGCCGAGCCGCTCGGCATCATCGATGTGCCGGACGCGAAGCCGATCGACATCACCGGTGGCCGCATCGTGTTCGACGACGTGACCTTCCATTATGGCGGCCATCGTGCGCCGCTGTATGACGGTCTGTCGGTCGAGATCCGTGCCGGCGAGCGTGTCGGCCTGGTCGGGCGCTCCGGCTCCGGCAAGACGACGTTCGTCAAGCTGGTGCAGCGGCTCTACGACGTCTCGGGCGGCCGCATCCTGATCGACGGCCAGGATGTCGCTCACGCAACGCAGCAATCGCTGCGCAGTCAGATCGCGATCGTGCAGCAGGACCCGATCCTGTTTCACCGCTCGCTCGCCGAGAACATCGCCTATGGCCGGCCCGGTGCCAGCATGGCTGCGATCGAGCAGGCGGCGCGACTCGCCAACGCGCATGATTTCATCCTGCGGCTGCCAAAGGGCTACGGCACGTTGGTCGGTGAGCGCGGGGTGAAGCTGTCGGGCGGTGAGCGGCAGCGCGTGGCGCTGGCGCGTGCGTTCCTGGCGGATGCGCCGATCCTGATCCTGGACGAGGCGACGTCGAGCCTCGATTCGGAATCGGAGGCACTGATCCAGGAGGCGATGGTGCGCCTGATGAAGGACCGCACCTCGATCGTGATCGCACACCGGCTGTCGACCGTGCGCAGTCTCGACCGCATCCTGGTGTTCGACCGCGGCGAGATCGCCGAGCAGGGAACCCATGCCGTGCTGGCCAAGCGAGCCGGCGGCATCTATCGCAGCCTGTTCGAGCGGCAGGCGACCGAGTTCGAGCGGATCACGGCGGCGGAGTGATCCGCCGCCGTGTCGCGCCCGCTCCAGGCGTGGACTCATCAATGCGCGTCGGGTGTTGCCGGATCTGAGCATTGCGGGTCATGACGACCCATTGCTGACGTGATGAAGGTTGCCTCCGATCTCGGCTTTTCGGACGAAACCGGTCATCGAACAAGCTGACAAGGAGACGTTTCATCGTGGTCGAGAAGCCTAGGCGGCAGACTCACAGTAGCTTAGGAATGTAGCGATCGCTATCATTGTCGGCCGCCTCCCCAGAGCGAGAGGGGGGAAATAGCGGTGATGCGAGAGCGCATTCGCAAGGGAGAGAAGCGATGGACCTGAAGGGCGTGGTTGCACTAGTGACGGGCGGAAATGGCGGGCTGGGGCAGCGCATCTGCCACGCGCTCGCGCAACAGGGCGCACATGTCGCTGTCATGTACGCTCGCAGCCGCGACCAAGCGGAAAGCGTCGCTAGCGAACTAACGTCGCGTTATCAAATCAACGCTCAAGCTTTCGCCTGTGACATAACCGACGGCGCGGCTGTGGATCGGCTGGTCGGTGAGGTTACCCAGGCCTTCGGCCGCCTTGATGTTCTAATCAATGACGCAGCTTACAACGTCTCGATCCCCTTCGGCGATCTCGACAATCTGACGCTGGAGGTGTGGAACCAGATCATGGCCATTAACCTGACGGGGCCGATGCGTCTGACCAAGGCGGTAGCCCCTATCATGAAGGCCCAGGGGCGAGGCCGCATCATCAACATCGCTTCGGTAGCAGGGCTCAGCCCAACCGGCTCTTCTATCGCTTATGCCGTGTCGAAGGCGGGGCTCATTCATCTGACGCGTTGCATGGCAGTGGCGCTAGCGCCTGAGACGCTCGTCAACTGCGTGGCACCGGGTCTGCTGGACGGCACTCGCGCGACAGCCAATCTCCGGCCCGAGCAGATCGAGCGCTCCGCCTCGGGCTCGCTCCTGAAGAGGCCAGCCGACAAGGACGACTGCGCCGACATGGTGGTCGCCATGTGCCGCACCGAGACCATGACCGGCCAGACTGTCGTCATCGACTCTGGACGCATCTTCCACTAGGACGACGGGCTCAACCAGACGGCTTCGAGCGGCGCGCAGCGAACGGGTATCCATTCGACGCCACGCCAGCTTGAGGATATTGGAGCTTTGATCGATGGCTGTTTGGTCTCACTTTAGGTTCAACAGCGGGCGAGAGATGGCAAATCGGTTTGCAATTGCCCCGCTAACAACCGATTCTTCCCATGATGATGGGACGGCTACCGAAAACGAACTCGAATTTGTCCGACGACGTGCTGCCAGCGGATTCGGAGCTACCATTTCTTCCGCCGCTTACGTCGAACAAGACGGGCGCTCTTGGCAGGGAATCGGTGCGGCACATGATGGACACTTGTCCAGTCTCCACCGGCTCGCCGAAGCAATGCGTGCTGCAGGAGGTCTTGCGATCCTCCAAATATATGATGGTGGCCGCATCGCAAAGCCCGAGTTGATAGGTGAGCAAGGTCTGCGTGCGCCTTCTGCGGTTGCATCGTTGCGTCCCGGAGCAAAGACGCCAAGGGCGATGACGGCCAATGAGGTTGGAAACCTGATTGCAAGCTTTCGAGAGGCTGCTTCTCTCGCTCGAAAAGCTGGTTTCGACGGCGTCGAGAT
>Ga0207693_10001920_pt1 | contig 18192 bp, 21 predicted proteins | sample LARL81metaG_FD_184347 | JGI IMG/M metagenome (GOLD analysis project Ga0207693, IMG submission 184347) | Corn, switchgrass and miscanthus rhizosphere microbial communities from Kellogg Biological Station, Michigan, USA - LAR L8-1 metaG... | ecosystem: Host-associated > Plants > Roots >...
GTCGGTCTCGACGACCCGCAGCCCGTCACGCTCGAGCGCTTCGTTCAGGCGGATCTCCTCGCTCGCCATCGACTTCGACTTCGCGACCAGCCGCGCCCCACTGCGGCGGCAGATGTCGCGGATCGTGTCCGCCGCCTCACCAGCCGTAGCAGCGAAGTGCACGTGGCCGCCACGTGCCTCGAGCGCTCGCGAGAATTCGCCGAGATACCGATCGAGGTCGTCGATAGTCCGCTGTTTGATCTCGCGGCCTCGCTCGCGGAGCTCCTCGACGTCCGGCAACAGTCCCCACGCCGCGAGGCGCGCGTCACGCAGCCGCCCGGTCGCGGCGTCGAGCGCCGGTTGCGTGTGCCCGTCTTCGAGCGCCCGGCCCGCGGCGGCCCGGAACCGCTCGCGCGGCTGACCGAGCGCGCTCATGCCACACCACGCGCGAGCGCGGTCGCGAGATGGACCACGTGAGGCCCTCCGGCACGCCCGGCGCGCCCTCGCAGCTGCATTAAGCAGCCCGGGTCGGCGGTGACGAGGGCGTGCACGCTGTTTGCGCCCGCGAGCTTGTCGTCCGCCATCGCCGCGGAGATCTCGGGCTGGCGCACGGAGAACGTTCCGCCGAACCCGCAGCAGAGGTCCGGCCGCGGCAACGCCGCGACCACCGCGCCCGAGCGCTCGAGCAGACGACGCGGCGGCTCCGCGATGTGCAGCTCGCGCAGCATGTGACATGAATCGTGGTAGGCGACGGTGCGGCCGTCGTTCGTCTTCGCGGGCTCGAAACCGGCGGCGTCCAGGAACGCGGAGAGCTCCCAGACTTCGAACGGCTCGACCCCGAGCAGCTCCGGCAGGTAGTGCGAGAGCATCGTCACGCACGAGCCAGAGGGCACGATCACGGGTGCGTCGCGCGCGAAAGCCCGCTCGAAGCCGCGCGCGATGCGGCGCGCGGCGGCGCGGTGGCCGGCGTTGAACGCGGGCTGTCCGCAGCAGACCTGTCTCCGCGGGAACTCGACCTCGTAACCGGCGGCGCGAAGCAGTCGCTCCGCATCCTCGACCGCGTCCGGGAAGACGAGATCGCCGACGCAGGTCGCGAACAGCTGGACGCGCGCAGGCGGTCTGATCGGGCTAGCGTTCGACGTGCTGCGAACCGCCGTCCTCGCCGAGCACAAGGTCGCGCTCGCGGTCTGGCACGTGGTCGAGGGGCACTGGCGCGAGCGCCTCGAAGAACGTGACGCCGCCCTCCGAGTAGAGCTCGTGCTCGACGCCGCGGTTCATCACGCAGACATCGCCGGTGCGCAGGTGACGGCGGTCGTCGCCAATCGTGACGTCGACCTCGCCGTCGACGATCACCATTACCTGCTCGGCGTGCTCATGCGCGTGCCGGGCGACCGACTTGCCGGCGTCGTAGCTGACCCGGCAGATCAGCACTTGGTCGCCGCCGATCGCGTGCAGCCTGACACCCGGAAACAGCTCGAAGGAGTCGAGCCCGTTCCAGGTCCGGAAGGGCGAGACGTCCTGCGTGGCGCTATTCATCCGGGAGTAGGAAGCCTTCGCCGTCGGCACCTTTGCCGCGATTTCCCGAGACGGCCGCGATCGAGATCTCTTCGTCGTAGACGACCCGCTTGCCGTCGCGCTGTGGCTCCTTCCGCTTCTGGATCGCGTTCAGGACCTTCTCCGGCGTCGCTGGCGCCTCGGTGACCCAGACGCCGAGCGCGTCGTGGATTGCGGACATGATCGCGGGCGGCTGGGCGTTGTTCGCCATCTCGCCGATCGCCTTGGCCCCAAACGGCCCGTCCGCGGAGGGGTACTCCAGGATCACGTTGTCGAGATCCGGCAGGTCCTCGAGGGTCGGCGCGAGGTAGGCGCCGAACTGCTCGCCCCGGTGCTCGACGGATGGGTAGTAGGGGTATGAGCTCTCGAGCAGGCCGAGCCCGAGCCCCATCAACGCGCCGCCTTCGATCTGCCCCTCGACGAGCGTCGGGTTGATCGCGCGCCCGACGTCGTAGACCTGGACGAGCCTCTCTACCCGCACCTCGCCAGTCTCGTCGTCGACCTCGACCTCCGCGACGCAGGCGGCATACGAGATCGCCGAGTGCGGTTCGCTGTCCACCTCGCCGGTGTCGTCGTCGACCGTCGAGTACGGCTTGAGCGCGGCGCCCGTGCCCGTGAGCAGGTCGCCGTGGGTCCAGGTCGCGGCCGCGGCGACATCCGCCAGGCCGAGCTTGCGGTCCGGAGCGCCCTTCGCGACTACCTCGCCGTCTTCGATCTCGAGGTCGGCGGCGTCGATCTCCATCTCCTTCGAGGCGATCTCGAGGATCCGCTCGCGCACCCGCTCCGCTGCGAAGCGGACGGCGTTGCCGCCGATGAACGTCCCTCGCGAAGCGAAAGAGCCCGTGCAGATCGGCGAGGAGTCCGTGTTCGAGACGTCCATCGTCACCCACTCGTAGGGAACGCCGATCGTGTCGGCGACGATCTGCGTGTGCACCGTCTTCGAGCCCTGGCCGATGTCGACCGTGCCGGCGAAGACGTCGATGCGACCGTCCGGCTTGACCTTGATCCACGCCTGACTCGGGTCGCCGTTCTGGTTCATCCCGGTCGGGTACTCGATCGTCGCGATGCCGCGTCCTCGATGCTTCGCCATTTACGCAGGCCTCCCGTCGGTCTCGGCGGCGCCATCGCGAGCGACGGACGTCAGCAGGTGGTCGGGAAGCAGGTCGCCCGAGCGCGGCTCGCTCGTCATCTGCTTGAACTCCGCCCCCAGCTCGTAACCGATCCGGTCGGCGGCCGCGAGCACGACGGGGACCGTCGACGGGTCGCTGAGCCGGACGCGGTTTGCGGTCAGGTCGCCGATCCGGTTCGCGTTCCTCAGGCGGAGCTCGAGCGGGTCGATCCCGAGCGTCTCGGCGATCCGGTTCATGTGGATCTCGACGGCATAGGACACGGACGTGACGCCGAACCCGCGCATCGCCGAGGTCGGCGAGCGGTTCGTGTAGACGACGTAGCCGTCGAAGCGCAGGTTCGGGATGGTGTAAGCGCCCGTGTGGTGGAACGAGTGCTTCGTGACGCCGTACGACGAGAACCGCGTGTAGGCGCCGGCGTCGTGGAGCGTGATCATCTTCCGGGCGAGCAGCCAGCCGTCACTCGTGACGGCGTCGGCGAGCTCCATGTGCCACGGCGCTCGCGTCGACGAGCAGAGGAACTCCTCCTCGCGCGTCCAGCGCCACTTGACGGGGCGGTTGGCCTTCAGCGCGAGTAGAGCGGTGATCGTCTCAGTCGCGGTGTCGACCTTGCCGCCGAAGCCGCCGCCGACGGTGCCGCCGACGAACTTCAGCTTGTTGAGCGGCCACTCGAGGTGGGCCGCGACGACGCCCATCGAGAAGTACATCGCCTGCGTGCACGAGTAGATCGTCAGCCGGCCGTCCGGCTCCGGCACCGAGAGCCCGACCTGGGGCTCGATCGGCAGCTGCTCGATCGCCTGCGGGCGGTAGACACCCTGCACGATCACGTCGGCGCGCTCGAATGCGTCGTCGACGTCTCCCTTGCGGATGCGGCGGCTCGTGTAGGGACCGAAGTGCGGAAATGCGGGGCCCCACTGGTGGAACGGCTTCGCGTCGGCGTCGTAGGCCTTCCGGATGTCGAAGACCGGCTCCCGCTCCTCGAACTCGACCTCGATCAATTCGACGGCTTCGAGCGCGGTCGCTTCGTCCTCCGCAGCGACAACGGCGATCGGCTGACCCTTGTAGCGAACATCGTCCTCGGCGAGCAACGGCTCGTCAGCTGGCACGCCAAGCGCCTCGAGGTGGCCGTAGACGTTCCGCGGGACGTCCTTGTGCGTGATGACCGCATGCACGCCCGGGAGTTTTTCGGCCTTGCTCGTGTCGAGGCGCTTGATTCCGGCGTGCGGGTGCGGTGATCGAAGCGCCTTCGCCCACAGCGTCCCGGGAATGCGGACGTCATCGACGAAGCGCGTGCGGCCCGTGACGTGGCCGACGCCGTCGTAGCGGGGAAGGCGCGCGCCGACAGCCTTCATGCGGGGCTCCCTGAGACGAGGACCTCCGGCTCGTGCCGGCTGGGGCCGGTCGCGCCTGCTTCGAGGGCGGCCTGGGAGACGTCGCCGTTGGCGGCCGCCTCGACGGCGGCGACGATCTTCACGTAGCCGGTGCAGCGGCAGACATGCCCTGCGAGCTCCTCGAGGATCTGCTCGCGGCTCGGATTCGGGCTCCGCTCGAGCATGGCCGTCGTCGCGAGCACGAAGCCGGGCGTGCAGAAGCCGCATTGGATCCCGTACTGCTCGTAGAACGCGGCCTGCACTGGCGAGAGGTTCCCCGGCTCCCCGAGCGCATCGACCGTCGTCACCGTCGCTCCCTCAACCGCGACCAGCGGCGTCAGGCACGACCTTCGCGGCTCGCCGTCTACCAGGACGGTGCATGCACCACAGCCTCCTTGCTGGCAGCCGGCCTTCGGGCTCGTGATCCCGAGCTCTTCCCGCAGCGCGTTCAGAAGCGTGTCCAGCGGCGGCGTCGAGAGCTCGCGCTCGATCCCGTTGACGGTCAGTTGCATCGAACTCCTTTCACGACGAGAGGCCTTCGAGCGCCCGGCCGACGAGAGCCGGCAGCACCTGGCGCCGGTAGCTGGCCGAGGCGAGGGCGTCGTCCCGTGGGTCGACGTCGTCGAGCGCCTTCTGTCCGGCGTCTTCGAACGACGCGCCGCCGGCGAGCGCTTGCTCGACCGAGGCCGCGCGCACCGCGCGCGGTCCCGCGCCGGCGATCGCAACCCGAGTTCCGGCCGCCGTTTCGGCCGCGGCGACCGCGAGGATCGTGTAGGCGTGCGCATGCGGGCGCCGGACGGAGGCGCTTGAGGCACGCTTCGGCTCATCGACCTCGATCTCGAGCACGAGCCTTCCGTCGGGGCCGGCCGCGAGGAAGTCTTCGATCGAATCGGTTCGTTCGCCGGTAGAGCCGGCCGAACGGATGCGCGCGTCCAGCGCGAGCAGCGGCGCCTGCAGGTCGCCGCGCGAGAAGGTCGCGGCCGCGGGCGCGCAGAGATTGCCGCCGATCGTCGCCTGGCCGCGCACTTCACGGTCGCCCACGTGGGCGGCGAAACTCGCAAGCGGCTCGGGCGCGCCGTTGACGAGCGCCGAGACCGGCGTCGCGGCCCCAATGCGGCACGTCCCGCCGGAGCGCTCGATTCGGTCGAGCCCGGCGCGACCGAGGTAGAGCGTCCGCTCCGGACGCAGGCGGCCGAGCATGATGTCGGGCATGACGATCGTGCCGCCGGCGACCACGGTCAGGCCCGATCCATCGCCGAACGCAGCCGCCGCATCCTCCGCGGAGGTCGGGACCAGGACGTCGGTGAGATTCGTCAATTCGCGCCTTCGACAGGTGTCGGGTCGACGCAAGCGATCCTAACTCTTGGAAATCCCAAAAGCAGCATCGAACCCCTCGGCGATACGATCTGCGGACCGTGACGGCGCGCACCTTCGGGACGATCGACGACCTCCAGGCGGAGCTCCTGGACGCGTCGTATCTGGCCGACCGGGGGCTGGCGAGCGTCCTCTTCCTGGCGCTCAAGCTCGAGAAGCCGCTGCTGCTCGAGGGTGAGGCGGGCGTTGGCAAGACCGAGGCCGCGAAGGCAATGGCGCGGGTGCTCCCGGCCCGCCTAATCCGTCTTCAGTGCTACGAGGGCCTCGACGTCGCGCATGCCGTCTACGAGTGGAACTACTCGCGCCAGCTGCTGCACATCCGCGCCGCTCAAGAGGGGACGGTTTCCGAGGAAGATCTCTTCGGACCGGAGTTCCTGATCCGCCGGCCGTTGCTGGAGGCGATCGAGGCCGACGAGCCGGTCGTCCTCCTGATCGACGAGATCGACCGCGCGGACGACGAATTCGAGGCCTTCCTGCTCGAGGTGCTCTCGGACTTCCAGATCACCGTGCCCGAGATCGGGACGATCCAGGCCGTGCGGAAACCGGTCGTGATCCTGACGTCAAACAGGACGCGCGAGCTGCACGACGCGCTCAAGCGGCGCGCGCTCTTCCACTGGATCGACCACCCGTCGCTCGAGCGCGAGGGCGAGATCGTGCGGCTGCGCGTGCCCGGCGTCCCCGAGCGGCTCGCCCTGCAGGCCGCGGCGTTCGTCCAGGGCCTGCGGCGGCTCGAGCTCGAGAAGCCGCCGGGCGTCGCCGAGACGATCGACTGGGCGCAGGCGCTCGCCGCGCTCGGGAGCCACGAGCTGGATCCGGACGTCGTCGAGTCGACGCTCGGGTCGGTGCTTAAGCACCATGAGGACCTGCAGGCCGTGCGCGACGCCGCGCTCGCCGATCTGCTCGAGGAGGCGCGGGTTGCCGCGGGTTAGCGGCGTCGTCGGTCACGTCGTCACGTTCGGCCGCGTCCTGCGCCAGGCCGGACTGGAGGTCGGCCCGAACCGCATCGCCGACGGGCTCAGCGGTCTCGACCAAGTAGACCTGACGCGTCAGGACGACGTCTATTGGACGCTGCGCGCCAACTTCGTCACGCGCCGCGAGGAGCTCGAGATCTTCGATCGCGCCTTCCAGGCCTGGTTCCTTCGCGCGCCGGTCTCGCCGTTCGAGCTTTCGCCGCCGATGCCGCAGAGCGCGGTGCTCCGTCGCATCCACGCTGCCGGCCGCTCTGACAGTGCAGCTGGGACCGACGAGTCGCCGGCAGCACGAGGCTGGAGCTACGAGGAGATCCTGCGGACCAAGGACTTCGGCGCGATGACTTCCGACGAGTTCGACCGCGTACGAGCGCTGATCGCCGACATCGCCGCCGAGCGTCCCCGCCGCCGCTCCCGTCGGCTCCGCCGGCACCATCGCGGCCGTGAGCTCGACCTGCGCAGGACGATTCGTGAGTCGCTCGGCGCCGGCGGCGATCCGGTGCACCGTCAGTACCGCCTGCGCGCCCGCGTGCCGCGGAAGCTGGTCGTGCTCTGCGACGTCTCAGGCTCGATGGAGGCGTACGTGCGGCCACTGCTCCTATTCGTGCACGCGGTCCGAGGCTCAGGCAAGGGCGTCGAGGCCTTCGCGTTCGGCACCCGGTTGACGCGGCTGACGCGGGCGCTGGAGACGAGCGACACCGACCGCGCGCTCCAGGACGCGGCGAGGAGCGTAGCCGACTGGTGCGGCGGGACACGAATCGGCGCCTCGCTCAAGACCTACAACGACGACTGGGGCCGCCGCGCCCTCACGCGCGGAGCCGTGGTCGTGATCGCGTCCGATGGCTGGGAGCGGGAGGAGTCCGGCGCCGGGCTGCTCGAAGAGCAGATGGCGCGCCTGGCACGTCAGGCGTACACGGTCGTGTGGGTGAACCCGCTGAAGGGACATCCCGCGTACGAACCGCTAGCGGCCGGAATGCGGGCGGCGCTCCCGCACGTCGACAGGTTCCTGCCCGGGCACAATCTCGCCAGCCTGGAACGGCTGGGCGAAGTGCTGATGGGCATCGAGAGGAGGCATGCCGCATGAAGGAAATCCTCGCCGACGTCGAGCGCTGGCGCGCGAAGGGTGAGAAGGTGGCAATCGCGACGGTCGTCGCAACACGGAGGTCCGCCCCACGGCCGGTCGGCGCGAAGCTCGCGGTGTCGGAGAGTGGCGAGCTCGCCGGCTCGGTTTCGGGCGGCTGCGTCGAAGGAGACGTGTTCGAGCACGCCTGCGAGGTCCTGCGAAGCGGTCGGCCGAAGCTGCTCAACTACGGAATCGAGGACGAGGAAGCCTGGAACGTCGGCCTCCCCTGCGGCGGAGAGATCGATGTCTTCGTCGAGCCGCTCGACGACCAATGAGCCGAGTCGTCACCGACCGCCTGCTGAAGGCGATCGAAGACAACGAGCGCGCCGTCGTCTTCACGGTGATCGAGGGCGAGCCGCTCGGGGCGAAGGCGCTTGCGCTCGAGAGCGGCGAGGTAGTCGGCGACGGCGTCCCGCCGGCCGTGCTCGAACAGGCGACCGAGCTGATCCGGGCAGCGCGGAACCGCCTCCTCGAGCTCGACGACGCCCGTGTCTTTGCCGAGGTCTACGGCCCGCCGCCGCGGCTCGTGATCATCGGCGCGGTCGACACGGCCGACGCACTCTGCCAGGCGGCGAAGCTGCTCGGCTGGGAGACGATCGTCGTGGACGCACGCGCCAAGTTCGCGACGCGCGAGCGGATCCCGAACGCCGATCGGCTGATCGTCGAGTGGCCCGAGGAGGCGCTCGCCGAGGTGCAACCCGACCACGCGACCGCAGTGCTCGTCCTGACCCACGACGCGAAGTTCGACATCCCGGCGCTGAAGGCGGCGCTGGCGACCGATGCGTTCTACATCGGTGCCCTCGGCTCGCGCCGCAACCAGGAGCGGCGGCGCGAGAAGCTGCTTGCCGAGGGCGTCGACGCAGTGGAGTTTGAGAGGATCTCCGGCCCGTGCGGGCTCGACGTCGGAGCCAACTCGCAGCCCGAGACCGCCTTGTCGATCCTCGCCGAGATCGTGGCCCTCCGCGCCGGGCGCTCGGGCGGGCGGCTGCGCGACAGCAAACAGCGGATCCACGCCGAAGCCGTCTGACGCGCCTCCGCCGCCGCGACCGTGGTAGGTTCGCCCGGCAGGCGAACCTCGCACGAAAGGAGCGGCGCGGTGAGCGTACGGGCCGAGTCCGACGAGCTCCACGGGCTGATCGACGAGAACGCCGAGGTCGAGCAGATCGGCACCGGCTTCACCTTCACGGAAGGACCGATCTGGAACCCGGAGGGCGCCTTCCTGCTCTTCAGCGACATGCCGGGCGACACGCGGCGCCGCTGGGCCGAGGAGAGCGGCGTCACCGAGGTGGCGAAGCCGAGCAACAAGGGCAACGGGATGACGCTTGACGCGCAGGGACGCCTGATCGTCTGCGAGCACGTCACGAGCTCGGTCGTGCGGATGGATCCCGATGGAACGGGCAGCGGCCGAGAGGTGCTCGCCACGCACTACGAGGGCAAGGAGCTGAACAGCCCGAACGACGTGATCGTCCACTCGACCGGCGCGATCTACTTCAGCGACCCGACGTACGGCCGGATGCCGGTCTTCGGGATCGAGCGTGAGCAAGATCTCGACTTCCAGGGCGTCTACCGCCTCGCGCCCGAAGGCGGCGACCCGCAGCTCCTCGTGGACGACTTCGTGCAGCCGAACGGCCTCTGCTTCTCGCCGGACGAGTCGCTGCTCTACATCAACGACACCGACCGCGCGCACATCCGGGTGTTCGACGTCGGCGGCGACGGGACGATCTCGAACGGCCGTGTGCTCGCCGACGGCATCGGCACCGGAGACCTCGAGTCCGGCGAGCTCGTCGACGGGATGAAGTGCGACGAGCACGGCAACATCTGGGTGACCGGGCCGAAGGGCGTCTGGATCTTCTCACCGAAAGGCGAGCATCTCGGCATCATCGAGATCCCCGAGAGCGTCGGCAATCTCCACTGGGGCGGCCCGGACTGGAGCTGGCTGTTCGTACCGGCGTCGTCATCCGTCTACCGGGTCAAAACCAAGACACGCGGCCGCCGCGAGCCGTTCATGAGCTGAGGGAGAAGATGAGCGAGAACGAGAGCGTCACCATCGACCGCAATCGCGCGGCGCTGATCATCCAGGACATGCAGAACGACGTCATGATGGAGGGCGGCGCCTTCGCCGATTCCGGCGCGCCGCAGCACGCGAAGGAGCAAAACGCCGTCGAGAACTGCCGCCGGCTCGCCGAGGCCTGCCGAGGAGCAGGGATCCCCGTGATCCACGTCTGGTACATCGTCGAGGACGGGTCGCGCGGGCTGAAGGTGAACGCGCCGCTCTTCGAGGGCGTCAAGGCGAACAACGCGCTCGTCAGGGGCAGCTGGGGCGCCCAGCCGGCCGAAGGCCTCGAGCCCCAGGACGGCGACCTCGTCGTCGAGAAGATGCGGATGAACGCCTGGCAGGACACGATCCTCGAGTCGCTCCTGCGCGGTCTCGAGCGCGACCAGCTCATCGTCACGGGCGCCTGGACGAACATGTCCGTGGAGCACACGGCACGTACTGGCGCCGACAAGGGCTACTTCATGTTCGTACCCGAGGACTGCTGCTCGACGATGAACGCGGACTGGCACAACGCCTCGATCAACTATGCGCTGCAGAACGTGTCCACGGTCACGACCAGCGACGCGCTCGTCTCGGCGATCGGCGGCTAACCCGTGAAGACGCGGGCGGCGCTCTTCCACGGCGCCGGCCAACCGCTCGAGGTGCGGGAGATCGACCTGCGCGAGCCGCGGCCGCACGAGGTGCTGGTGCGCGTGCGTGCCGTGGGCCTGTGCGGCACCGATCTCCACGTCGTCAAGGGCGACTGGGACCGACCGAAGCCGATGGTGCTCGGCCACGAGGGTGCGGGCACCGTCGAGGCTGTCGGTGATGACATCGACTCGCTTGACGTTGGGGACACCGTCGTCCTCTCGTGGGCACCGTCCTGCGGCCGCTGCGCCGACTGCCGCCGCGGCCGCCCGGCCGCCTGCATCGAGCTTCAGCGAGCGATCGGCGCAGGCGCGCTCCTGGACGGCACAACAGGGATGGAGGCCGACGGGGAGATTGTCTACCGCGGGACCGCGACGGGCGCGCTCTCGCAGCTCCTCACCATCGACGCCGACGTCGCACTGCCGCTCGGCGACGACGTCCCCCTCGAGCAGGCCGCGCTACTCGGTTGCGCCGCGCTCACCGGCGTCGGCGCGGTGCTTTTCCAGGCCCGGCCGGAGCCCGGCTCGGTCGTGCTCGTCGTCGGCGCGGGCGGCGTGGGCCAGTTCTGCGTCCAGGGCGCTCGCATTGCCGGTTCGACCGAGATCGTCTGTGTCGACCCGCTCGAGGCGCGGCTCGAGCAGGCGAAGCGGCTCGGCGCGACCCGGACGGCGACGCCCGACGAGCTGCCGGAGACGCTGCGCGAGGTGGCGCCGGACGGGGTCGATGTCGCGCTGGACGCCGTCGGCGCGCCCGAGACCACTGAGCTCGCTCTCCGCTGGACGCGAAACGGTGGCCGGACGGTCCTCGTCGGCCTGCCCGCCGCCGGGGAGCGCCTCGACCTCGACCCCGCCGAGTTCGTGCGCCGCGAGAAGAACCTGACGGGCTCGATGTACGGCTCCGAGGACCCGCGGCGCGCGCTGCCCCTGCTGCTCGAGCATGTGCGGAGCGGTGCCCTGGAGCTCGAGCCCCTCGTCGGTCCGACGTTCCCGCTCGACGACGTCAACGAAGCGGTCGACGTCAGCCTTGCGGGCTCGCCGGGCCGCGTCGTCGTGCTGCCGTGAGCGCCCGGCGCGAGGAGATCCGGGCCGCCGGGCAGGCGGAGCCGATCAGCCATTACACGGACGCGGTTCGCGCCGAGGGGCCGCTTCTTTTCGTCTCCGGCGTCGTGCCCGTGGACGGGGCAGGCCGTCTGGTCGGCGGGGACGACGTCGTTGCCCAGGCGAGACAGGTGTTTTCGAACCTGGGCTCCGTCCTCGCAGCGGGGGGCGCGACCCTCGCTGACGTGGTCAAGGTGACGGTGTTCCTCACCGACGTCGACGACCGCGCGCGGATCAACGTCGTGCGCCAGGAGGCCTTCGGCGAAGCGAGGCCGGCGAGCACCCTCGTCGAGATCGCCGCGCTCGCGATCCCCGGCGCGAGGATCGAGGTCGAGGCCGTTGCCGTCGTCCCCTGAGCCCTGCGCGGCGCCTCTCGACGGCGTGCGCGTCGTCGACCTCTAACGCGTCCTCGCCGGTCCCTACGCAACGATGGTGCTCGCCGATCTCGGAGCAGACGTCGTCAAGGTCGAGCGTCGGGCGAGGGCGACGAGACGCGCTCCTGGGGGCCGCGGCGCTCGAGGAGGCCGGCCTGGTGGCGACGGCCGAGACATAGAATCGTCGCGTGGTCGAGATCGCGTCAGCGCCGGCAGCGGCCGTGCGGCTGAGGGAGCAAGGCCTGCTCCTCGACAAGGGGCACGTCGGCGGCAAGTGGATCGACGCCGACTCCGGCGAGACTTTCGAGGTCGTCGACCCCGCGACCGGCGAGGTGCTCGCGAACGTGCCCCGGATGGGCGTCGCGGAGACGCGGCGCGCGATCGAGGCGGCGGCGGACGCCTACCCCGAATGGCGCTCGCTGCTCGCCAAGGAGCGGGCGCAGATCCTCCGTCGCTGGGCCGACTCCCTGCTCGAGCACGTCGACGACCTGGCGCTGCTGCTGACGGCCGAGCAGGGCAAGCCGCTCGCCGAGTCCAAGGCCGAGCTCGTCTACGCCGCCTCGTTCCTCGAATGGTTTGGCGAGGAGGCGAAGCGCGTCTACGGGGACACGATCCCCACCTACCTGCAGGACCGGCGCGTGGTCGTGCTACGGCAGCCGATCGGCGCCAGCGCTGGCATCACGCCGTGGAACTTCCCTGCGGCGATGCCGGCGCGTAAGGCCGCACCCGCGCTCGCGGCCGGCAACACGATGGTGCTGAAGCCGGCCGAGCAGACGCCGCTGACGGCGCTCGCGGTGATGAAGCTCGGCGAAGAGTCGGGTCTGTCACCCGGCGTTCTCAGCGTCGTCACAGGCGACGCCGCGGACGCGCCGACCATCGGCAGCGAGATGACGTCGAACCCGCTCGTGCGCAAGGTCGGCTTCACCGGCTCGACCGAGGTCGGAAAGTTGCTGATGGGGCAGTGCTCGAAGCAGCTGAAGAAGATCTCGCTCGAGCTGGGCGGAAACGCGCCGTTCATCGTCTTCGACGACGCGCAACTCGACGCGGCGGTCGCCGGCACCTTGCTCTGCAAGTACCGCAACTCGGGCCAGACCTGCATCTCCGCGAACCGGATCCTCGTCCAAGAAGGGATCTACGACGACTACCTCGCGAAGCTCGTGGAGGGGGTGACGAAACTGAAGGTCGGCGCCGGCACCGAGGCGGACGTCGCGGTCGGTCCGATCATCGACGACACCGGTTTCGCGAAGGTGCGCCGGCACGTCGAGAACGCGCTCGAGGGCGGCGCCGTGCTCGTCGCCGGCGGCAAGCCGCACGGGCTCGGCCGTACTTTTTTCGAGCCGACCGTGCTCGTGGACGTCAGACCGGAGATGGCGATGAGCTGCGAGGAGACGTTCGGCCCCGTCGCCGGGATCGCACGCTTCTCGACCGAAGAGGAGGCTGTGCGCGCCGCGAACGACACGCCCTACGGACTCGCCGCGTACTTCTACAGCCGCGACGTCGGCCGCATCTGGCGCGTGTCGGAAGCGCTCGACTACGGCATCGTCGGCATCAACACGGGCTTCATCTCGACCGAGGTCGCGCCGTTCGGAGGCATGAAGGAGTCCGGCATCGGCCGCGAGGGCTCGAAGTACGGGATCGACGACTGGCTCGAGATCAAGTACCTCGCGATGGCGGGCGTCGACTCGTGATCGTCGAGCAGCGCGACTACCACGTCTTCACCGGCAAGCTGAACGAGCTCGTCCGGCTCTACGCCGAGGAGGGGATCGCGATCCAACAGGAGATCCTCGGCGGCCTGATCGGCGTCTTCACGACCGACGTCGGCGCCCTCTCGACATACACGAGCCTCTGGGGCTACGACGGCTTCCGGGAGCGCGAGCGCCGGCGGGCGCAGCTCCAGGCGGACGAGCGCTGGCAGCAGTTCCTCGCCAAAATCCAGCCTCTGATCCACACGCAGCAGAACCGGATTCTCGTGCCGACGGCGTTCTCGCCGATCCGATGAACGACGACCTGGCCGGCAAGGTCGCGGTCGTCACCGGCGCCGCGCAGGGGATCGGCAACGCAATCGCGCACGGCCTTGCGCAGAAGGGGGCGCGCATAGTCGTGGCCGACCTGCAGAGGCCGGACGAGGCGGCGGCCGAGATCCCGGACGGCGTGGGCATCCAGGTCGACTGCGCGGACGAGGATGCAGTCGAGCGCATGGCCAAGGAGGTCGTCGACCGCTGCGGCGGCATCGACATCCTGATCAACAACGCGGGCCTGTACGCCTCGCTCGCGATGCGGCCGTTCACCGAGATCCCGCTCGAGGAGTGGCGCAAGGTGATGGACGTCAACGTCGCGTCGATGTTCCTGGCCTCCCGCGCGGTCGTTCCCCGGATGCGCGAGCGCGGGGGCGGGAAGATCGTCAATGTCTCCTCGGGAACCGTCTTTCGCGGCGTTCCGTTCCTGCTCCACTACGTCGCCTCGAAGGGCGCGATCGTCGCCATGACCCGCGCGCTCGCCAAGGAGCTCGGTAAGGACGGCATCCACGTCAACTGCGTGGCGCCCGGCTTCACGATGAGCGAGGGCGTGCAGGAGCACGAGGAGGTCGTCCAGGCCCTGCGCGACGTGTCGATCGCCGCCAGGACGATCCAGCGCGATCAGTCGCCCGAGGACGTAGTCGGTGCAGTCGTCTTCCTCTGTACCTCCGCCGCCGACTTCATCACCGGGCAGACGATGGTGATCGACGGCGGCCAGTACTTTCATTGATCCTCGCCCTCTACGACCACCTGGACGGCGTTCAGACGGAGAGCGGCAACCACGTTGTCTACGACCTCGCCCGCGGCGAGGCTCACTTCGGCGCCGCGCAGGTCGAGAGCCACGCGCTGCGCTGGGAGCTCGCCGGGGCCGAGCTGGAGCCGGGCTCGCGGCTCGCCGCTGAGGTTGAGCTCGACCGCGGCCGCGAGTGGGTCGTGCGCTGCGACCGCATCGACTTCCCGCCGGGCGGCGTCGCCTATACGCACACCCACCCCGGACCTGGGATCCGCTGCCTACTCTTCGGCTCGATCCTGATCGAGAGCGGCGGGAGTACTCACGCGTACGGCCCGCTCGAGCCGTGGTTCGAGAGCGGTCCGGAGCCAGTCTTCGCCGAGGCGTCCGAGACCGAGGCGACGGCCTTCGTCCGCGTGATGCTGCTTCCTCGCGAGTGGGAGGGGAGGCGGACGATCCGCTACGTCGATCCGGCCGACGAGGACAAGCCGAAGCTCCAGCGGCCGACCGTCTTCTTCGACCGCCCTCTCGTCTTGTGACCCGAACCGGCGCGCAGGTACTCGTCGACCAGCTCGTCGTCCACGGCGTCGAGACGGCGTTCTGCATTCCAGGCGAAAGCTACATCGCCGTCCTCGACGCGCTCCACGACGCCCCGATCCGACTCGTGGTCGCACGCCACGAAGCGGGCGCCGCGAACATGGCCGATGCCTACGGCAAGCTCACCGGCCGCCCCGGCATCTGCTTCGTCACCCGTGCGCCCGGCGCCACCCACGCCGCGGTCGGCGTCCATGCCGCCTACCAGGACTCGACGCCGCTGATCCTGTTCGTCGGGCAGGTGCCGCGCGGGCATCGCGGGCGCGAGGCTTTCCAGGAGCTCGATTACGGCCGCATGTTCGGCCAGATGGCGAAATGGGTCGTCGAGGTCGAGGAGGCGGCGGCGTTCCCGAAGGTCGCGGCCCGTGCGCTCCACGTGGCGACCTCGGGCCGCCCCGGGCCGGTCGTGGTCGCGCTGCCGGAAGACGTGTTGAGCGAGACGTCGGACGTCGCGGACGCGGCGCGCTACCAGCCCGCTCGTCCGACCCCTGCGCCGGAAGACGCCGACCGCGTCCGCGACCTCCTCGCCGAGGCGGAGAAGCCGCTCGTGGTCGTCGGCGGCGGCGGTTGGACGGCTGAGGCCGCGGTCGATCTCCAGGCATGGGCCGAAACGTCGGGGCTGCCGGTGGCGACCTCGTTTCGCCGTCAGGACTACGTCGACAACACTTCGCCGAGCTATGCGGGCGTGCTGACGATCGGCCACGATCCCGCCCTCGCGAGCCGGCTAAGGGAATGCGATCTGCTGCTCGCGGTCGGAACACGGCTGGGAGAGATCGCTACGCGGGGCTACACCACGCTCGAGCCGCCGCGGACGCCCCAGACGCTCGTCCACGTCCACGCCGATCCCAACGAGCTCGGCCGCGTCTACGAGCCGGACCTCCCGATCGTCTCGGGCTCCCCTGAGTTCCTCGCCGCGATGCGCGCGCTCGAGCCGCTCGACGGTTCACGCTGGGCCGACTGGACCGCGGCCGCCCGCGCCAGCTTCCAGGAGTGGCTCTGTCATCCACCACGAGACCGTCGGGTCGATCTCGCCGATGTCCTCGCGCAGCTTCGGGAGCGCCTGCCGCCGGACGCGATCGTCACGAACGGTGCAGGCAACTTCACGGTCTGGGTGCATCGCTTCTACACGTTCCGCCGCTATCGGACGCAGCTCTCGCCGTGCTCGGGGGCGATGGGCTACGGCGTCCCGGCGGCGGTCGCCGCGAAAGTCGTTCATCCGGAGCGAGTCGTCGTCTGCGTCGCGGGCGACGGGGACTTCCTGATGAGTGGCCACGAGCTCGCGGCGGCCGTGCAGGAGCGGGCGGCGATCGTCGTGTTGCTGGTCAACAACGGCATGTACGGAACGATCCGGATGCACCAGGAGCGCCAGTTTCCGGGCCGGGTGATCGGGACCGATCTGGTCAACCCCGACTTCGTCGGGCTCGCGGAGGCGTACGGGGCGCATGCGGAGCTCGTCGAGCGAACCGAGGACTTCGCCGACGCCTTCGAACGGGCGCTCCGGGCGGGTCGAGCAGCAGTGCTCGAACTACGCGTCGACCCGGAGCTGATCACACCACGCGCGACGCTGAGCGAGATCCGCGCCGACACGGCGTGATCGACGCGACCGAACTCGCGCTGCGGATCCGGCGGCGCGAGATCTCACCTGTCGACGCGCTCGCCGAGCACCGGAGCCGCATCGCCCGCCTCAATCCGGGCCTGAACGCGATCGTGACCGAGGCACCCGACGCGGAGGAGCGGGCGGGCGCGGCGGAGGCGGCCGTGCTGCGCGGCGACGAGCTCGGTCCGCTGCACGGCGTCCCGTTCACGGTCAAGGACACGTTCGACACCGCCGGCATCCGGACCACGCGCGGCTCCCGGCTCTTCGCCGGCTTCGTCCCCGAGCGGGACGCGACGGTCGTCTCGCGTGCGAAGGCCGCCGGCGCCGTTCTGCTGGGAAAGACGAACACGCCCGAGTTCGCGCTCTGGTGGGAGACGGCGAACCTCGTCTTCGGGCGCACATCGAATCCGCACGACCGGCTGCGGAGCTCCGGCGGCTCGAGCGGCGGTGAGGCGGTGGCCGTCGCCACCGGCATGTCGTCGCTCGGGCTCGGCAGCGACCTCGGCGGCTCGATCCGGCTGCCGGCGCACTACTGCGGGGTCGTCGGGCTCAAGCCGACCCACGGTCGCGTCCCGCTGACTGGGCACTTCCCGGAGACGCTCTTCCGCTTCACCCACGCTGGCCCGCTCGCCCGAAGCGTGCGAGACGTCGCGCTCGCACTGGCGGTGCTCGAGGGACCGGACGGCGCGGACTGGTACGCCACGCCGCTGCCGCCCGCAGCTCGGGACGACGCGATACTTCGCGTCGGCTGGACGCACACGGCGTTCGGCGCCGTCGAGGACGACATCGCCTCAGCCGTCGAGTACGCAGCGCGCGCCCTTGCCGATGCCGGAGCCGTGGTCGAGCCGGCCGAGCCGGCCGGGTTCGCGGACGTCGACGCGAACGCGCTCACGCTCCAGCTCTACGGCGCCGAGGCCGGCGCCTACTTCGACGAGCTCGTCGGCGATCGCCGGGGCGATCTCCACCCGGCTATGCAGCAGCGCCTCGACCTGCCCCGGGCGACCCTGGCCGAATACGTCGCGGCCGAGGCTGCGGTCGAGCGGCTGCGCCGCGATCTCGCCTCGTTCTTCCGCCGCTACGACGTCCTCCTCTGCCCGACCGCACCCGTGGTCGCACCGCCGCACGATGCCGAGGAGATCCGGATCGGCGGCGCCGCGTTCGCGCCTCGCGTCTCGATGCGGGCGACGATCCCGTTCGACCTCACGGGCTCGCCCGCGCTCACGGTGCCTTTCGCTCGCAGCCTCGAGGGGCTGCCGATCGCGGTCCAGCTGGTCGGGCGGCGCTTCGAGGACGAGACCGTGCTGCGCGCGGGCGCCGCGGTCGAGGCTGCCGCATCCTAGACGGCCGTCTGTGCCGGCTGCGTCACGTCGGTCGGCTTGCCGCCGATCCCCCATTGCTTCGGCGACAGGCCTTCCACGAGCACCCACGTGTGGTCGCGGATGTCGTCGCCGATCACATCGCAGATCGCGTCCGTCATCTTCTCGATCACCTTCGGGACGACCTCGTCGTTGATGCGACGGTCGTACAGCTTCACCTCGATCAGCGGCATCGCGCCTCCTTTGGGTTGGGTGACGCGACCCTAGTAAAGTCGTGACGTGGCAGGGGAG
>Ga0207693_10001921_pt1 | contig 18190 bp, 16 predicted proteins | sample LARL81metaG_FD_184347 | JGI IMG/M metagenome (GOLD analysis project Ga0207693, IMG submission 184347) | Corn, switchgrass and miscanthus rhizosphere microbial communities from Kellogg Biological Station, Michigan, USA - LAR L8-1 metaG... | ecosystem: Host-associated > Plants > Roots >...
TGAGCGCCCGGCTGGAGCGCGGATGCGGGTAGTCCCTGAGCTCGGTCTCGTAGCATTCCATGGCCGCGATCGTGGTCTCGAGCGTGTCAGTCACGTCGAGAAACAGGTTCGGGCGCAACTCCGTCCCGGGCATCGGCCACGCCCACTCGGTGGACGACGGCGTCTCGAAGACCGCGAACTTACGCAGCTGCGGTCGGCGGTACGGACGGCAAGCCGTCCACGCGCACCTGGCCACCAGTCCATGATCGGCGTTCACGTCCTCCGGAAAGTGGGTGTAGACGATGCTGGGGCCGATCTCATCGAGCACGCCCTCGAGTCGCTGGGTCAGCACGATCAGCGGAATGGTGTCGAGCCGCTGATCGGGAAGCGAGAGCAATTGAAGCGAGGCGAACCCGATGACCTCGGCCGCGCGATGCGCCTGCTTCTCCAGTGTGGCCGCGAGCTCGGCTGGGTACCTGCTGCCCGCCCCGTCCGCGACGACGATCGCGTGCACCTCATCCCCGGCCAGCACGTGCCTGGCCAGGGTGCCACCCGCACCGAGCAGTTCGTCGTCGGGGTGTGCCCCGATCACCACGACCCGCATCCGCTGCACGGCACTATCTCGCCCGGTCTTCGGCCGGCCTGGGTCCCAGGCCACGTGCCCACGCGGCGGTTTCCCCGGGAACCGGCTCGAACACCTCGCCCGGCCGCAGGCCGCTGCGTTCTGCCCAGGCGGCGGCTGGACCAGCGGCGTCACCAACGTCCGACATGCTGCTCAGCAGAATGACGCCGTCCGCGGTAGCTACCCGTACGCCGTCCGCGTCCCAGCCGAGCACTTCCCCCGCAGCCCCTCGAGCGGCGGTGCTGTCCAGTGCCGAGGTCCACAGCATGATCTTCCGCCCGGTCAGGAAGCCGAATGCGCCTGGATACGGCAAGGTGAGGGCGCGAATCCAGTCGTGTACAGCGCGCGCCGGCCGGCTCCAGTCGGTTATCCCCATCCCGGGCGTGCGTTTCGGCAACGGCGGGTCGTCCGCGGGATCCTGCGGACGCCGGGGCGCGGTGCCGTCGAGCAGCGCGCGCAAGTGCCGCCGGAGCATGTCGGCCCCCGCCTCGCCGACCTTCGCGTAAACGGTCGCGCAGGTGTCATCGGGGCCTATCGGCACGGCCTGCTGATCGACGATGTCGCCAGTGTCCGTGCCGGCATCGAGGTACATCATCGTGTTCCCTGTCCTCGCCTCACCGCGCAGGATGGCCCAGTTCACCGGCGCGCGGCCACGGTAGCGTGGCAGCAGTGAGGCATGGAATCCGACGACGCCACGAGGAGGCACGCCGAGCAGTTCGGCGGACAGCAGCCTGGTCCATCCGGTCACGACCATCAGATCGGGTCGCAACTCCCTGACGTGCCGCACGGAGTCGGCGGAATTGATGTCCGCGCAGCGGCGCACCTCGATGCCGTGCGCCCGGGCCAGCGGCTCCAGATCGACGAAACCGGACGTACTGGCCGCACGCTCGGCAGGCAGCGTCACCACCTCGGTGATTTCCACTCCGCTGTCGAGCAGGACGCCAAGCGCCGGGACCGCTTCGTGCACCGCACCGACGAAGATGACCCGCTTTCCGCTCATTGGACCGCCCCCAGGATGTACGCGACGTTGGCGGCGCTGCTCGCCTGACGAAGCGGCGGAGCGCCGATGATCTTATCGATGAGCAGGGTCAGCGCATACTGATTGGCTGGCTTGGTGATCTTGACGCCGGAAAGTCCCAGGGCCATGAGAACGAACGGCACCTGCTCGGTCGTATCGCCCTCGTCGAAGACCACGACGATGGCCAGCCGCCCCGATCGCCAGTCAGGACCTGACATGAGCACGGGAACCCAGCTCCGCAGCCATGCGTCCGCCTGTGCGGGTGTTCCATTGTGGCCGTCATGCAGCAGGTTCGGCGAGATAAGGCCGATCGAGGGAAGGGTGCCGGCGCGCACGTCATCGGCGAGCGCGCCGCTGGCCGGCGTGCCCGCCGGCACGTCATGGGCCCGGCAGCTCGCGGCCTCGCTCGGGAAATACGCCCACGGGTTGTGGTTGACGTCGTATTGGCCGTCGAAGCCGTGATCACATGGCTGCGACATGGACTCCTCGTAAGCCTTGGCCGTCTTGCCGCGGGAAAGGGCCTGCCCGAAGACTGATGGTCCCGGATACGTACAGCCGGCCGCCGGCGGGCAGTCCTGCGGCCTGTTGAAATCGGATCCGCCGAATATGGCCAGGTAATTCGGCAGGCTCGGATGCGCCACGTCGCTCCAGTCGGTTGCGTACGCATACCGCTGGGCCAGCGTCCACAGATAGGGCATGCCGCCTGGGAAAATCTGCTGGATGCTGTGGTTCTCCTCCATGATCACCAGGATCTTGCGCAGCTGGCCCAGCCCAGCAGCGGAACCGGCGACCGGCTGGGTGCTGGCGTGGCCGGCCGCGGAGGTGGCGGCCGTGGAGGTGGCGGCAGCGGTTCCGGCCACATGACCGGACGAGCAGCCGGCCAGTAGCAGGCTGCCGGCCAGAACAGCGCCTGCCAGGCGCGCGCTCACTCGGAAATGGCCGGTCAGCGCGGCGTGGTGGGGATGCCTCCGGGCCTGGTAGCTCATCCCGCCGAGTCTGTCAGCCTGTGCGCTCGGGCGGCTCCGGCAATCGACGTAGAAGGAAGCTCGCAGCTGGCCGAGGCGACCGGCGCTGGCTCGGCCATACGGTGAAGGCCTGATTGCGCAGGTAAGAGGGGTGAACGGTGGAATCCAGCGAGGCGATCCGGAGAATTTTCTGGCGGCACCGGTGGCTGCTGCTCTCGTTGATGATCCTGGCCGTAGCCGCCGTGGTTCCGCTGAGGGAGCACCTGCCGGTGAACTACACCGCGACGGCGACCCTCCAGGGCCAGGGCACGACGCCGGACGCCGTCACTCAGGTGCAGGCCATCCAGAGCCGGGTGAGCGCCGTCGCCACCTCTCCGGCCCAGGTGCAGACGACGATCACCCAGGCCAAGGTCAACCGGGATGCGGTTAAGGTCGCGCGGCACGAGATCTCGGTGGCAGCACTGGGCAGCTCGGCGATCATGGTTCTGACGGTCACCGATCCGAGCCCCCAGGTGGCCGTGGCCCTGGCCGGGTCGCTGGCGAAGAACGTCGTCAGCGAGCTGAATCAGCTCGGCATCAGGGACAACCCCGAGCTCGCTGAGCTCAACAAGACGAACTCAGGGCTCGTCAGCAGGCGCGATCAGCTGCTCTCCCAGCTCGGTTCGGCCAGGTCGTCGAACGCGTCGACCAGCGTATCGGTGCAGTCGCTGCTGTCGCAGCTGGGTGCGGTCGAGCAGGAGCTGGCTAACAACCAAGCTCAAGCACAGCAGGTAATCACCACCCTCACCACCGAAACGGGCGCGTCCGTGGTCAGCGTGCCGACCGCCGCCGCCGGGGCGTCGCGGCACGTCGCGGTATACGGGGCGCTCGCCGCGCTGCTGGGCCTGATCCTCGGCTTGCTGATCGCCACGATCCGTGAGGTGATCCGGCCGACGGTGGCGCAGCCGGGGGCGGGTGCCAGGGAACTCGGCGCCGTATTGTTCGGCGGCTGCGACGCACGCCGCCGCAAGATCATCAGGATCGACCCGGACCTGCCCGATCGCCTCAACCTGGCCGCCCACCGGGCCGGAGTCGTCACGGTCGTGCTGACCGGACCCGGCTCGCGAACCCGGCTCGCCGCGCTGGCCACCCGGCTGCGCGATGCGCTGCCCGCCCCGGAACGGGCCGACGAGCGCGGCGCGGGGGCGCGGGCCGCTGCCCGCGTCGATCACCTCCCTGCCGGCGGCGACCCGGGCTCGAATGGCGACGTGCAGCGCCCGGCCATCGTCCACGGCGGGCACCGCCCGGTCGGCCTGGCCACCGAGCGGACGGCCGACATAACGACGGCGTGGCCCGCCAGGTCGCACGAGCAGCGAACGGTCGTCACCCTGGATGACATCCGGCTCAGCGACCCGCCGGACGACGCCGCCCTGGTGGTCGCCCTGCCGACGTTCGCGCCGCACAGTGCGCTTGACCAGGCGGCAGACCTCGGCGTCACCGCGGACTGGCCCATTCTCGGCGTCATCGGCATCAGGCGCAAAAGCTGGCTGGCCACCCAGATCGCCCGGCTCACCGCCCGGCCTTCGGTTTCGCCCGCTGTCCATGGTCCGGCCGCCGGCGTGCCGGACACGCGGCCGCTGGATGCGCCGGCGCCCGAGGAGGAGGAGACCAAGACGGTGCCTGGTTTGGGGGCAGTGGACGAAGTTCACAGGGAGCGGGAAATTCACAGGGAGCGGGAAGATGACTGATCAAAGGGTCACTGGTCGTGGCCGGCTCGGCGGGTTGAAACGGTGGCCGCGCAGCCGGCAGCCTGGCATCGGGCTCGCGACGCTTATCGTCGGCGCCGGATCCGCGGCCCGCACGGTCATGCGAGACCTGCGGAGCTGCCCCGACTACGGGCTGCGGCCGGTCGGCCTGCTTGACGATGATCCCGGCATCCGGTCGGTGTTCGGGACGCCTGTCCTCGGCGCCCTGGCCGACCTGCGCCGCGTCGTCCGCGAGCAGCAGATCCAGGTGATCATCATCGCGATCCCCTCGATGGCGCCAGCCGCGCTCAGCGGCCTCATCCGCGCCGCGGCCGACACCGGCGCGCACGTGCGCTACCTGCCGTCATTCCTTTCCGCGCTGGAACGCGCGGCGCGGGCAGCAGACATGCGCACGGTCAGCTTCAGCGATCTGCTCGGCCGGACCGAGCGCCGGATCCTCGAACCGTCGGTACAGGCCATGATCTCTGGCGCGCGGGTCCTCGTCACCGGGGCCGGCGGGTCGATCGGCCAGGAGCTCTGCCGGCAGATCAGGAGCCACGACCCGGCGTCCTTGCACATGCTCGATCACGACGAGTCGAACATGCACACGCTCCAGCTCGAGCTGGACGGGCGGGCGTTGCTGGACAGCGCCGAGATCGTCATCGCCGACATCAGGGATGAGACCCGGATCCAGCAGGTGTTCCGCACGGTCCGGCCGGATGTCGTCTTCCACGCCGCCGCTCACAAGCACCTGCCGCTGCTCGAGCGGCATCCCGGCGAGGGCGTGAAGACAAACGTGCTCGGGACCCAGAACGTGGTGCAGGCCGCGGCCGAAGCCGGCGCCGCGCGGATGCTGCTGATCTCCACCGACAAGGCGGCCGAGCCCCGGTCGATCCTGGGCGCGACCAAGCGGCTGGCCGAGATGGTCGTGCAGGCCAGCGCCGACGGCACGATGCGCGTCTGCTCGGTCCGCTTCGGCAACGTCCTCGGCAGCCGCGGTTCGCTGCTCGCCGTGATCGCCGACCAGATCGAGCACGGTGAGCCGGTAACCGTCACCGATCCCGACGTCACGCGGTTCTTCATGACCGTCGAGGAAGCGGTGGGGCTGGTCCTGTCCGCGGCGCCGATGGCGGAGTTTGGCGAGACGTTCGTGCTGGACATGGGCGAGCCGGTGCGGATCGTGGACCTGGTCCGCCGGTACGCCGAGCAGCTCCGGGTGCCGGATGTGCAGATCCACTTCACCGGTCTGCGGCCAGGGGAGAAGCTGCATGAAACCCTGTTCGGCGAGCGTGAGCGGCGGCTCCCCACCGTCAACCCAGCCATCTCGGCCACCCGGCCGGGGCCGCTGCCCGGCAACTTCACCGGTTCTCTCGACAAGCTCTACGCCGCGGCCGCGGACGGAGATGACGAGCTGATCCGGATCCTGCTCGGCGAGCTGGTGCAGGAGTACCACCCGGACCACGGCATGGCGGCCGCGTCGGTGCCTGCGGGGACGCTTCCCTCAGGCCTTCCCGCCATGGCGAGCCCGTACCCGGATGAGTTCTGATGCGGGGCCTGCTGCGCACCGCCGGCGAGCGGGTGGAACTGACCTGCGCGGTGCCATGGATAGCCGACATCCTGACCGAGGGCACGGCCGGCCAGCTCACGGTCGCCGACGGCACCACGCCGGATGTCAGGGTAACGGTCGAGCGCGGCTCCGCGGCGTTCGACGTCACCGGCTGGCGGGTGCTCACCCGCGGCGCGTGGTGCCGTCGGGGCCAGGTGGTCATCTCCGATGCCTGCTCGTCCGGCCTCGACCTGCAGGTGACGGCGGGCGAGCCCAGCCTGGATGTGGTGGCCCGCTGGCGGCCATCTGGCCGGGAACGAGCCGCGGCGGCCGTGCTGCGCGCCCGGGCCCGCCTGCTGCTGCGGGCCGTCCTGCTCCAGTACCCGGCGCTGTGGCGGAGCCAGCAGCGAGGCCGGGCACCGCTGCACGCCTCGGTCTGCAGCCTCGGCCCCGCCGAGGGTTCCGGGGGCCAGACGGTGATGCTGGCCGGGCCCGGCGGCATCGGTAAGTCAACGCTCGTGCACGGTGAGTTGCTCAGCGGGGCGGCGTGCACCTGCGACAACCTTTGCGTGAGCGACGGGCAGTACGCGTGGGGCGTGGTCGAACCACTGCGGCTGCCCGCCGAGGTACACGGCGGCCAGGGACGGCGGATGCCGTACGGCCGCCGGGAAGCGGCGTGGCCGCGACGTCCGGACCGGCTGCAACCGGACCGGCTCGTCGTGCTGGCACGCGGCGGTAAACCAGCGGTAGCTCCCCAATCCCACTCGCTGGCGGCCCGCCATCTCGTAGCCGGCACCTACATGGCCGGGGAGTTGCGCCGCTACTGGGCGTTCGCGGCCACGCTCGCGCTCGGCACCGGCCTGGGCGGCAGCCATCCTCCGGTGCAGGCGATCGCGGACACATTGAGCAGCAGGCTGCCCTGCCTGCAGGTGACCCTCGGCGACCATCCGGGGGCACCGCTGCGCGAGTTGCTCGCCACCACCACGACGGAGACGGCCACGGGGGTATCGGCATGACAGGCAACGCCGTAACCGGCAGCAGGCTTCGGGTGGCACAGGTCATCACACGGTTCATGGCCGGCGCGGGCTGGGTGGCGCTGAGCGGCGCGCTGGCGCTGGATCCTGACTGCTTCGAGGTCGTGTTCATCGCCGGCGAGGCCGCCGATGACCTGGTCACGAAGGCGCGCGAGGCCGGCCACGAGGTGGTGCTGATGCCGCACCTGCGGAGCGAGATCGCCCCCGGCGACGACCGCCGCGCCCTCGCTGATCTCCAGGCCTGCCTCAACGGCTTCGATGTCGTGCATACGCACAGCTCGAAGGCGGGCGCGCTCGGCCGCACGGCCGCGCACCGGCTGGAGATCCGCCGCATTGTGCACACCTTCCATGGGTTCCCGTTCCATCAGTTCCAGTCCTGGCCGCGCCGGACGGCCTATATCAAGATCGAGCAGTGGGTGGGCAGGTACACCGACGTCTTCCTCGCCGTCGGCCCGGCCGTCGCGGCCGAGGCCATCACCCGCCGGATCGCACCGGCGGAACGGGTCCGCACCATCGGCGTCGGCGTGGCCAAGACGCCGGACGCACCCGGTGCCCATGAGCGGGCGAAGGCCCGCCGGGTTCTCGGCGTGCCGCCGGGCATGCGCGTGGTGGGCACGGTCGGTCGGCTGGCCTTCCAGAAGGCGCCAGAACACTTCGTCCGCGCGCTCGCCGGGCTCGGCCGCAGCAACGTATTCGGCGTCTGGATCGGCGACGGGCCGCTTCGCGCCAAGACCGAGCGCCTCGCCGGGCGATGCGGCCTGTCGGGCCGGATATTGTTCACCGGCGAACGCGCCGACGTGGAGACCCTGCTGCCCGGGCTCGACGTCTTCGCGATGGCCAGCCGGTACGAGGGACTGCCGTGCGCCATAGTCGAGGCCATGGGCGCCGGGCTGCCGGTTGTCGCGACCGCGGTCAACTCGGTGCCCAACGTGGTCATCGCCGGGGAGACCGGCCTGCTCGTGCCGCCGGGACGGCCTGAGCTGCTCGGCCGGGCCATAGGCTACCTGATCGACCATCCCGCCGAGGCAGCCAGGCTCGGCGCGGCCGGCCGGGAGCGGCTCGGCGCGGAACTGGCGCCGGATGCGCTCGGCGCCGTGCTCAGTGAGGCCTACCTGGGTCCCGGTGCCGGCGCTGCGTCCGCGCGATCCGAACTGGCCGTGTCATGACGGCGCCTCGGGTGCCGTTCTGCCGCACCGAGATCACGCCGGGAGCACAGCAGGCGGCGGTGCGGGTGCTGGCCAGCGGCTGGGTGACGACGGGCGCCGAGTCGTTCGCGTTCGAGCAGGAGTTCGGCGCGTGGGTGCAGGCCCCATATACGGTCGCTGTCAGCTCGTGCACCGCGGCCATCGAGATGGCCCTCACCGCCCTCGGCCTTCCCCCGGGGGCGCCGGTGCTCACCCCGACGCTCACCTTCTGCGGCGCCGTCCAGGCGATTGTCCACGCCGGCCTGCGGCCGGTCCTGGTGGACACGGACGAGGCGACGCTCACCGTGTCCGCGGAAGGCGTGGCCAAGGCGGCCAGGAACGGCGCCGCGGCCATGGTGATCCAGCATATGGCGGGCTATCCGGTCGACAGCGTGGAGCTCGCGGCGGCGGCGGGCATACCGGAAGGAAACGTGGTGGAAGACGCCGCGCACGGCCTGGGCGCCACGGTCGGCGGACAGCCGGTGGGCAGCATCTGCCGGGCCGGGTGCTTCAGCTTCTACGCCACCAAGAACCTGCCCATCGGCGAGGGCGGCGCGATCACCACGACCGACGGCGGCCTGGCCGAGCGCTGGCGGCGGATGCGCCTGCACGGGATGAGCGGCGATTCCTGGCGGCGCTACCACCGGTCAGGCACCTGGCGGTACACGGTCGAAGACGCCGGGATGAAGGCCAACCTGACCGACCTGCAGGCGGCCATCGGCCGCGAGCAGCTGCATCGCCTGCGGACCTGGCAGCGGCGCCGGACGGCCATCGCCGCGCGCTACGACGCGCAGCTCGGCAGCGTCCGCGGCCTCGGGCTCCCGCCGCGCCCGGCGGCGGACATGCACGCCTGGCATCTGTACATCGTGCGGATTCACCGCCGGGCGTTCGGGATGGACCGGGACATGGTGTCCGAGCGGCTGGCGGAAGCCGGCATCGGCACGTCCGTGCATTTCATCCCGGTTCATCAGCTGCCGTACTTCCGCAACCTGCTCGGCTGGGACGCGTGCAGTGAGCTGCCGGCCGCGGACCAGATCTTCCCGCAGCTGCTCTCGCTGCCGTTGTATCCCGGGCTGTCCGATTCCGACGTGGACCGCGTGTGCGAGGCACTGGCCGGTCTCGCGGCCCGAACCGCCTGAGCCGCATCGGCGGCAAGAAGGGAACGAGATGGAGATAGAGGTCCTCACCGGCTCGCGTGATGCCGGGGACCGCCAGTTCACCGTGTTCGACAGCCAGGCCGCCCCCGCCGACGAGCGCATGCTGGAGCGCCTCGGGGAAGGCACGGACGATGCGGGCCTCGCGGCGCCGCCCGTGGTGCTGCCGGATTTCTGCCACAAGGCGAAATCGGAGATGCCGTCGAGCATCGCGGTCGCGACCGCGGGGGAGATCCGGCCGGCGCTCACCGATGCCGCGCTCAACTGCGGGATGGCGCTGATGACGCTGGATATCGAGCGGCCGCCGGCCCGTTCGGTCACGGACTTCTACCGGCAGGTCGCCGAGCGGTTCCCCAGCCCGCCGAACTGGCGCAGGGAACTGACCGCTCGCGACGTGCTCCTAGCCGCCACCGAAGGGGCCGATTTCGCCGCCGAGCGGTTCGGCCTCACCGGCGACGAGCTCGACCGCATCGAGGAACGCGGCCGGCTTGACATCGACGCCTATGGCGGCGCGGCCCGGGCCGCCCGGGAACTGCCGTGGCTCGTCGTGCAGATGAGCCGCCTGCGCTTCGGCACCATCGGGCCGAGCACTCACTTCCTTGAGCTGCAAGAGGTCGAGGACATCCTCGATCCAGCCGCGGCGGCCGAACTCGGCATCCGTCCCGGGCAGGTGACCGTCCAGTTCCACAACGGCGGTGGCGTCCTGACCGGCCAGCTCGGCGCGCTGTACGCCCGGCGCAAGAGCGCGTCCCGCATGCTTCGTGCGGAGATGTCGGTGCAGAAGCCGCTCTCCCACCTGCTGCCACCGCGGTCAGGGCTCAGGCAGCGGCTGGCGGCCTACTTCACCGCGGGCTGCCCCGCAGTTCCCGTTGACGGCGATGACGGCCGGCGGGTCCTGCTGGCGACCAGGCTGGCGATGAATTACGGCTTTGCCTACCGGATGGCCACCTACGCCGAGCTGCGCCGGATGGCTCACTCGGCGTTCGGGACGACCGCGCGCCTCGTCGTCGATTCGCCGCACAATTCGATCTACGAGGAAACGGTGGACGGAACGCACGCGTTCGTGCACCGGCACAACGCCTGCCGCGCCTATCCGGCGGCGCTGATGAAGGACCACCCCGCCTTCGCCAGGACGGGCCAGCCGCTGCTCCTGCCCGGCACCAACCGCACCTCGTCGTACCTGTGCGTGCCGCAGGACACCGCCCACCGCAGCCTCTACACCGCCTGCCACGGCACCGGCAGCATCATCTCCGCCTTCGAGCGCTCCGGCCGCTCCGGGCCCGACCCAGCTGGCCGGGCCACGGCCCGCTACCGCTACGACGGCGCCGCCCCCGCCGAGGTGCCGCATCTGGATGACCGCGGCGTCGACGAGGCGCTCGGCATCCTGACCGGACACGGCCTGGTGCGGCCGGTCGCCCGGATGCGGCCGTTCGCGGTGCTCACATGACCGCCGCGGCGCCGATCGATGACGCCGCCTGGGCGGCCTTGCTGCCGGGCGGAACGGTCTGGCTGGCCCGGCCCCCGCGCCGGGCCGGACCCCAGATCACCGCGGCTAGCTTCGCCGCGGCCGCCGCCCCGTGGGCGCTCCGCTCCTGGCCGGAGCCCCGCCTCCGCGCGTACGTCGCGGTGCCGTCGCGACGGCACCCGCTGATCGTGGCCAGCTGGGACCGGGCGGTGCTGCGCTACCTCGCTGACGCCGTGCTGTCCGTGCCGCCCGGCGTCGGCCAGGGGCGCAGCATGATCCTGACGGCCGGGCTCCGCATGCTCAGGTACCGGGGGTCCTGGCGACTCGCGGTCCTGCTCCGGGCCGGCGGAGCGGTGCTGGTCGGGCGGCCCGGATGACCATGGCGCCGCCGCGGACACTGGCCGGCTTCATCGATCAGGTGGGGGGCCGAGCCGCCTGCCTGGCGGTGTCACGGGACCCGAACGCGAAGGTGACCATCCTGCTTTTCCCGCCGGGTGCGACACGGCCGGCCTACGTTGCCAAGGTGCCGACCACCGACGCGGCGGCGCGCAGCGTGGAACGCGAGGCAGAGCAGCTAGCCGGCGTCGGCAGCCGGGCGCTGGAGCCGGTCAGCACGACGATCCCGAAGGTAGTCGCCACCGTCGAGCACCTCGGCAGGCCCGTGCTGATCATGACCGCGATGCCCGGGCAGTCGATGCTCGCGGCGTACCACTCATGGCGGCACACGGCCCGGCGCGCGACGGTAGCCGCCGACTTCGCCGCCGCCGGCGGCTGGCTCGCCGGACTGCACGGCACAGCCGCCGGGAACGGCCATGCCAGCCTGGCCCAGCTGCTGGACGGAGCCGCCGACGTGATCGGCCGCCGGTTCGGCCGCCGGCCGGATGTCGATGCCGACCTGGCTGATCTGGCCGGCCTACGCGGGCGCCTGGCCGGGCACCGGACGCCGCCGTCCGTCGTGCACGGTGACTTCTGGCCGGGCAACCTGCTGATCGAACGCGGCCGCGTGCTCGGGGTCATTGACTGGGAGAGCGCACGCCTGGCCGGCACGCCCGCCTGCGATCTGGCCCGGTTCGTGACCTCTTATTCCCTGTACCTCGATCGCCACACACGTCCCGGGCGCCGAGTGGCCGGTCACCCCGGACTGCACGCCGCTCGCTGGGGGGCCGGCGTGGAGTACGCGATCAACGGGACCGGCTGGTATCCGGACCTGGCCCGCTCGTTCGTGGTGACCGGGCTGGAGCGGCTCGGCGTGCCCGCGTCCTGCTGGCGCGACGTGCTCCTCGCCGACGTCGTGGCCGCCGCGGCCGCCGCGGATCATGACGAGTTCGCCTGGCATCAGCTGATGCTGTTCCGTCGGCTGACGGGACGCTGCTGATGACGATGACCACGACGCGGCTGGCGAATCCGCCGCAGAAGGCACCTGCCCCGCCGACCCGGGGCAGCGCCGAGCGCGCTGCCGTCATCACCATGGTCGTCGCCGTCGTCTTCCAGCCGATCCTGCACCCGACCGGGCCCGGCAACAGCTCGCCGGTCGACCTGTTCATCGTCGCCGCGATTGTGGTCGCCATGGTCTGGCTGGCCGGAACCCACCGCAAGCTACGCGCCCCTTACGTCATACCCGCGGCCCTGTTCATCGCGGCGGGTGCGGCGTCCGGCCTGGTTTCGCCGCTGCCCACCACGGCACTGGTCACAGTGACGATCGACATCCTGCTGTTCGCATGGTGCACGACAGCGGTCAACGTTCTGGCCGGGCCACGGGCCATGCGCTACGCGCTCGTGGCCTGGAGCTGGTCCGGCATCGTCTGGGCGGCGATCTTTATTGCCGCCTGGCTCGGTCATGTCACGGCGCTTGAAGGCCTGAACGCCGCCGAAGGCAACCGGCTGGCGTTCACCTTCGGCGACCCGAACTACGCGTCGTGGTTCTGGGACAGCACCATCTTCGTCGTCTACACCTCGCACACGCCGAGCAGGCGGTGGATGAGGTTCGCCGGCTACGCCATATTGCTGTGGGCACTGATCCTGACGGAGTCGAACGGCGGTGTGCTCGCGCTCGGCGTCGGCGTCGCGTTCCTGCTGATGGTCAGGAACTACCGGCGGCACGGCTGGACCGGGGCGATCGCGGCCGGGCTGGTTATCGGCCTCGCCGTCGGCACGTTCTTCACCGTGCTCCCGCTGAACAAGCTCAGGAACCTGGCCGCGAGCAGCAACCAGCCACTGCTGGTCAACTCCCTCGGCCGCAGCGCGCAGAGCAGCAGCGAGCGGAGCCTTCTCATTCAGGAGTCGATAGAGCTGTACCAGCGCGGCGACGGCCTGGTCGGTCTCGGTCCGGCGAGCACCAAGCCGCTGCTCGCCGCCGGGCTTTACCCGTACGCCAACGAGGCCCATGATGACTTCCTCGCGGCGCTGAGCGAGCGAGGCGTGCCCGGCTTGTTCGCGCTGCTGCTGCTCGGCGGGTGTGTCATCGCCCGGGCGTCACCGGTTCTCCGGCGGCCGCTGTCGGCGCCGATGGCCGCGGCCGTGCCCTATCCGGCGGGCATCGTGGCCGGCCTGCTCGCGCTGGCCGTCAACTCCGTCTACGAGGAGATTCTGCACTTCCGCCCGCTGTGGCTGCTCTTCGGCATCGTCGCTGTGCTCGGCCGTGATGCATGGCGGGTACATCGGGCTAGTCGGCTGCGCCGGTTTGCCCGGCTGCGCCCGGCCGCCTTCGGCTGGTCGGCGACCCCGCAGCCGGGCCAGGCGCACGGCGGCGATGGCGCCGTGCCGGTGAGCCTGCGTCGTCCCCCGGTTCCGCCGGTTCCGGCGGCTAGCTCCGCTACCGCCGGTCAGCACGCCTCACGGTTGCTGTCCAGGCACGCCCTCACGAACCTGGGCGCGCAGGGCGGTGCCCTGGCGGCGGTGTCGATGGCCAGCCTGCTCGTGGCCCGGACCGGCGGTCCCACCGTGGTCGGCGAGTATGCGCTCATCCGCGTGCTGCCCTGGCTGTTCGGAGTCATCTTCTCCTGCGGCCTGCCGACCGCCTCGGCCTACTTCCTGGCCGGCGACTACGGCAAGGACCGGCGGGTACGGCCGACGCTCACGCTGATGGCCGTGGCCGGCGCGGTCCTCGGCTCGCTGGCCTGGCTGGCCTGCGCGGTCCTGTTCCATCACGTGTTTTTCCGGCCCATGCCGGTCTCGCTCGTGTTCGTCACGACCGCGCTCGTCGTCACCCAGCTGTGGACGGTCACGGCCAAGGGCTGTTGTCAGGGCGCCGGGGACATCACCGGCGCGAACCTGGTCATCGTCGCGGAAGAACTCTGGTTCGTCCCGGTCTACCCGGCGGTGCTGCTGACCGTGGGTTACAAGGGGATCACCTCGGTCATCATCGCCCTGATCATCTCGGGATCACTGGCCACGCTGACCGGATTGGTCCGGCTGCGGCAGCGCGGGTTCTTCCGCGGCTGGGGCCGGCCCGCGCCCGCCCTGGCGAAGAAGATCGCCGCCTTCGGCGGGCGTGGCCAGCTCGGCAACATGCTCTGGCTGATGAACCTGCGGTTCGACTTCATCCTGCTCGGCGCGCTCGCCGGGCCCGCGGAGCTGGGGATTTACGCAGTCGCGTCCAAGTTCGCTGAGCTCATGCGGCTCTTCCCGACCGCCCTCAACTACGTGCTCTACCCGCGCTTCGCGCGGCTCGGCGCGCGCGAGGCGGTCACCGAGGCCCGGCGGCTGTTGCCCCGGTCGACCGCGCTGACCCTCGTCTTGACGCCGATTCTGGCGGTCGCCACCTACATCGCGCTGCCGATCCTGTACGGCAAGACGTTCCAGTCGGCGGTCAGGCCGGCCGAGATCATCATCATCGGCCTGTCGGTGGAGGGCGCGGCGGCGGTAGCGTCCGCGTTCCTGGTCGGCCGGGGCCGTCCCGGGCTGAACTCGGTGGGCATGGGCGTCGGCGCTACCATCACCGTCACGCTGGACGTCATCCTGATCCCTCGCTACGGCGCGCTCGGTGGTGCGGTTACCTCGGCTATCACGTACCTGACCACCACGATGGTCCTCGTCGTCCTTGCGCGCGGCCAGTTCGGCGCGATCGCGCCGGCCGACGGCCATGAGCAGGTCCGCGCGGACTCCGGGATGCGCCGTATGGTCGACGTCTTCGTGGCGGGGATGGCCATGGCCTTCATCGGCCCGGTCATGCTTGCTCTCGCCGCCGCCGTGCGGCTCACCAGCCGGGGCCCCGCGTTCTACCGGCAGGTGCGCGTGGGCCGGTCTGGTGAGCGCTTCGCGATCATGAAGCTCCGCTCGATGGTGTCTGGCGCCGACCGGGCCGGCCCGCTGGTCACCAGCGGCAGGGACTCCCGCGTCACCGCGATCGGCGCCTTGCTCCGGGCCACCAAGCTGGATGAGCTGCCGCAGCTGATCAACGTGCTGAAGGGTGACATGACGCTCATCGGTCCCCGGCCGGAGGTGCCTCGCTTCATTCCCTGTTACGACGACGAAGAGCTTGAGATCCTGACCGTCCGGCCCGGCCTGACCGGACCCGGGCAGATCTTCTACACGCAGGTGCAGCAGGCAACGGTCCTCGATAGCGAGGACCCCGAGCAGCACTACATAACCCGTGAGCTGCATCCCAAGCTGGCCATCGACCTGGACTACGTCCGGCGCCGCTGTCTCCGGTTCGACTTCTTGATCGTGATCCGCACCGTGCTGCTGCTGACCAAGCTCGGCAAGCCCATCGCCGCGCCCCAGCAGGTGCGGGAACGGGCCAGGGCAAATCTTGCCCGGGCGGCATCGGGCGACACATCCCGGACCCCCGGCTACCGCGACCGTGCCGCCTCCCCGCGAGAACGAGCCGGACGATCAAGACCGGAACGGGCCGGATGACCAGCTTCTCCGTCGCTGACGGTAACTCTGGCCGCAGGCCTGCCCTGAGGCCCGCGGCCACGGCCTCAATGGCACTGTGGCAGCCGAGCTTGACGGTCACGTTCCGGATATGCGTGCGGACGGTGTTGGGCGACTGGTGCAGTTGGTTCGCGATGGCGTTGCGGTCCAGGCCGCTGACCAGCAGGCACAGCACCTGATGTTCCCGCGCGGTGAGTTGCCCGATGGGCTGCCGCCGTGACCGCGCCGAACCGGGACAATCGGCCACCAGCTTTCTGAGCAACTGCGCATTCAGCCAGGAACCGCCGAGCCGCGCGGCCCTGACCGCGCAGATGACTTGCTGGACCGACGCGCTCTTGGGCAGGAAACCCGCCGCCCCCGCCCGGATGGCCTCGATCGCCGTGGCGGTATCCGCGTAGGCGGTCAGTACCACGACCGCGGGCGGGGACGACATCGCGGTCAGCCGCCTGGTGAGATCTATCCCGTTCGCGCGGCCAATGCGGACATCCATGAGCACCGTGTCCGGCGTACAGGCCGTCACGGTCGGGAGCACTTGATCGGAGTTGCTGATGGCCATGGGCTCGAAGTCCGGTTCCGCGGCGAAGACCGCCTCCAGCCCCTGGCAGAAGACCCTGTGGTCATCGACAATGACCAGGTTCGCGCTCATTAGCCGCTGAGAACGCCCGGCTCGCCCCCGGCCCACCCGGCGGAGTCGCCCGGAACCGCGATGATCCCCTCCTTGACGGCATAGGCGACGGCCTCGAGCCGCGAGTGCACTCCGAGCTTGATGAGGATCGAATCGACATACGTGCGGGTGGTCGACAGGCGCACGCCCATCGACCTGGCCATGCTGGTGGTGGACTCGCCGCGTACCAGACGAGCCAGCACCTCATGCTCGCGCGGGGTCAGCGACTCGGCCAACGGGGGACGGCTCGCGCCGCTCCTGATGCGCCGACGGGCGGCCTGGGCCGACAGCGAGAGCACAGCCACTCCGGCCGATCTCCTCGTCGCCCGGGCACAGGCACCGTTGAGCACCCGCATGAACTCGACGAAGTCGTCGGTCTTGAGCGCGGCTCCGTGAGCACCCGCGGCTATCGCGATGTCCAATCCCGCCGATTCCGGAGAATCCGCGAGCACCACGAACGCCGTCCCAGATGCTACCGCCATGGCCTTCTCGAGTGCGCCGGGCTCGCAGGCGAGATCGGCGTCGAACACACAGGCGTCGGCCTGATCGCGCGCAACTATCTCGGTGGCGGCGTCGAGCACGGCTGCGTAGCCGACGACCTTGTGGTCTGATCGGCGCAACAGCGATTCAAGGGCGCCGGCGAAGGCACGATGGGGGTCTGTGATCACAATCCTCAACGAGAAGGTCCTCCTTCGTATCGAGCCGCCCGCGAGTTATTCACGCTGGAGTCGCATGGCGGCTCAATGACGGGAGCAGCAGGCTGGTCTAATTGATCCAGTACTTGCGCGCATATTGTCGTGATCTGACTGGCCGCAGCGGTAATACGCCGCAGCTGGCCTTGCAGCTGTGACTCAGGAGTAACAGCCGGGCCTGCCTCCATGTCGGCCGCCTGAGCGAGCAGCCCGATTGTCGCAGCCGACTCCAGTAGGTCGTGACACAACTCGCGAACCGGGATCGGTAGTGCGTCATCGTCCGCATGGCAACGTGCAGGGTCGCCAGTATCCGCCACTTTCGCCCCCCTCCCGCCGTCCAGGGCGCTTGCACTCGCGGCATGAGTCTGGCGCAATGCTGCACCAGCTTTCACTATTTTTCGCGGAGATCACCAAGACGAACACCCTCATCCGACGTAGGCGATCTGCGTCAGCCGGGGCGGTCGCCCAGATGAGACTGCGATGGGCGGCGGACCATGGCGATGGCCTCAAGGGTGGAATGGGCGCCAAGCTTGGTCATGATGTTCTGCATGTGGGTCCGCACGGTATTGACAGATATATTCAGGCGCGCCGCCGCTTCGCTCCGCCCGGCTCCGCTGGCCAGGCAGTCCAGCACCTGGCGCTCTCGGACGGTGAGCCTGGCGGGCGGCATGTCATCGTTCCTGCTGGCCTGCTGGTGAAGCAGCAGGGACAGCACGTTGCCTGTCTCTGCAGCCGGGAGCCAGGTCTGGCCGCGGGCAATTCCGCGCAGCGCTTCCAGCAAGTACTCGACCGACTCATCCTTGCGGATCCATGCTGCCGCGCCCGCCTGGATCGCTGCCACGATCCGTTCGGGTTCTGAGCTACGGCTGAGCATGACCGCTCGGGTACGCGGGCTGGAATTCGCGTCGCACAAAAGGTTCGTCGTATCCCCGCCCAGATCAGCGTCCAGCAGAACAATGTCGGCGCAGCCCCCCAGGGCCGGCCCCGAGCTAGCCTTCGCTACCGCTACGACCTTGATGTCGTCTTCTGCGTCGAGGCGGATTGCCAACGCGTCGGCAAACGTCTGTTCCTGGTCGACGATGGCCACGGTAATCACAATGATGGCTGAATTTCTTGACCAGTGAGCAGGTCCTCACTGGTGGCCCGGAAAGCGGCCTCGAGTCGGGTATGCACCCCCAGTTTTGCGAATATATTCTTTACATAGCTGCGGACAGTACTCGTCGAAATATCCATTTCACAGGACATCTGAATGGTGCCCTGGCCCACCA
>Ga0207693_10001923_pt1 | contig 18187 bp, 14 predicted proteins | sample LARL81metaG_FD_184347 | JGI IMG/M metagenome (GOLD analysis project Ga0207693, IMG submission 184347) | Corn, switchgrass and miscanthus rhizosphere microbial communities from Kellogg Biological Station, Michigan, USA - LAR L8-1 metaG... | ecosystem: Host-associated > Plants > Roots >...
GACGGCGACGAAGGGGCCCCCGGCGCGCGGTCCCGTGCGGTGGAGCACCTCGGCCAGGAGACCCTTGCCAGTTCCGGTCTCACCCTGGATCAGGACGGGAAGGAGACGGGGCGATCTCCGGACACGGTCCAGGAGCCGGCCGATATTGGCACGGAGGGCCTCGATGGCCGGGCTCGCACCCAGGACGTCTTGCATCGGGCCGCTATCTTATCCCTGCACTTAGGCGCCCGCTCAAGCTTTTGCTACTGGATGTGGAGGACTTCGGACGTTCACGTTGGCGATCGACGTCTGCGGCAAGGCTGTCAACAAAGTGGACGTGTTCAAGCTACCCAGCCCTCGGTCATGCCCCTGGACACTCGCGCCGGCCGATGGCTGTGGCATCGGCTCCTGCAGCGTTCCGCGCGCGTAGGAGTGCCGGCCCGACAGACTTGCTGGCAACTCGAACGAGGGTGTTCAGTCGTTGATCAAGAAGATCAAGGACGTTTTGCGCGCCTCCACGTCGGCAGACGGGGAGTGATTCACTGGGGTGGATAGCGCCCTTGAAGGGAGGGCCGGACAAATCGCTAGGTCCGGAAGGCAGTGCCCTTCAAAGGGAACCGTAGGAATTGGCCCACCAGGTGGCAAATCCCGTTGGGGATTCGAACCCGTGCCCGCTTCGGACTTGCCCCGCCGGCGACGTGGATGATCTCCGACCGGGCGAGTTTGTAACGCGATGGGATGCTTCACAAATATTTATTTCCTTTTGAGCACGCTTCCAGCCTGGCAGAGCCCTTGTAGCGGCGAGGACTTCTGAGTGGTATTTCATCAGGGATTTTGGAGGACTGGCAATTGCCCGGCCTCCGAATGCTTCAATCGGGTCAGCTTCCTTCTTGGGACGTGGGCGGCACTGGCCTTACGAGCGTCGCTGGTTGATCGTCAGCGGTAACGTGAAGGTGAAAGTCGAGCCGCTCCCCAACTGACTCTTGACCCAGATCTTGCCGCCATGGAGCTCGATGAATTTGCGGGACAGGGCCAACCCGAGCCCGGTGCCTTCCTGCTTCGCGGCGCTGGCCCCCACCTGCCGGAACTCCTCGAACACTGCCTCGAAGTCCTCCGGCGCGATGCCGACCCCCGTATCGCTGACCGACACCTCGATGGCCTCGTCGTCCTGCACCGCCGAGACCTCTACCCGGCCGCGCTCCGGCGTAAACTTGATCGCGTTCGACAGCAGGTTCAAGAGCACCTGCTTCATCTTCCGCTCGTCCCCTCGAATGGAGCCGACCCGCACGCCGACGGTCAACTTAAGTGTGACTCCCCGTCGGCTCGCCCGCTCCCGAACGAGCGTCATGGCGTTGTCGATCGCCATCGGCAGGTCGAAATCCGTCAGCTCCAACTCCATCCGCCCCGCCTCGATCTTCGAGAGATCGAGGATGTCGTTGATCAGCGACAGCAGATGCTGCCCGGAGGCGTGGATGTCCTTCAGGTACTCTTGCTGCTTCTCGTTCAGTTCGCCGAACATGCGCTCGTTGAGCACCTCGGAGAAGCCGATGATGGCGTTCAGCGGCGTGCGCAGCTCGTGCGACATGTTGGCGAGGAACTCACTCTTGTGTCGGCTGGCCGCCTCGAGCTGACGGCTCTTGTCCGCAATCTCCAGGAAGAGCCGGGCATTCTGGATGGCCAACGCCGACTGCGTCGCGAAGGTCTTCAGGACTTCAATCACTTCGGGCGAATAGTCGCCGGGTACCCTCCGGACCAGAGATAGGCTGCCGATGATCTGCTCTTCGCGCAGTAGCGGCACGGACAATACCGCCCGGTAGCCGGCGCCAATGAGCAGGTCGCGGACCCGGCTCTCGTAGGCGCCAGGAGCCGCGATGTCCGCGATCTGGATCGGCTCATGCGCTTCCGTCGCCCGGCCTGCCACGCCTTCGCCCTTGTGGAGCGGCATCGCCCGCAGCCTCGCGGCAAAGGCGGCGTCGAAGTTGTGCGCGGCCCGCACGTGGAACATCTGTGCGTCATCGTCGTACTCGTAGATCCCGCATGCGTCCGCGCCTGCGAGCTGGTTCGCACGTGAGACGATCGTGTCGAGTACCGTCTCGACGTCCAGCGTCGAGCTCACGGCCTGGCTGACCTCCCCCAGTGCCGTCAGCTGCTCGACGGATCGGCTGAGCTCGCCGGTCCGCGCCTCCAGCTCCTTAAAAAGGCGCACGTTCTCAACGGCGATGACCGCCTGTTCGGCGAAGGTCTTCAGCAGCCCGACCTCGCTGTCTGAGAACGGCCCGACCTCGGCGCGCGCCACCCAAATGACGCCGATGGGAGTGCCTTCCCGCAGCATTGGTACCGAGAGGCTGCTGCGATAGCCGATCGCGTGGGACAACGGTCGATGCTGGAACTCTGGATCGACCTCGAAGTGGGGGATGTGGACAACCGCGCGTTCCAGGATCGCTCGGCCTGAGCCCAGGGCACGGGTCGGGCGCGTCGGATATGTGCAACGCAGCTCCTCGAGGGCTTCGGGAGTGAAGTTGTGCTGGGCGACCGGGTGAATCATCTCGCCGTCGAACTGAAAGAGCGCGCCGAAGAGTCCGTCGCACAACGTCACAGCGCTTCTGACGATCGTGTCGAAGACCGGTTGCACGTCGGTGTGCGAGCGACTGATAACGCGCAAGATTTCGCTGGTCGCGGTCTGCTGCTCTAGGGCCTCGGTCAACTGCCCGGTCCTCTCCTCCTGCTTGGCATGCGATTCCTGGAGCTGGTCGGCCATCCGGTTAAACTGCGCGGCAAGGTCACCTAGCTCATCCCGGTTCGACACCTCCACCCGCTGGGAGAGATCTCCCGACGCGACGAGCCTCAACCGGCTGTCCATCAGCTTCACTGGCCCGATCAGCGACCAGGAGATCGCGTAGCCGAGAACGAGGGCCAGTCCAATGCTCCCGACCGCAAACCCGATCACGATCCATCGGGACCTCATGTAGGCGGCCTGGCTCGCGTCGATGCTGGCCGCCAGGTCCAACTCCGCCTTGTTCACGAGGTCGTTCGTGAAGCGCTCGAGCTGGTCGGCGAGCGGGTCAGCCTGCGTGAGTTGGCGCCTTCTTCCCTCGGCGACCTTCTGCGCATTGAGCAGCTCGACGATCTGACCGACGACCTCGATGAACTGGTCATAGCTCTTGCGGACCCGGGCGAGCGGCTCAGCGTCGTCCACGGCGACGACCTGGAGCTGGTCCAGCTCGTACCCGAACTGTTTGAGCTGCTCGAGGGTTGCCTTCAGCGTGCGCTCATTCCAGGACCAGGAGGGGGGAAGCGACGTGTCGCGTTGGAACTGGCGGTAGGCGGCTATTCTCTCGTGACGCTTCGCCAATTCCTCGGCGCGGCGATTGACTCCGCTGAGCACCTGGAGGCCGACAGCGCCCAGGGCGATAAGCAGGACGACGATGGCAAGGAATGCCACGAGGAGCTTGGCGTGAACCGTCGCGGGGACTCTGGCGACCAGCCGAGGCAGCCACTGCGTCGCACCGAGGAGTCTCTCACGCAAGGCGGAAGAACTCTTGGACTCCACCATCTTGTCTCCCGGCGGCCCGGAGGGTCGATTCCTAAAAACGTCCTTGCTCCTTCGAGCAGTCGCGCATCGTGTATCCGAGCGTCCGGCCTTGCTCGGCCGCAGCCGTCTCGGTCTTCGGGCGGACCAGGTCCTTCATCACCGGGATCCAGTCGGAGATCCTGTTCCACATCTTGCCGTCCCACTGCTGGAACATGACAGGACCCGCGCCCTCGTGGTCCTCGCATGTCACCTTGAGCGGGTGGGTGAAACCCTTCATGCTGAGCTCCTCCAGCCGCTTCTCGGTCAGATTCAGGTGCTCGAACCCCCAGCGGACCTGCTCGCCCCTGAGGGGCTTGTTGCCGTACTTGGTCATGGCCGTCCGGATCGCTTCCACCTCGAACATGGCACTGACCAGACCGCGGTTGTAGAGCACTTCGCCGACCGCTTCGCGTTTCCCGGCGCCCTTGCCCTTCTCGTACACGTACCTGAAGATGTCCTGGTGCACTTTGAAGTTCGTGCCCGCGGCGTGAAACGCGGCACCGGTGAACCCCTTCCCGCCACTGCCCGCCGGGATGACATCGCCTTCGTTGGACGACCACCAGTTACCGATAAAGTGATCCATCGGGTAGCCGATCGCCGCCGCCCCCTTGATCGCTTCCTGGTTCATCACGCCCCAGCCGGATAGAAAGATCCAGTTCGGACTCATCCGCCGCACCTGGAGCCAGGTGGCCTTCTGCTCCTGGCCCGGTGGGTTCACCGGCAGGAGCGTCAGCTCGAAGCCGAGCTGTCGGGCTAGGGTCTCGAGGATCGGGTTCGCTTCCTTGCCGTAGGGAACGTTCAGGAAGATGTGGGCGATCTTTTTGCCCTTCAGCTTGTCCAGCCCGCCTTCCTTCTGGCCGATGTACTGGACGACCGCGGATGCTTGGCTCCAGTAGGTTCCGGGGAAGTTGAACACCCAGGGAAACCATCGGCCGTCGGCGGCAGCCGTCGTGCCGGCGCCGACCTGCACCACTGGAATCTTGTCCATCGGGGCCCTCGGGATGAGCTGGTACATCGTGGCGGTGCTGATGGGGAACACCAGCACCGCTCCCTTCCCCTTGAGGCGCTCGTAGCACTCGACGCCCTGCTTGACGTCATACTGTGTTTCGCACTCCTCCCAGGTGAGTCTTACTCCGTTGATCCCGCCATCACGCTCATTGACGAGCGCATAGTAGTCGGCGAGCCCGTTGGCAACCGGGATTCCGCTCGAGGCGTAGGGTCCCGTCCGATACACCAGCAGCGGAATGAAGACCTCCTTCGGCTGGGCGAGCGCGGCCCCGGACAGAGACCCGGCAGCAAGGACCACCACGATGAAACAGGCTGCGAGATATCTCACGTCCAGCACCCTCCTACAGGAACGTCGACCTTCGCCTTCCCGGGCTTCACCCACCTGCGCATCGGCCTCTCCTTGCCTCCAAAAGTGGTTACGACTGCCGCCGCGACCGAGGGCAGGCTACGCGAAGGTACCCTCGTGGGCAAGTAGGATGGCCTGATACTCGGTGATACCTGCGAGCGTGCGAGGGGCCTTCTGTGGGTTGATCCACACTTCCTCGGGAGGCGCCGGCGGGTGGGGCGGGGCCGACAGGGAATCGTTCTGGTGCGCGGCATAGACTGTGGCGACCACTGTCGCTCGCGCCGCATCGCGCCGCTTGGCCACGCCGTGATGCACGTCGGCGGAAGGCGGGAGTCATTGGTGCTCGGCGGCCTATCAAACAAGGAAGACGTGTCAGCGGCCCCTGCCAAGTTCTCTGCTCCAAAATCCCTGATGAAACACCACTCAGAAGTCCTCGTCGCAACAAGGGTCCTGCCAGGCTGGAAGCGTGCTCAAAAGGAAAACATAAAGGCCACAGGACGAAGCTCGGTGACGAGTGTTAGAGTCCTTCCGGGATGGGCAGTCAGTTGCTTGCCCGGTTGGGGACAGGCGGGATTATCAGGTATCCGTGCCCACGAGAGTCCTAGGTCACCGATGGCACCGGGGTGAGGACGCCTGATGGGCTGTGATAACCCGCCCTGTACAAGAGACGCCGCTCCCTCTGCCGGGCGCGTTGAGGGGGCGCGATCCGGCCGGACAGAATTATCCACGGTAGAGTATCGGCAGAAGAGCAGGGATGGGGGACATCGACATGTTCAATCCAACCGCACTAGTGATCGACGCGTTCGTGGCGGAGTTGAAGCAAGCCTATATCGGCACCTATACCAACCTCGAGCCGGACTACCCCGGCATAATCGCGTATGTCGGCCATATGGCACTCGAACTGATTGCCAACAGCGATGCGCCGTATCACGATCTGAGCCACACGATCTGCGTCACGCTAGTGGGCCAAGAGGTGATCAAGGGTAAGCATCTGCGACAGGGCGGGGTGAGCCCGCGCGATTGGCTCCACTTCATCATTTCCCTTCTTTGTCATGACATCGGCTACGTCCGCGGAATTTGCAGTCACGACGGGGGCGGTAGGTATGTCGCCAATGCCAACGGGGAGACGATCGCCCTCCCGCCAGGTGGGACCGACGCATCGCTCACGCCTTATCACGTTGAGCGTGGCAAGCTGTTCGTGCGCGAGCGTTTCTCGAAGAACCGAACCATCGATGTCGACATCGTCTGCGCGAACATCGAGTACACGCGGTTTCCGGTGCCGGCGGAGAACGAACGGAGGGCCGAATCCGAGTATCCGGCATTGCTACGGGCGTCGGACCTCATCGGACAATTGGCCGACCCAAACTACATGCGAAAGGGACCGGCCCTCTTCATGGAATTCTCTGAAACCGGCGTGACCGACACGCTCGGCTACAAGACGGCCGCCGAATTGCGTGCCGCGTATCCCACGTTCTTTTGGACGACGGTGAGTCCCTACATTGGTGGGGCACTCGCGAATCTTCGTATGACGCAAGAAGGCAAGCAGTGGGTGGCGAATCTCTACTCCCACATCTTCGCCGAAGAGCATCATCTTCCAGCGTTGGGCGCCGAGCGGGGGCCAAGCTGAGTTCGTCATGTCGTGGGCTCCGTTTGCTGGCACCGAACTGCCGGACATCGTTGCCTACATCCTCGCGGCGGGCCCCGCGAGGCGAAGCGGCGCCGACGGTGTTCGCCGTGGCGCGTGCCTACTTGGAAGGCCGCGACTTCGACTTCCTAGGGGGCGAACTGCGTCAGTTGTTGCGATAGTGTGTAGGCGTTCAGAATCAGATAGCAGCGCCACATCGTCTCCGGGCTCACGTTCGGCGCCGTCAAGCAGTAGCCGCGGCACGCGCGCGCGGCATGCGATAGAATCCCGGCCGTTGGCGTCGCACGCGTCGATGCTCATCAACCGGGTCAAAAGGGGAGAGCCATGATCGGGAAACGCCTTGCACGCAACGTCGCGGCGGCGATCGGTCTCGCCATTCTGCTGCCGGGTGTGACCGCCGCGCCCGCCGTCAGCGCGGCCGAGATCAAGGTCATGAGCACGGTCGCCATGAGCGCCACGCTCGACGAGCTCAAACCAAAATTCGAGGCCGCCACCGACCACAAGGTCACGTTCATCTACAGCGTGATCGCCGATCTCCGGAAGCGCATCCAGGAGGGCGAGACCGCGGATGTCATGATCTTGTCGCGGGCCGCGCTCGACGACCTTCAGGGCCAAGGCAAGGTGGCTTCGGGCAGCATCGTCAACGTGGCAAGCTCCTACGTCGCCATTGCGGTGCGCGCCGGCGCCACCAAACCCGACATCGGCTCGGTGGATGCGCTGAAGCGCACTCTTCTCGCCGTCAAATCGATCGTCTATGCCGACCCGGCCAAGGGCGGTGCGAGCGGAGTCTATTTCGCGAAGGTCCTGGACCGGCTCGGTATTACCGATCAGATGAAGTTCAAGACCGTCCTGGTCCCGGGGGCACAGGCCGCCGACGTCGTCGCCAGGGGCGAGGCCGAGATGGGGGTTGCCCAGGCATCGGAGATCGTTCCCATCGCCGGCGCCCAGCTGGTGGGCCCGCTGCCGGGCGATCTGAACAACGTGACGATCTTCTCGGCCGGCATCGGACCCGCGAGCAAGGATGCGGCTGCCGCCAAGGCGTTCATCCAGTACGTCACGGGGCCGGTGGGCGCGGGCGCGCTCAAATCCAAGGGCATGGATCCGTCCTGAGGCGAGGGTCAGTCATCCGCTCGACCTAGGCGACGGCCGCGAGGTTCTCGATGATCGAGAGGCACGCGCCGGCCAGCTCCTTGCCCTTGGTGACCATGTGCGACCGGAAGAACTCGTGATGATCGGCATGATCATGGAACTGGTGCGGGGTGAGAACGGCGGACAGGATGGGCACCTCGGTCTCGAGGGATGTCTGCACGATGCCTTGCAGGACGGCCTGGGCGACGAATTCGTGCCGGTAGATCCCGCCGTCGACCACGAATCCACTCGCGCAGACCGCGGCGTACTTGCCCGTCTTGGCGAGCTTCTTGGCCATGAGCGGGATCTCCAGGCTCCCCGGGGCCGAGAAGAACTCGATGCCACTCTGGTCGTACCCGTGCCGGGCGAGCTCCGCGATGAAGGCTTCCTTGCAGCGGTCGGTGATGTCGGCGTGCCACGCGGCCTGGACGTAGGCGATCTTCGTTTGGCGAGTCATGGTACCCCTCTCTTACCGTCGAGGTTCCCTTCAACGCATCCGAGCGCATCAAACCTTCCCCTGCCATGTTATTCGATGAGCTGATCCGCCCGCGGCAGGACTGACTGCGGAAGCGCAATCCCGAGAGCCTTGGCCGTCTTCAGGTTGATGACCAGCTCGAACTTCGTCGGCTCCTCGATGGGCAGATCGGCCGGCTTGGCGCCTTTGAGGATCTTGTCCACGAGGCGGGCCGCCTGGCGGCCGAGCTGCTTGTCGGTCGCGGAGTAGCAGGCCAGTCCGCCCTGCTCCACCATGAACGAGTTGTGGAACATCGTCGGGAGCCGCTGCTTGAGGCCGGTGTCGAGAGAGGATAGTCAACACTAGGCCCCTCCGGCAGCTGTTGGCCCCCTTGGAATCCCCGTCCCCATGACGTAATCTGCCACACTCGGATGCCAGCCACTATCACCCACGAGCTGCGGGCACAGCTTAAGCCGTCACCTCGAAGCGGAAGCCGAGTGACCTGTTTGCCGGCAAGTGGTTGCGGGCCCCCGCAACCAAACAAAACCGAGGGGTTAGCGATTAGGTTGGAGGAAGCCGGATAATGTTCCCTTCGCTGAGTTTGCGAGGCCTTGCATCGACGAGATGTCCGGGAGGGGCGGGCTGGAATGCGGAGCGCTGCGGAACGAACCGCGGCGCAACGTTCGCGCGTCCAACCGTCTGGAGAAGAGGAGGGCGCCATGGCTATTGTGACCATACCCGTCAGCACATCGGGGATCCCCGCTCCCGCGGCCGGCCGGGTCCTCGCCCGACCGTCAACGTCGCTGGCTCCCCGGATCGTGATCGTCGGCGGTGGGTTCGCCGGAGTCACGGCGGCGCTGGAGCTGGCCCGGCGCTGCGCCGGGCTTCTCCCCGTGCACATCACCTTGATCAGCAACCAGAACTTCTTCCTGTTCACGCCAATGCTGGCCGAAGCGGCGACGGGCGCTGTGGAGACACGCCACATTCTCTACCCCATCCGGCCGCTCTGCGGCGCCTGGGACGTGGAGTTCGGAGAGATGCACGTCGAAGCCATCGATCTCGAGCGACGGCGCGTGACTGTGCGGCATCACCGGTCCCCGATCCGCCAGCAGGTGCACTATGACAAGCTGGTGCTGGCGCTCGGCGCCACACCGAACGTCGCCATCGCCCCGGGGGCCGCCGAGCACGCCCTGACCTTCAAGAGCGTCGGTGACTCTATCCAGATCAGGAACCGCGTGATCGAGCTGTTCGAGGCCGCCGCCCTCAGCGAGGACCCATGGGTCCGTCGCCGGCTCCTGACCTTCGTGGTGGTGGGCGCCGGGCACGCGGGCACCGAGCTGGTGGCGGCCGTGGAGGAGCTTGCCCGCGGCATCCTGCTCCGCCACTATCCGAGCATTCCCCGAGATGCGGTCCGGCTGGTCCTGGTCGGAAGCGCGGTCCTGCCCCAGACCGCCACCAACCTCGCCGCGTACACCAAGGAGCAGCTCCTCAAGCGAGGCATCGAGCTGGAGACCACCCGGGCGGCGAGCGTGTCGGCTGAGGGCCTGCACCTGCAGGACGGGCGGCTCATTGCCAGCCACTGTGTGATCTGGACGGCGGGGAACCAGGTGAGCCCAGTGGTCGCCGCGCTGCCCCTGCCCAAGAGCACGGACGGCCGCCTCAAGGTAAACGGGTTCTTCGAGGTCGAGGGCGCTCCCGCCTTCTACGCGCTGGGAGACAACGCCGCGCAGATCGACTCGCACACGAAGGCGCCGTATGTCGGGACGGCCCAGGTCGCGCTGCGACAGGGCCGCGCGCTGGCCCGTCAGATCGAGGCCGAGCTCACCGGGCGCAAGCGTAAGGCGTTCGACTTCAGGTTGCTGGGCGAGATGGTGCCGCTCAGCCGCCACACGGCGGTGGCCGATCTGGGCGGGCTCAAGCTGGTAGGCTTCCCGGCCTGGTTCATGTGGAAGACCGTGTACATGCTCAAGCTCCCCACATGGGCGGCCCGGCTGCGCGTCGTCCTCGACTGGACGGTGGAGCTTTTCTTCGAGCGAGACGTGTCGGAGCTCACGGTGGACGAGGGAAGGGAGGCCTGAGATGCGCACGCGCGAACACTACTCGCCCCGGGCTCGACTCCCGATCTGGCGGCGGCTCGGCTGGCGCCTGAGCGCCAGCATCCTGCTCCTCACCTCGCTCGGGATCCTGGTGAGCGGTCTGCTCCAGTACCGGGCTCAAGAGCAGTGGGTCCGGCAGTCGCTCGGCTCGCTCCTGCTGAACATCGCGCGGACGGGGGCGCTCCTGGTGGATGGGGATGTGCACCAGAAGGTCGTGCGGCAAGGGCGGACTGATACGCCGGAGTACACCGAGGTGTGGGCCCAGCTGCGCCGGGTCCAGGAGGCCAACCAGCTGGCTGACGCCGTGTACACCCTCTCCGACATCGAAGGCGACACGGCCAAGTTCGCCGTCGTGAGCAAGGTCGGGCGCGACGGCAAGGACTTCGTGCCGGTGGGCCTCGGCTACAAGCTCGCCCCCGCGATCCAGCCCGTCCTGAGGCAAGTACTCGCCACCGGCACGCCCGCCTACACGGGCATCTACCAGAGCTCGAGCGGGACCTGGATCACCGCATTCGCGCCGGTCCGCGACGCGTCGCTCAAGCCCGTCGCGGTCCTCGACGTTGACTTTCGAGCGGACGTGTACCTGGCGCAGCTCCGCGCAGTGAAGCGCCGGCTCTACCTGCACTCGCTGGTCGCGGCGCTGCTCGCGCTGGGGGCGGGGATCCTAATCGCGAGACAGATTACGCGCCCGGTGGCCCAGCTCGCCGCCGGGGCGCGGCGGGTGGTCGAGGGCGACTTTGGCGCGCCGGTCCAGGTGGACGCGCGGGACGAGATCGGACTCCTCGGCAACGTGTTCCACCTGATGGTGGACCGCCTCCGCGTCTCGCACCGGAGCATGGTCGACGTCCTCGTCCGGGCGCTCGAGTCACGCGAGGGCGAGCCGGGATCGCTCGGCCGACTGGCCCGGGCCAGCCTGGCCCTGGCCGAGGGGCTCGAGCTGAGCGCGGCCCAGCGGGAGGCTCTGGAGCTGGGCGCCCTGCTTCACGACATCGGCGAGATCCGGACCCCGGAGGCCGTGCTACGGAAGCCAGGTTTGCTCACGGCCGAGGAGCGGCTCGTAATCCAGGCGCATCCGGCCGCCGGCGTCGAGATCTTGGAGGTCGTCCCGCTTCTCACGCCCGCGCTCGACGTGGTCGGCGGCCATCACGAGCATTACGACGGGACCGGTTACCCCCAGGGGCTCAAGGGCCAAGACATCCTCGTCGTCGCCCGCATCTTCGCGGTCGTGGACGCGCTCGACGCCATGACCCACGACCGCCCGTACCGGCCGGCCCGTTCGCTCCCGGAGGCGCTGATGGTGCTGAGAGAGGAGTCCGGCAAGCAGTTCGACCCGCGTGTGGCCGAGGCTGCCCTGGCGATGCCAGAGTCGCGCTGGGCCGAGTTGCTCGACCTGAAGGGAGCGAACAAGACCCAATGATGATCTCGTGAGGGTGAACCAGATCTCCAACCAGAATTGAGTGTTCTCTCGAAGCTGCGGGGCCTATAAATACGAGTTAGAGACCCGATCGCCCGGAGTGATTTCGGTGATTGCAGGCCCCCGATCTGAACCCGCGACCCGTTAGCCCGTGCTCACGCCGCCCGAGCTACGCCTCGGATTTCGAAGGTTAAGCTTCGTGCCAACGACGGTGGTGGCCCCAACGGGCCACGATCGAACTTGCAGAATTCAAGTGCGCGATTTCATTGCCCGGTGATGACGTGCTCTGTCCTTCCTGTGGCCGCTGATAGCTCGAGCGCGGCTCTTCGGTCTTGGTATGGTTGCGGGGGCCCACAACCACCTGCAGGCGAACAGCCGCTTGGCTTCTGCTTCGAGATCTCGATCTAATTCACCGAATTTCCCAGCACCTGTGCGCTCACTGCCCCTTCGGCAATACACGGAGACATGGCCCGCTGACGTTCCCTGTGCACTGCGTGCGATGTGCTTTGGAGACGCGACGGAGCATCCAGCTCCGGCCAGTCGCCGCGGACTCCCAGACCACCGCCCTCCTCGGGTCACTCATGCGATCGACGGGCAAGAAGCAGCGCGCTCCGATTTTAGTCCTTCAGCGGTCGTGACGGACAGGATCTTGAGCTGCGTCTTAGTGTAGCCTTCATGATTCTTAGCCGAGCGCCAAGAGGTCTTGTCAATAGGCGTGTAAATGAGCTCGGGCGGCGGCCTTCGCTTCGCCTCGGTGTCGCATCCCTTCACTCGAGGCCTCCGAACTCAGGCGCGTAAACAGCTGTCCCCGCGCAGCCGTTCAAGGCCCCCGGCCGCAACTCCATGACCATGAATGCTTCCTCCGGTGCGTCGTATTCACAGCGGATGCCGAAGCGGCTGGCCGGCAGAAACCCGAAGCGACCGTAATACTCCGGATGCCCGAGCACGACGACCCGCTCGTGCCCGAGCCTGCGGCACTCATCGAGGCCTCGGCGCACGAGAAAAGACCCGATCCCCTGCCGCTGGCGGTTGGGAAGCACGGCCATGGGGGCAAGCCCGACAGCGGAGCAATCCGCTCCCGACGATTTGACCGAGACGGGACTGAAGAGGATATGTCCTACAATCCGCCCTGCATCCGCGGCCACCAATGAAACGATGGCCTTTCCCGCGGCGCGCAAGCGGTCCACGAGATCGGCCTCGTCCCGGCGCCCGAACGCGAGCTCACTAACGCGATACACGGCGTCGTTGTCGTCCGGCCCCTCAGGGCGCACGACGACCCTCGGCGGAACATGTTCCATGTCTTCCCTCATCGACACATCCGCACAGGACGGCCCACCTCAGGCGGCATCCTTCTCGTCGCGCCCGTTCACGGCACGCACGCCGTTGACATAGACGACACCGCCCGCGACGTCGGCGAGCAACTCGGGCGCATCGAGGCGCCGGAATGTTTTCTCGGCGACGAGCAGGGTCTTCCAGATCACCGCCGTCGCGTTCTCCACCTTCTTGAATCGTTTGGCCGCCGCCGTTCGCAGCCGCACCGCAGCGAAGGGCGACTCGACCGGGTTCGACGTCCGCAGGTGCTTCCAGTGCTCGCGCGGGAACTGGTAGAACGTCACCATCCGCTCCCAGTCGCGCTCGAGCGCCCGCCCGACCTCGGCATGGCCGTGCTTCGTGCACCAGGCTTGAAAGGCTCGCTTCTGCCGCCCCGCCTCCTCCCGAGTCTCGGCATACGGGATTTTCGTGAGCAGACTTCGCGCTTCCGCCTGCCGCTTGAGCGGCAGCTTGTCGAGGACGTCCAGGAGGCGATGGTTCCAACATCGCTGCTCCGCCGTCTCGGGGAAGACCGCGGCCAACGCCCCTCAGATCCCGAGATGCCCATCGCCGATCACGAGCTTCGGGGCCGCCAGCCCGCGCCGCTTGAGGTCGCGCAAGAGCGCCGCCCAGCTCTCGGTCGATTCCCGATAGCCACTCTCGACGGCCAGGATCACCTTCTCCCCGTCGCGCAACGCCGCCACGACGACGAGGATCGCGGCCTTGTCCTTCTCGAGGCCCGCCTTCACGTACACGCCGTCCACCCAAAGATAGACGGCCTCCAGCTCGGCGACCGACCGCGCCCTCCACACGTCGTACTCGCCCTGCCAGCCCGCTCTGAGCCGCGCAATCGACGGCGCCGACAGCGGCGCCCCCTCGCCGAGCAGCCCGCGCAAGGCGAGATCGAAGTCGCCGTGGGCCAGCCCGTGCAGGTACAGCTCTGGCAGGAGCCGGCCGATTTCCGTCGTGCGCCGTTTGAACGCCGGCAGCAGACGGCTCTCGAACCGCTCAGCAAGTCCGCGCACCCGCGGACGCCGGAGCGTGATCGTCCCGCTGCTCAAGCTGAGCCGCCGCTCCCTGCCGAACCCATTACGATACCCGAGCGGGGCATCGATGGCGCTCCGCCGCTCGTAGTGCCCGCGGCCCAAGAGCTCATCCACTTCTTCTTCCAACACCCGTTGCAAGAGCCGTTGCACGCCCTGCCGGGCGAACGCTTCCAGTGTGTCCCATTCCGCCCTTGACTCCTCCCTCGGCTCGATGCTCTTCTCTCTCACAGGCGATGTCTCCTTCTGTTCGGGCGTTGATCGCGCCCGAGGTTCTTGTGGCGAACCGAAGGTTACACCGCCCTCTCTCGTTTACACACCTTCTGACCCTACCTCATTCAGTTTGCTATCAAAGTCTGTATCCTCTAAAAAATCGCTGAGAATCTCATCAGCGTTTTCCTTCTGGCCTCCCGAGCGTAAGAACTCCCGAAATATTTCCTTTATCTGAAGATTCGTCAGGCTTGCGCAGCACGAAGCGTACTTCAATACCTGCCAGACAACGTCGCGCCCTGAATCGTCCAGCTTGTTCTCGATAATCACGATGTTCCCTTGTTTATCCAGTGCGAGCACATCCAGCCGCTCCTTCGTATCGGCGAAACCGCCGAACTCCTTCTGAATGACCAGGAGATCCTCGCCGAACACTTCCGGATTATGGACAATCCACTCCTGCAAATCCTTGCGCTCCTTCATGCCAACATCGCGAAAGGCCGCTTTCGCAATCGGCTCCAGGGTCTTCTTGTCCTTGTTTACGAGATACATGCTCGGAGCCTATCAATCTCTCGGCCGTTACTCCGGGTCACTTGTGGATAGTTCCTTGCCGGCAGCTTCTCAGATCACTTAGTTCCAAGATCTTCTGACCATGTTTCGTAGCTACTGCGCTACCGCAAGCTTCACACTATTCCGCACCTTCTTAGCTTCAGCCTCTGCCCGGTTCGCCGCTGCAACGAAAGGACTTTAGGAAGGCGTGGGCGACCGCATGCAAGCGAGCAGGGGTAGCCGGATTCATTCGCCACGACTTCAGGAGAACAGCGGTCAGAAACATGGTTAACGGCGGTATACCCGAGCGAGTCGCCATGAAAATTACGGGGCACCGGACTCGAAGTGTGTTCGATCGTTACCATATAGTCAGTCCGGCCGACCTCAAGGAAGCTTCTCGAAAGATGGCTATACGGTGACAATCACGGTGACAATCGAACCCTAGCCCAGAAAAACTGTATCGGAAGTGTGTGAAATCATGGCGCGCCCGGAGGGAATCGAACCCCCGACCCTCGGCTTAGAAGGCCGATGCTCTATCCAACTGAGCTACGGGCGCGTGCGTACTTACGATACACCAGCTCGACTGGCCTCCACCTTGGGATAGTTTCGGGATAGTTCTACGGCGGCACTCGCCGGAACTAACCGCTCGACGGCCTCCAACAGATGCGCCGGAGCAAGGTGTCAGCTCGGCCCAGGACCGCCCCGCTCTATGTCCGCGTCAGCGTTGAACCCTGCCACGAGGGTGCCGCTTGCCGCGCGAGCCTCGCCGTCTATCCTCTCCGCGCTGAAACGGCCCACAGGACGGCCAATCGGTCCGAAGAAGAAGGTAATGCTCGCGGCGATCCGTGGCTAACGGGCTCCGCGCGAAACGGGCCCAGCATGGGTCGTTGACGGTGTCGAAAACCCTGCCGATTGGAGCCCAGGGCCGGTGGTGGCACGGCCCAACCACGCATTATTATTGCCGAGCGGTCTGTGGTCTCTTTCTTGCTGTTCAGGTCGTATGGACAACGACGAGCTGCGCGACAGGATTCGCCAGCTCATGGCCTCGGGCGACCTTCCACCCCTCCCGCCGCTGGCCGACAAGAATCTCCCTGGCCGTGCCGTCCGGGTCACGCGGACCGTCGTAGGGCGATCCACGCGAGAACCGTGCTTGGGTCGCGCCATTATCCTGCTTACTGCGATGGCCTTGGCCTGCGGATGCGCCAACACAACCACCACGGCAATCCCCACCGGCCCGGGCCGGTACGCTGCCTCGAGCCAGATTGAGACCTATATCACCGGCAACCAGCTTCCGCCACGGCCGTATGAACAAGTCGGGATCATCAAGGGTCACTACTCCGCTGCCACCGCGTGGGGTTCGGCTGAGGTTACCGACGTACTGCCCGAGCTGCACGCGAGAGCCCGCGAGATGGGTGCGGAGGCGGTCCTCGTCACGAACGTCAACCGTTACCCTGGCCGGGCACTGAATCCGATGGTTCGGACAATCCCAAATATTGATGTTGTCGCGCTCGCGATTCGCTATCTCCCGGCGAGTGCAGTTGCGCCGCCTTTGACAGTACCCACTCCATCACCAGCCCTCACTTCGGTCTCCTTGGCGGATGCCGTGGAACGGATAGCTCCGAGCGTGGTCCGTGTAAGAACCGATAGCGCCAGGGGAAGTGGTGTCATAGTCGATCCAGCGGGGGGCATATTGACGGCAGCCCACGTAGTTAAGGGAGCAAAGACGATAACGGTCGAGTTCTCGGATGGCCGTCGCACGACCGCCAGCATCCGAAGCTTGAACATTGAGGCAGACGTTGCCTTGCTGAATATTCCACTCACAAACCTTCCCACCGCTCGAATCGGCAGCTCGCAATCTCTCCGGCCCGGAGAGGACGTGGCAGCCCTCGGGGCTCCGTTGGGGTTAGCAAGCACCGTGACCAGAGGGATTGTCAGTGCAGTTCGGGCCCAACCAGACGGCGTCGCTCTGATCCAGACGGATGCGGCGATCAACCCTGGAAACAGCGGTGGACCGCTTATCAACCTTCGCGGTGAAGTCGTGGGCATTAGCAGCTTCAAGCTTGTGGACGATCAAGCTCAGGGTCTTGGGTTCGCCGTTGCTGCGGATGCTGCCCTAGCCCGCCTGGGGGCTGCTCAGGACCCAGCCAAGTCGGCCTCACTAGTCCCAACTGGGACACAGCTTGTCGCCGCCATTTCAGTGGCGGGTACATACTCCGGGAACATTTCCGGCACGCAAGCAGGCCGAGGCTTCGCCATGACAGTAGTCTTCACCATCGCCCAGCAGGGAGAGCGCGTGTCGGCAACGTGGATAACCAGCGGCGGCACGTCTGGCACCCTCACTGGTCTCCTACGCGGCTCTCAGATTTTAGAGTTCGTCGCTAACCAAGCCGCACCTTGCCCCGGTTCACTCCGTGGAAGCGTAGCGGTCGGGGATCAAGGCTCAGTCTTGAGCGGTTCTTACGCTGGCGAGGGGTGCGGGATGCCGGTATCTGCGGCGTTCATCGTCAACCGGCAGCCCTAACACCCCACACGTTGACTCCGCCCATCTGGCTCGATGACCACGGCCAGCGCCGACCGACACATCCGGCCCCCTGCTTGGCCCTTCCAACCCGGCCCGGCTTGTCGGGTTCGTCCAGCCCTCTGGTCTCCTTGGCCCGCTCGCCAGTTGCCCGCCAACATTCGCACTATTGTGGAAACTGTCTGACCGCGCTATCCTCGCGCCCCACCTAGAGTGCTTATCCGCTGTGGCTAGTGTGCCCCGGCACCGAGCCATACAGCCTTAAAGGAGAAGACATGACGATGCTCAAGACGTTGCTCGCGACAATTGCGCTCGTGTTACTCATCGGACCACTCAACGCCCATGCCAATATCATCTACGACTGGATTGGAACCTGCGGGACCACGTGCAGTGGACTGGCAACCATGCATGTGGTCACGACCGATGCCTACATCCCCGGTCAGTCGTTCGGTCAGAATCCCCCGGGGGTACTTCTCCAAGCTCTCTACACCGATAACAACGTCACGTTCGACTTTGCCCAATTCTTCTACATCATCGGCTTCGGCGAGTTCTACGTGTGGCCTGACATGCCGCCCAACAGCAGCGGGGCCTTTTTTGGTGAAATCCTGGAGGGTCAAAACGACTTCACGTCGAATAGGGCGAATGTCCCAGGTCTCTGGAGAATCGAAGGGGAGTCAATTCCTGGTGGTGGCTTGGGCTGTGGCGGTGGCTCAACCTGTACGTATTCTGCCACGGGCATCGACGGTGTGTGGACTCGATTGCAGACTAGTGTGCCCGAACCCTCTACGCTCGTGCTGCTCGGAGTCGGGCTCGCGGGTTTGGTCTTCTCTCGTCGGCGCAAGGTGAGGTAGGGTAGGTTCTTCTCCAGCGCTGACCGGACGCCCATCTGGCTCGATGAACACGGCCAGCACGTCCCGG
>Ga0207693_10001925_pt1 | contig 18182 bp, 19 predicted proteins | sample LARL81metaG_FD_184347 | JGI IMG/M metagenome (GOLD analysis project Ga0207693, IMG submission 184347) | Corn, switchgrass and miscanthus rhizosphere microbial communities from Kellogg Biological Station, Michigan, USA - LAR L8-1 metaG... | ecosystem: Host-associated > Plants > Roots >...
CAAATTCACCAAAATGCTGGAAGAGGGCCGCGCTTATCGGGCGCGGACCGGCAAATCGCTGATGGTGCCGCGCTACGACATCGTGCCAATCCCCGACCATGTACGGGAAAACCTGGAGCGGCAAAAGGTCGGCATGCTGGCGCCGAATTCGGTCGAGATGTTTCCCGCCGAGACGGCGCAGAGCATGTTCGATTTTCGCGCCGAGGAGGTGGTGGGGAAAATCGCGTCGCGGCCGCTACTCTTGATCCATGCCGCCAACGATTCGGTGACCCCGACCGAGCAGTCGATCGAAATGTTCAAGCGCGCCGGCCAGCCCGCCGAATTGCATCTGTTCAGCGGGCTCGATCATTTTCTATTCGCCGAAAATTCGGCGCGGGTCTGGACGCTGCTCCGCAGCTGGCTCGACGCCTATTTCCCGGTACGGGGCAAGGCATGAGTGCCTCCGCCAAGCTGGTCGGCCATGAGGAGCTCGGCCGCTTCATCGCGGACATTCTCGTCAAGCACGGCGCCCGCGCGCACGACGCCACGATCGTGGCGGAGGGCCTAGTCTGGGCCAATCTGCGCGGCGGCGACGGCCACGGCGTGTCGCGGCTGCCGCGCTATGTGAGGCTATTGGCGGCCGGCGAGATCGACGCCAAAGCGCAGCCGCGGCTTGTCCATGATCGCGGCGCGACTTTGATGATCGATGGCGAGCACGGTTTCGGTCCCGTCGCGGTGATGGAGGGGGCGGCGCGCGCGGTCGAGCGGGCCAAACAGACTGGGATCTGCTTCGCGCTCATTCGCCACACCACGCATACCGGCGCGATTGGCCGTTACGCACAATGGATCGCCGGACGCGGCTGCGCCGCGCTGCTCATGGGCGCCGGGCCCACGCTGATGGCCTATCACGGCGCGCGCGTCGCCAGCATGGCGACGAGTCCGATTGCCATTGCGGTGCCAAGCAGCAACGGTCTAATCGCTCTCGATATGTCGTCCAGCACCATCTCAAACGGCAAGATCTTGCAGGCCCGCTCCACCGGCGCGGCATTGCCGGAAGGCACGGTGCTGACCGCGGCCGGCGAGCCGACGACCGATGCCAAACAAGCCGAAACCCTGCTGCCGCTCGGCGGCCCCAAGGGTTCGGGATTGGCGTTCATGTTCGAAATGCTGGCGAGCGTACTTGCGGCGGCGCCGATCCAGGAGCCGGCGCTCGGTCCAAAAAAACGCACGCGACACACCGCCAATACCGCGATGCTCGTGATCGATATCGAGACGTTTCGACCGCTGGTCGATTTTCAGACCGACGCCGGCGCGCTCGCCGCCGTCGTCAAGGCGCTGCCGCGCCGGGCCGGATTCGATGAAATTTTGTTACCCGGCGAACGCGGCAGCCACACCGAAGCGGCTCGCATCAAAACCGGCATCCCGATTCCGGCAAAGCTGTGGGAGGAATTGGCGGCGATGGCGAAAGCGGATGGGGTGAGGATGCCAAGCACCAGGGACGCCGCATCGTGAACGTTAGCACGAAATCCCTGGCGACGAATGCGGTCGCGGCGCAGCCGCCGTTTCGCGCCGAGCATATCGGCAGCTTGCTGCGTCCCGCGAGATTGCTGCGCGAACGCGCTCGCTTCGCCAAGGGCGAGATCAATGCGGCCGAGCTCGCGGCCGCCGAAGATGACGCCATTACCGAAGCGATCCGGCTGCAGGAGCCAGCCGGTTGCGATTATCGGCAGCCGCGTGCATTGGACGCATCCGATCAATGCGGCCGACGTAGCCTACCTCAAGAGCCGCTCCGATCGCTGGCCGAAGATCACGATTCCCGGGCCCTGCGCGCTGCATTTCCGCGGCGGCGATGCCGCCGTAACGGCAAGCGCATACCGGGACGTGGATCAGTTCTGGTCGGATATCGTAGATTCTTTCACACGTGAGCTTCACGCGCTTGCCGTGGCTGGCTGTCGTTATGTTCAGATCGACGAGACCGCTTTCGCCAAATTCGGCGATCCTCACGTGCAGAGCGCGCTCGCCGCTCGCGGCGATGACTGGAGCACGCTGATTGACAAATATATCGCCGTCACCAACCGCCTGCTCGCAGCCGCGCCGAAGGAAATGTACATCGGCATGCACCTTTGCCCTGGCAATCGCGGCGGCCACTGGCATGCCGAAGGCAGCTACGAAGAGGTTGCGGAGCGGCTGTTCAACGCGTTGGCGATCCAGTTTTATTTTCTGGAGTACGATACGCCGCGTGCCGGCAGCTTCACGCCGCTTCGCTTCGTGCCAAAGCATAAATCCGTTGTGCTTGGCCTTGTCTCCACGAAAGTGCCGGAGCTCGAAGATAAAGCGGCACTCAGACGCCGGTTCGACGAGGCGACCAAATTCGCGGCGGTGGAGCGGCTCGCGGTCAGTCCGCAATGCGGCTTTGCCAGCCTTGATACCGGCAATCCGCTCACGGTCGAGGCGCAAACCCGCAAGCTCGCATTGGTCTGCGAGCTGGCGCGGGATATTTGGGGCGATACCTAGGGACTTTCCGTGCGACCGATGGCATCGACAATCACTCGGATTTCCGCTCTGGCCGCGATGGCTTTGGCGCTGCTTGCGTCGCGTTCGTCGGCGCAAGACGCATATCCAACCCATCCGGTCCGCGTCATCGCGGCTTCGGCCGCCGGCGGCAATCCCGACGTATTGGCGCGCATTCTTTCCGCCCGCTTGAGCGAGATCTGCAACAATCCGTTTGTGGTCGAAGACGTGCCTGGTGTCGGCGGCGTGATTGCGGCCAAGCAGACCGCGGCGGCGCGGCCGGACGGTTACACGCTGGGCCTTAACGATTCCGGCTCGCTCGGCATCAGTATCGCGATGAATCCGGACGCCAATTACACGCTCAAGGATTTCACGCCGATCACCGCGCTGGCGCGGTTGCCGACCATGCTGGTCATTCGGCCAGATGTGCCGGCCGATACGCTTGCCGAATTTGTGGCGCTGGCCAAATCAAAGCCCGGCGCGATGAGCTTCGGCTCTGCCGGTACCGGCTCGATTCATCAGATGACGATGATCATCTTCGCAAAAGCCGCCGGGATTTCTCTCCTTCATGTGCCCTATCGTGGCGGCACCGGGCTCGTGAACGCGCTGTTGACGGGTGAGGTCGATGCTGGCTGGTCCGGAATTCCCAACGTGGTTTCGTTGATCAAGACCGGCAAATTGCAGGCACTCTGCATTAGCGTCTTGCGGCGTGACGAATCGCTGCCCGAGGTGCCGACCTGCGACGAGCTTGGCTATAAAGGCTTCGACGTTGCAACGGTGCTTGGATTGCAGTCCTCCGCCGGTATGCCGCCAACGATCGTCGCCAAGCTGCAGTCTGCGGTGGCAAAGATCTTGCGCGAGCCCGAGATTGCCGACCGGCTGAAGACGCTGGGAATCCATTTGGCCGAAAACGGCACCGCCGCCTACGCCAAATTCATGCAAGACGACCTCGACCGCTACACCAAAGTCGTTGAGGAATTTCATTTGCAGATAAAACCATAGCGCGATGGCGTCCGGTTAGCTGTGGCCGGCGGAAGGAAAATCTACGCCTCTGTAAGCCGCAACCCGATCAGCCGCTCCAGCGCTGCATGATTGTCAAGAAGCTCTGCCGACAGACCGCGATGCACGATGCGGCCGCGCTCCAGCACGATCACGTTCTGCGTCAGCGGTAGCGCGATTTCAACATGCTGCTCGACCAGCACAAAAGCGTTGGCGCGTTCTGCGATCATCTGCCGGAGCGCCGCCGTCAGCTCTTCCACCACGATCGGCGCCAGGCCCTCGAACGGCTCGTCCAGCAACAGCAGCGCCGGATTGGTCATCAGCGCGCGCGCGATCGCCAGCATTTGCTGCTCGCCGCCGGACAATCGATTGCCCAGATTGCGGCGGCGCTCGGCAAGCCGCGGAAACAATTCATAGATGCGCGGCAGCGACCATGGGCCAATCCGTGCGGCGACGGTGAGGTTTTCCTCAACCGTGAGCGTCGAAAAAATCTCGCGCTCCTGAGCCACCCAGCCGATGCCAGCGCGCGCTCGGCGGTGTGGCGGCTCGTAGGTTAGGTCGGCGCCACGCCAAAGGATGCGGCCACGGCTCACCCGCGTATAACCCATGATAGTGAGCAGCAGCGTCGACTTGCCCACGCCGTTGCGGCCGAGCACGGCGAGGCTGCCCTGCGGCGCGAGCTCGACCGACACGCTGTCGAGCACGATGGCGGGGCCGTAACCGGCGCGCACATCTTCGATCGCAAGCAGCGGCTCAGCCATGGTGAAACAAATTTTCTTTGCGCATGACCTTATCCGACCTGGCTTCGTCCGCCGAAGCGGAGAACGACGATGCAAGCAGCTTGCGCGGCTTCGCGCAGGCGGGAAACCGGTATCCACTTTTCGGGGTCATGCTCTGGTTGCTTTCCCGAGGTAAACCGCGCGCACCCGCGCATCGGACGCAATCTCGGCCGGCGTGCCTTCGACCAAAATGCTGCCGCCGACCATCACGATCACTCTGCTGGCAAACCGAAATACGAGCTCCATGTCGTGCTCGATGAACAGCACCGCAATGTCGCGCGATAGTCCGGCGATAGCGGCGAACAGCTCCTTGCTTTCCTCGCGCGGCACGCCGGCGGCCGGCTCATCGAGCAGCAGGACCTTGGGCCGGCTCGCCAGCGCCAACGCGATTTCGAGAAGCCGCTGTTGTCCATAGGCAAGTTCGCGCGCGGGCCGATGGCAGACGGCGCTCAGCATCAGTGCGCCGAGAATATGATGGGCCTCTTCGATTTCCTCGCGATAGGCGATCAAGCGGCGCCACCAGGTTTGCGCGACCCGCCGCCGCTCGCAGACCGCCAGCGTCACCGATTCGAGCGCAGTCAGCTGCGGAAACAGCGAATTGATTTGATAGGTGCGGGCAAGACCGCGTCGCACGCGCTCTTCTGGAGCAAGTGCCGTCACTTCCTCGTCGCCAAGCAGGATCTGACCGGCATCCGGGCGCAACATGCCGGTCATCAGGTTGATCAGGGTGGTCTTGCCGGCGCCGTTCGGGCCGATCAGCGCATGACGCGCGCCGGGCGGCAGCGTCAGATTGACATCGGCAGCGACGACGAGTGAGCCAAATCGCTTGTTGACGCCGCGAGCCGCCAGCGCGCTCTCACTCACGGTTCGGCCTTCGCGCGCCGCGTCAGAAGCGAAAGGCCGCCAAGGAGCCCGTTCGGCAACACCACCACCACCGCGATCAAGAGAAGCCCAATCCAAAAGTACCAGTATTGCGGATTAAGCCCAGAAAATTGATCGCGCGCGACCATGTACACGACCGCGCCCAAGAGCCCGCCATAAAGGCGGCCAGTGCCGCCGAGAATGAGCATCACCAGCACATCGGCCGAGCGCTGAAAGCCTAATACTTCAAGCGAAACGGTCTCGGTGGTTTGCGTCAGGATGGCGCCGGCCGCGCCCGCGATCATTGCCGCGATCGTATAGATCGTGCGGATATGCGAGTGGGTCGCTGCGCCGATCGCGCGCATCCGCTGGCTGTTGTCCCGGATGCCGCGCAATGCCAGGCCGAACGGCGAATGAATAAGCCGCCGCGCGCCGAGAAAGATCACGAACAGCGCGGCGAGCGCGTAGGCGTATGCGGTGTAGCCGTAGAGATCGAAACGGAATCTGGCGAGAATCGGCCAGGTATGGATGCCTTGCAGGCCATCGAAACCGCCGGTGAGCCAGCTCGCACTGTTCGCCGATTCCTGCAGCAACAGGCCGATGCCGAGCGTGATCATGATCAATGGCAAATGGCGAAACCGGGCGATGATGAAGCTCGTCACATAGCCGAATAAGCCGGCAGCCACTGCGGCAATGACAAGTCCGGTGATCGGCTCGCCCCAGCCCCATTTCGAAATCAGCCCGGCGGCGTAGGCGCCAGTGCCGAAGTAAGCGGCGTGTCCGAGCGACACGATGCCGGCGAAGCCGAGGATGAGATCAAGCGAGAGCACGAAGAGCGCGGCGATGGCGACCTGGCTCGCCAGCAGGAGATAATCGGGCGCAACGATAAAGGGCAGCAGAGTGGCGAGCCAAAAGGCGATTTCGCCCCAGCGCCAGCGCATCTGCGCCTGCAGGTGATGGCGCGGCTCGGCGATCGTTGTGCTGGCCACGCTAGCGTCTCCCGAAAATCCCCGCAGGGCGCAGCATGATGAGCACCGTCATGACCAAATAAATCAAAATCGAGCCAGTGGCCGGCACATAATATTTGCCGGCGATATCGCTGACGCCGAGAAGCATCGCGGCGGCAAGCGAGCCGCCGATCGAACCCAGTCCGCCGACGGAAACGACGATCAGGACGTAGGTCAGGTAGGTGAAGGCAAAGGACGGGTCGAGGCCGACCAGGTCGATGGCGAGCGCGCCGCCGAGTCCGGCAAGGCCGCTGCCAAGCGCGAAAGTGAGGGCGAACAGCGCGTCGACATCAATACCGAGCCCGCGCGCCATACGCTGATTGTTGACGGCGGCGCGGACTTGCGCGCCAAAGCGTGTCATTTCCAGGGTGGCGATGAGCAGGGCGGTGATAATTAGCGCTATGCCGATGAGGAACAGCCGATAGACCGCGAAGTTCAAACCGGCAAAAGCAATCGAGCCGCGCAAAAACGCTGGCAGCTGAACCGGCTGCTGGTCGGTGCCGAAAATGTAGGCCGCCGCCGCGATCGAGACAAATACGATGCCGATCGTCAACAGGCACTGTTCAAGGTCGCTGGCATGATAAAAGCGGCGAAAGAATGCGCGCTCCAGTACGACGCTCGCCGCGGCGGCGGCGATGAAGGCGGCCGGCAGCGTCGCAAAAAACGGCCAGCCGAGCCGGTTCATCAGCGTGACCGTGACGTAACCGCCGAGCATGGCGAAGCTGCAATGCGCCAGATTGACGAAGTTCATCATGCCGAGCGTGACCGACAGCCCGACCGACAAGAGAAACAGCAGCATGCCGTAGGCGAGGCCATCGAACAGAACGCCGAAGACAGGAGACATCGGACGCGGCCGCCGTCGTGCTGTTATTGCCGATTCATGACCCCGCGGCGCGCAAAATTCACTGCGTCATGTGGCCGGGGTCTTTCACGTTCGGAACTTTGTCGCTCTCGACATTGCGCAACTCACCGCCGACTTTTTCAACCTTGAAAATGTGAACGGTTTGCACGACGTCGCGGGTTTGCGGATCGATCGACATCGGGCCGCGCGGTGAATCCCAAGCCATGCCCTTGGCCGCGGCGATCAGCGTGTCACCGTCGGTCTTGCCGCCGGTCTTCTGCAGCGTCGCATAGATCAGATGCATGCCATCGTAGCCGCCGACTGCAAAGAAATCGGGATTGCGATGGAATTCGTCGTTGTAGGCTTTGACGAAGGCTTTGTTCATCGGCGTGTCGAGATTGTAGTCGTAGTAGGCGACCGTGATGATCCCGAGCGACGCGTCGCCCATGCTCTTGAGCGCAGTTTCGGCTGTCAGCGCGTCCTGTCCCAAAATCTTAGTCTTCGATGTGTCGATGCCGCGCTCGGCCAGCGCTTTGCCGATCGCCGCCGGCTGCGCGCCGCCGGGCACCCAGATGTAGATCGCGTCCGGGTTGGAATCCTTGGCGCGCTGGACGAAGGCGGAGAAGTCAGGATTGGCGACCGGGAAGCGCACCGAGCCGACGATCTCGCCGCCGCCGTCTTTGAAGCCTTTCTGGAACCAGGTCTCGGCGTCAATGCCGGGACCGTAATCGGAGACCATGGTGTAGACCCTTTTGATCCCGTTTTTGGCGGCCCATGTCCCCAGCGTGTGATTAAGTTGCGGTGTCGTCACCGAGGTGCGGGCGATGTAGGGGGATTTCGTGGTGATGATCGAGGTCGCCGCGTTCATCACCACCATGAATTTTTTCGCTTCGGCGGAGACGTCGGCGGCGGCCAGCGCATTGGGGGTGAGCACGAAGCCACCGAGAAGGTCGGCGTGGTCGCGCACGATGACCTCTTGCGCCAGCCGCTTGGCGAGATCGGGCGCGATGCCGCCGGTATCCTTGCGAATGAGTTCGACCTTGATCTTTCCGGCGCTGTCGCCGTTTTGCTTCATATAGAGCTTGATGCCGTTGTCCATTTGCGTTGCGGTGTCCGCGAACTGCCCGGAATAGGGCATGATGAGTCCAATTTTCGCGGTGTCCTGGGCATCGGCTGCGGCGGCGCCCAAGACCAGCGCCAACGCACAACCAGCGAAGCCGCAAAGCAAACGGTGCATCCTTCCCTCCCGGTTTTTCTGATGCGCGGACCTTGTTCCAAGTCTATCCTCGTTCAGGTCGGGAGCGAGTGCAACACTCGTCGAGGTCGCGTATCTTTCGCATCTTGCGATGGGCATGGTGGGCTGCGGCCCCGTAATTCTGGGAGCTAATATGGAGCGGCGGCAAAACCGCGCAGACACGGTCGATGACGACGAAGTCGCACGATTCTCGCAGCTGTCAGGCGAGTGGTGGGATGCGCATGGCCCAATGGCGGCACTGCACAAGTTCAATCCGGTGCGGCTTGCCTATATCCGCGACCGCGCGGCCGCCCATTTCCACCGCGATGCAAGCCGCCTCGACAGTCTCGCGGGGCTGCGCATCCTCGATATCGGCTGCGGCTGCGGCATCCTGGCCGAGCCCCTGGCGCGGCTTGGCGCAGCGGTGGTGGGCGTGGATCCATCGGAAAGCAATGTCGCCGTCGCGCGGCGCCACGCCGCCCAGTCGCAGTTGACAATTGATTATCGCAACAGTGGCGCTGAGGCCTTGGCCGGCGCCGGTGAAACATTCGACATCGTGCTGGCGATGGAGGTGGTCGAGCACGTCACCGACCTTAATCTGTTCATCGATGCCGCTGCGACGCTGGTGAAATCCGGCGGGCTGTTGTTTGTTGCAACGCTCAACCGCACCATCAAGAGTTTTGCCCTGGCGATTGTCGGCGCCGAATACATTTTGCGCTGGCTGCCCCGCGGCACGCATCAATGGGACAAATTCGTCACGCCCAATGAACTTGAGATCGCCGTCGCGCAAAGCGGCCTGCACATCACTGGCGAAACCGGCGTGATCTACAATCTTTTGGCCGACCGCTGGCAACTCTCCAGCGACACGGATGTCAATTACATGGTCGTCGCGGAGAAGCGCGCGTGACCGCGACGCCCTGGCTCTGGGCTGTTTTCACCGTTGCCGCCGCCTTCGCCCAGACCATCCGCAATGCCATGCAGCGCGAATTGACCGCCGGGCTCGGCACCGTCGGCGCCACCCAGGCGCGCTTTCTGTTCGGTTTTCCGTTCGCGCTTGTCTTTCTGGCGGTGCTGCTGGCGGTCACCGGCGCGCCGTTGCCGCGACCCGCCTTTTACTTCTGGCCGTGGGTCATCGCCGGCGCATTGACCCAGATCGCCGCCACAGCGTTGATGCTTGCGGCGATGGGCGAGCGGTCGTTCGTTGTCACCATCGCCTATATCAAGACCGAACCGATCCAGGTTGCTTTGTTCGGTTTCATCTTTCTTGGTGACAAGGTGACCGTGCCGATGGCCGCAGCAATTTTGGTGGCGACGACCGGCGTGATTGTCACGTCGACAAAACCAGGCGGCATGATCGGCGGCATGAAACCAACATTGTTAGGCCTGGCCTCGGGCGGCGCCTTCGCGCTCGCTGCAATCGGATTTCGCGGTGCGATCCTTAGTCTAAACTTGCCGGATTATTTTATGGCGGCGACGTTTACGCTGGTCGTCGGCTTGGCCATGCAGTCGGTCGCGCTTTCGCTCTACCTGTCGCTGCGGCGGCCTTCGGTGATGTTCGCGCTGTTGCGCGCCTGGAAACCCTCGTTGTTCGCCGGTTTTATGGGCGCACTCGCCTCGCAGTTCTGGTTTCTTGCTTTCGCACTCGCGACCGCGGCCAGTGTGCGGACACTGGCGCTTATCGAGGTTCTGTTCGCGCAACTGGTGGCGCGCTACGGCTTTGGCCAACGCACCAGCGCGCGCGAAGCCATCGGCATGGTGCTCGTGGTCGCCGGCGTGGCGCTCCTGATTCTGGCCTATTGAAAACAATTCACGCGGCGCGGCGGCGATCCGGCGTCAATTCTTGTCGTCGGGCAGGATTGGCAGCGGGTGAAATTCGATGCCTTCTTCGTGCAATTGCTGCGCTTCTTCCGGCGAAGCTTCGCCATAGATCGAACGGTGCTCGGCCTCGCCATAGTGAATCTTGCGCGCTTCCTCCGGAAAGCGGGGGCCGACATAGTGCGCATTCTTGGTGATGTGGTCGCGCAGTTCTTTGAGCTTGTGCCGCAGCTCGCGCTCCGCGGACGACATCATGGCTACCGGTGTCTTTGGTGGGTTTGGCGGCGCCGGTGCGGCCTGCGGCGGCGGTGCAGGTGGGGTGGCCGTCGGCGGCCGCGGGTCCGCAGTCCCGCCGGGGCCGAGGCTCGCGGCCAAATTAGGAGCCATGATCGCCTTTTCCACCTTCGCCGAGCCGCACATCGGGCACGTCACCAGTCCGCGCTTGGCCTGCTTGTCAAAGGCCGAGGAGCTCGCAAACCAGCTTTCGAAATTGTGACCTTGGCCGCAGTTGAGCGCGTAACGAATCATGTCGGCTCTCGCACTGCGTGGAGATAGGTCGGCTCCGCCAGCGGTTCAACGAGTTCGAAACGGCGGCCGTGATGGAGTGAAGGAATTCGGCTGCGTGCCGCGACGACCTCGGACGGGTCGATCTGCGCCATGACCACGCCCGGTTCGGTGCCGCCCTCGGCCAGGACGCGGCCCCAAGGGTCGACGACCAGCGAATGGCCGTAAGTCTCGCGGCCATTTTCATGCTTGCCGCTCTGCGCCGCGGCGAACACGAAGCAGCCGTTTTCAATGGCGCGCGCGCGCTGCAAGACATGCCAGTGCGCTTCGCCGGTTTGCCGCGTGAAAGCTGACGGAATCGCCAGAAACGACGCGCCGGCTTCCGCCAGCGCGCGGTAGAGCGCCGGAAACCGCAAATCGTAACACACGGTCAGGCCGAGGCGGCCCCACGGCAGATCGGCAACCATGGCCAGCTCGCCGGGACGATAGGTATTGGATTCGCGATAGCTTTCGCCGCCGGCAAGATCGACGTCGAACATGTGGATCTTGTCGTAGCGGGCGACGACCTCGCCGCGGCGATCGATCAAAAACGAACGGTTGGCGGCTTTTTCCGACGATGCTTTGATCGCCAGCGAGCCGATGTGGATGTAGATCGCAAGCTTGCGCGCCACTTCGCGCAAGGTCGTCAGCGTCGCATCCTGCTCTTCAGCGACAATCTTCGCGAACAATTGCTCGCGCTTTGCCGCCAGGATGTTCGTCATTTCCGGCGTGAGCACGTAATCGGCGCCCGTCTGTTTGGCCTCATCGATCAGGTCCAATGCGGCCGCCAGGTTCGCCGCCGGATCGAGCCCCGAGCGCATCTGAATCATCGCGGCGTTAAAGCTCAAACGCTCTGCGGCGCTCATGATCCCTTCGCCTCGGCAAGCAGCGAATCGAGCTTACCTGCTTCGTCCAGCGCATAAAGATCATCGCAGCCGCCGACATGGGTCGCGCCGACGAAAATCTGCGGGTAGGTACTCCGGCCGGCGGCGCGCTTGATCATTTCCTTGCGAACGTCCCGTTTTCCAGTGACATCGATCTCATGGTAGCTCACGCCTTTGCGCGAAAGGAGCTCCTTGGCGTCCTGGCAATAGGGGCAGTAACGAACCGTATAAATATCGATATTGGCCATGATCGGTCGCAATTTTTAGCAAAGTCTTATATGGACGTTCGTGCCGGCTCGGCAACCCCGGCAAAAACCAGTACATCGACGTTGGCGGCTCCGGCGCGCAACAGCGCTCGCGCACAGCCGTCGACCGTTGCTCCCGATGTCAGCACGTCATCGATGAGAACCAGGCGGCGGCCGGTCACGGCGGCCTTGCCGTCGCCGGGCACATGAAACGCGCCTTGGACATTGGCGGCGCGCTCGGTTCGCGACAGCCCAACCTGCTGTGCAGTCGGCTTGACCCGCTTGAGTGCGCCGGCAGCGACCGGCACGCCGGTTTGGCGCGATACTGCCGCGGCCAGCATGGCGGACTGATTAAAACGCCACGCCCACAAGCGCCGCCAATGCAGCAGCACCGGAACCAGCGCGTCCGCCTCGGCAAGAAGCTCGCGGCCGGCCTGGCTGATCCAGCGGCTCATCATTGGTGCAAGGTCAAGCCGATCGCCATATTTGAACGCGTGCACCAGGGCCCGCGAAATCTCGTCGAAACGCACCGCGGCGCGAGCGCGGTTATAAGCCGGGGGATCGGCAATCGCCTCCATCGACAAGATGCCCGGTCCGGGGTCATAGACGAAGGGCGTGCCGAGCCGCTCGCAATAGGGTCGCGTGATGAACGACAGGTTTTGACCAGCATGCCGGACAGAGGCCGCGGCCTTCTACCGGCTCGCGGCAGGCCGCACAGAGTGGCGGCAGCGCAAGATCGAGCACGCGGCGCAACGCCGAATGGACGGCGGTGCCGACACGCTTGATCGGAGCGGGGAGAATATTGCCGGCGGACAGCATGCAGACTCAACGCTACCGATCTCGACGGCTATTGTCATCGGGCCATCGTGGCGACACATGCTGCAGAACATGAGACAATGACTCTCATGGTTGAGAGCGAGATGACCGAGAGCCCGATCATCTTCGATCGTTTGCTGCAGCGCCAGCGCCGCTCCCGCGCCGCCGCGTTGCCGGCAAATTTTTTGCTCGATCATGTCGCCGGCGAGCTTGCGGATCGTTTAAGCGTGGTGCTGCGTCGCTTCGATGTCGGCGTCGATCTTGGCACACCCGGCGACGCAGTGCGCAGATCGCTGCGCCGGCTCGGCGCGGGGATGATCGTGGGCGCCGACGTTATCGCCCGCGGCAAGCCGTTCGTGGTCGCCGATGAGGAGGCGCTCCCGTTTCGTGACTCAAGCCTCGATCTCGTCGTGTCCGGCCTGGCGCTGCACTTTGCCAATGACCTGCCGGGCGTGCTCGCGCAAATCCGCCGCGCGCTCAAGCCGGATAGTTTGTTTCTGGCGGCGCTCCTTGGCGGCGAAACTCTGACGGAGCTGCGACAAGCCTTTGCCGAGGCCGAAAGCGAAATTGAAGACGGGGCCTCGCCGCGTGTGGCGCCGTTCGCCGATCTGCGCCAACTCGGCGCTTTGCTGCAGCGCGCGGGATTCGCCTTGCCGGTGACCGATGTCGAGCGCGTGACGGCGCGCTACAGCTCGGCTTTCGATCTGATGCGCGATCTGCGGCGCATGGGGGCGGCCAACACGCTTGTGGCGCGCCGTCGTGTGCCGCTGCGGCGCACGACGCTGATGCAGATGGCCGATATCTACGCCCGGCGTTTCGCCGATGCCGATGGACGCATTCGGACGACCTTCGATATTGTGTGGCTGTCGGGCTGGGCGCCGCATCCGAATCAACAACAACCGCTGCGGCCCGGATCGGCAAAGGCGCGGCTCGCCGACGCGCTCGGCACGCGCGAGATTTCCACTGGCGAGAAAGCCGGACACTGACGCGCGCGCTGCCGCTATCGTCAATCGCTAAATCAGCGCAGCAAGATGCGCGATCAGCGGTTCGTCGGCCGGCGGCATCGGATATTGGCGCAGTTCCTGTGGCCGCACCCATTTCAGCTGCTGCGCCTCCTTAGACCTAACGAAACCCTCCCAGCGCCGGCACACATAAAGCGGCATGAGCAGATAAAAGTCGGGATAAAGGTGACTCGCGAATGTTAGCGGCGCGAGACAATCTTCCTTCACTGTTATTCCCAGTTCCTCTTTGAGTTCGCGAATGAGGCACTGCTCAGGGCGTTCTCCGGTTTCGATCTTGCCGCCGGGAAACTCCCACAAACCGGCCATCGCCTTACCGGGCGGGCGCTGCGCGATCAGGACCCGGCCATCGCTGTCGATCAAAGCGCAGGCGGCGACGAGGACAAGCTTGACGATCACGGCTTTCTCACTCGGTCTCGATCGCCTAGCCCCGCATCATTTCGAGAACGGCATCGGCGAAAGTTCCTGGATCTTCCTGCGGCGGGTTGTGCCCGATCCGCGGCAGTAAGCGCCGCTGATAGGGTCCGGGGAAGAAAGCGGCGTGATGCGCGGAGCTGTCGGGCGGATGCACGCCGTCGGCTTCGCCCTGCAAAGCGATTGTCGGCACCGTGATTTTGGGTTGTTGCGCGAGCCGCTGTTCGATCTCCTCGAGCTTGGGATCGCCGGCGGCATTGCCGTAGCGATGGCGGTAGGAATGAATCGTTACCGCGACAAAATCGGGATTGTCGAACGACGCCGCGCTGCGTTCAAACGTTGCGTCGTCGAATAGCCAATGCGGCGACCACAATCGCCACAACAGCCGGCACAGTTCGCGCCGGTTGGCCTCGACTCCAGCGCGTCCGCGCTCCATTTGGAAATACCATTGGTACCAGAGCCGGTGCTCCTGCGCCGGTGCGGTCGGCTTTCCGGCGCCGGGAATGTTCTGGATATTGTAAGCGTTGACCGTCACGAGGCCGCGCACGCGCTCCGGCCACAGCGCCGCCACGATGCAGGTGGCGCGGCCGCCCCAATCGTAGCCGGCAAGAACGGCGCGATCGACGGAAAGCGCATCCATCAATTCACGCAGATCGTTGCCGAGCGCGGCCTGCTGGCCGGAGCGCGGCGTTGTCTGCTCAAGAAATCGCGTCGGTCCGAAGCCGCGCAGATAAGGCACGATCACACGGGCGCCGGCAGCAACGAGCGGAGCGATCACCGCATCGTAGCAGCGGGGATCGTATGGCCAGCCATGCATCAGAAAGACCGGCGCGCCGTCCGCCGCGCCGCTCTCCTCGTACGCGACGTCGAGCACCGAGGTGCGGATACGTTTGGGCGCGGCGTTCAACTTCGGTAATCCCCGTTAATCGCGACGTACTCTTTGGTCAGGTCGCAGGTGAGCACGCGATCGCGCCCCTTGCCGAGACCGAGCGCGACTTTGAGGCTGATCTCGGGCTGCTTCATTGCCGCGGAAACCGCCGCTTCATCGTAAGCCTGATCGCGCGCGCCTTTGTGCGCGACGCGGATACCGCCGAACCAGATCGACAGCCGGTCGCGATCGGCCGGCTCGCCGGCCTTGCCGACCGCCATCACCACGCGGCCCCAGTTCGCGTCCTCCCCGGCAATCGCGGTTTTGACCAGCGGCGAATTGGCGATCGACAGCGCGATGCGGCGCGCCGAAGCTTTGGACACCGCGCCTTCGACGGTGATCTCGACAAGCTTGCGCGCGCCTTCGCCGTCACGGGCGACCTGCTCGGCGAGATTGGCCAAGACGCCGGCGAAAGCCTTGCGAAACGGAATGAGCCGCGGGTCACTGCTGCGGCTGATGGGCGGCGCCGCCGCGGCGCCGGTGGCAAAGGCCAGCACTGTGTCCGAGGTCGAGGTATCGCCGTCAATGGTGACCGCATTGAACGTGTCGGTCACCCCCTCGCGCAACACCGACTGCAGCGCGGGCGCAGCAATCGATGCATCGGTGAAGATGAAAGCAAGCATGGTCGCCATGTCCGGCGCGATCATGCCCGCGCCTTTGGCGAAGCCGTTGATGGTCACATCCGTTCCGCGGAGACGGACGCGCGCCGTCGCCAGTTTCGGGAACGTGTCGGTCGTCATGATGGCCTTGGCCGCGTCGCCATAGCCATCCGGGCGGGCGTCGGCGGCGAGGTCGGTCATGACGCGATCGAAGGCTTGCGCGTCGAGGGGCTCGCCGATCACACCGGTCGAAGCGAGAAATACCTCTGAAATTTTGCAGCCAACCGCCGCCGCCGCAAATTTGGCCGTCAGCGCACAGGCTTGCCGGCCGCTTTTGCCGGTGAAGGCATTGGCATTTCCGGAATTGACGACCAGCGCGCGCGCGTGGCCGCCCTTGATCTGTGCGCGGCACCATTCAACCGGTGCCGAGGGGCATTTCGAACGGGTGAAGACGCCGGCAACGCTGGTCTGCGGCTCAAACACCGCGAGCATCACATCGGTCCGGTCGCGATAACGAATACCGGCCTGTGCCGTGGCCAGCCGTGCGCCGGCAACGGCCGGAAGCTGCGGCGTCGTTTTGGGCGCGAGCGGAGAGATGATGGAGGACATTTTGGTCATTCCGGGGCGCGAGCGACGCTCGCGAGCCCGGAATCCATAATCCCAGCGTCAGCGGTCAGTCTCGAAGACTGGGATTATGGATTCCGGCACTCGCTTCGTCGGCCGGAATGACGCTTTTTTACGCTCGCCGCAAGGGCAAATCACTTCTTGGCCGGCGCGGCGGGGTTAAGCGCGGAGGGATTCGCCTGGCTCGTGGGCTGGTCGAGGCGCTCGATCGTTGCCGATTTGCGCAGGTTATCGACGAGCTCGGCTTGCGCGCGGCGCGCGACGTAGTTCTCCAGTTGGCCTTTGACCTCATCGTATGTCGGCGTCGGCTTGATGCGCTTGTCTTCGACCTGGATGACGTGCCAGCCGAATTGCGTCTTGACTGGATCCGAGATCTGGCCCTTGTCGAGTTTGAACGCGGCTTCGGCGAATTCCGGCACCATCTGATCCTTGGTGAAATAACCGAGTTCGCCGCCTTCGGCCGCGCCTGGATCCTTTGATTTTTGCTTCGCCAGCGTGGCGAAATCCGCGCCGCTCTTCAGCTGCGCCTCGATGTCTTTGGCCTCGCCTTCCGTCGCGACCAGAATATGCCGGGCGCGGACTTCCTGCTCGTTCGGAGTCTGTTTGATCGCTTCGTTATACACTTTGTGCAACTCATCGTCGGTCATGGCTGCTTTGCCGGCATCCTGCAGCAGCGCTTCCATCAGCGCTTTGTGCCGCTCGAATTCGATGCGCTGCTTGACGTCGCCGCGATTGGCGAGCTGATGCTGATCGGCGGCCTGCGCCAAGATGATGACGTCGGCAAGATAGGTGATGAGGTAGTCGCGTTTTTGCTCAGGCCCCATTTGCGGCATCGCCGAGCCAATATCCTGTTCGGCCAAGGCAAGATCGCTCTGCCGAATATCGACGCCGTTGGCGCGCGCGAGAACCGGGTCGGGATCCTCAGCGCGTGCGATCGGCGCGGTCAATAATGCCGCAAGCGCGACCGCACCCAGCATGCGAGCGGCGAAGGGATGGGAAAAAGACATAATCGGATCCTTTGGCATGATGTCGGGATTAACCGCGACGCAACGCGGCAAACCGGCCATACGGGCAAGACAGAGCGGATGCCCGGCGGGCCCATTTGGCCCCGCCATGCTGCGGTCGGGCGACCAGCTTGCGGCCCTTGATCGGCGCGGACACTCGCTCAATCGCCCCGGGCTTGGCAATGGGTGAAATCGGGCTGCGCCTAACGATCGCGTGAAAATACCGGTCGCATTGACAAAAAAACGACCCCCTCCTATCTGTCCGGTTGTATCGGGATGTTCAGTCGCCTCGTCACCGCCCGAATAGCGCCGTATTTTCCGCCCGTTGGGTTAGCGTCGCCCGCCAGACAACGACGGCACGGTCCGAGCAGAGCGGGAATGGATTTCCGGAAAAATCGTGTTGTCCTCAAAGCTGCCGGATGAGCCGAGATTCCAAGGGATGATGCGATGATCGGCGCTGTCGCCCGCAAGCTGTTCGGTTCCTCGAACGACCGCCGGATCCGCGCTTATCGCCCGCGCGTCGACGAGATCAACGCGCTGGAACCCGAGCTGGAAGCGCTGTCCGACGAGGCTTTGCTCGCGCGCACCGAGGAGTTCAAGCGGCAACTGGCCGAGGGACAGACGCTCGACGACATCCTCGTGCCGGCATTTGCCACCGTCCGCGAGGCCGCCAAACGTACGCTCGGGCAGCGCCACTTCGATGTTCAGCTCATCGGCGGCATGGTTCTGCACGAGGGCAAGATCGCCGAGATGAAGACCGGTGAAGGCAAAACGCTGGTCGCGACGCTCCCGGTCTACCTCAACGCACTCGCCGGCCGCGGCGTTCACGTCGTCACCGTCAATGACTATCTCGCCAAGCGCGACGCCGAGTGGATGGGCCAGATCTATACGTTCTTGGGTCTAACCGTCGGCGTCATCGTGCACGGCCTCGACGACGAACAGCGCAAGAAGCAATACGACTGCGACGTCACTTACGGCACCAATAACGAGCTCGGTTTCGATTATCTGCGCGACAATATGAAATACCGGCTCGAGGATATGGTGCAGCGCGGCCGCATCTACGCCATTGTCGACGAGGTA
>Ga0207693_10001927_pt1 | contig 18171 bp, 20 predicted proteins | sample LARL81metaG_FD_184347 | JGI IMG/M metagenome (GOLD analysis project Ga0207693, IMG submission 184347) | Corn, switchgrass and miscanthus rhizosphere microbial communities from Kellogg Biological Station, Michigan, USA - LAR L8-1 metaG... | ecosystem: Host-associated > Plants > Roots >...
CTCTTCCTCGGACCGACCGGCGTTGGCAAGACGGAACTGGCTAAGGCGCTCGCCGCATTCCTCTTTGATGACGAGCGGGCGATGGTCCGTATCGACATGAGCGAGTACGGCGAGAAGCATTCCGTGGCTCGGCTCGTCGGCGCGCCGCCGGGGTATGTCGGCTACGACGAGGGCGGGCAGCTCACCGAAGCGGTACGGCGCCGTCCGTACAGCGTTGTGCTGCTGGACGAAGTCGAGAAGGCGCACCCGGACGTTTTCGACGTACTGCTACAGGTGCTCGATGACGGCCGGCTTACGGATGGACAAGGTCGGACGGTCGATTTCCGCAATGCGATCCTTGTCTTGACGTCCAACCTCGGGTCACACGTGCTCGCGTCCGAGCTGCCAGATGCCGCCAAGCGCGATGCCGTGCTTGCAATTGTGCGAGAGCACTTCAAGCCCGAGTTCTTGAACCGGCTCGACGACATCGTGGTATTCGAGTCGCTCACGACCGAGGAGTTGACGAAGATCGTCGATATCCAGATCGCGGCGCTCGCGCGCAGACTCGAGGGCCGACGGCTGACATTGGATGTCACCGACGCCGCTCGCGAATGGCTGGCGATGAACGGCTACGACCCGGTCTACGGTGCGCGCCCGCTGCGGCGGCTGGTCCAGACGGCGATCGGCGACACGTTGGCCCGAGCGCTGCTGGCAGGTGAGATCCGCGACGGTCAGACGGTCCACGTCGATGTTCTCGACGACCGGTCCGCGTTGACCGTCGAGGCCGCCTGATTCGCTCAGAACTGGTAGTAACCGCCGGCCTGCGGCGAGTTGGGCATCATCGTGACCCGAAGCCATTCCGACGTCTGCTTCGTCCAGGCAAGGGCTAGCGCGACGATCGACAGGATGACGAAAAGCACCGTCCAGATGATCGTGTTAGCCCTGCCTATGAAGATCCAGTAGACGCATTCGACCAGGCAGATTGCGGTGCCGATCGTGAGCAGCTGCCGCCCGCGGGTCCGCCCGCCGGCGAACATGACCGCGCCGGCGATCAGCAGCCCGGCCGCCCCGAAGTTCACGACCGCGTTGATGATCAGCACGATCGTCGTACCGATGTTGTCGCTACCCGTGAGGTTGTCGATGCTTCGGACGATGGATGCCCCCACGAAGAGGACGAAGGCCGCCACGATCAGCATTCCGGCCATCACGTAGCAGACGGTGCTGGCCCAAAGGACCGAGCCCGGGCGGCTCACCCATACCGGTTCCGGCGCCGCGGCCGGTGGCGGAAATGACTGCCACGGATACGTCGGCGGCTGTTCGAACGGATGCGGGCGTGACGCGCCGGTCGGCGGCGGCCCCGAGTAGCTCTCATTCGGGTCCTGGGCCGACCAGGACGGAGGCGGCCACGGCGGCGGGTTGTCAGTCACGATTCGTCGCCTCGGTCCGTCAGCCCTCGGCGCCTAGCTGTAGGCAAACCCGGTAGTCGGACGTCCCGGTGTCGAACTTGTCGGCGCAGTCCTTGGCGCGGTTGTAGACAACGATGAACAGCGTCGCGGCGACGATCGCGCCGATGATCGCGCAGGTGAGGCCGGCGATGGCCATGCCCCTACCTCCGTTGCCCCGTGCGGCCTGCCGAAGGCCCAACACGCTGAACACGATGCCGAGCACGATCAACGGAATGTCGAACAGCGTCAGGAAAGACAGGATCAAGGCCAGGATGCCGAGCACGAGGCCTGCGATGGCTTTGCCATTGCCGGTGCGCGGTCGTTGGTAAAGCTCGGACCGCGGAGCCGGCGAAAAGGACTCGAACTGGCCAGGGTCCGGAGGGCCGAACCGATACGGGTCGAACGGCTGCTCCGCGGGCGGCGGCGGCGCGGCCCACGGTCGCTGCGGAGGCCCGGGTGGTGGTGCCGATGCCGACCAGTGGGGCTGCGAGGGCGCCGACCACGCCGGCCCCGGTTGCTCGTAGCTGCTCATCGTCGGCTGCTCAAAGCCGGTTCGGCTCGGCGGTTCGTATTGACCCGAGCCCGGGTGCTCGTAGTCGCCAGGCGCCGTCGGATCTGGAGCCCGGTCGGGTCGGGTCTCCTCCGGGGGGCCCCACGGATCATCAGAGCGCCCGGATCGTGACCGAGGCTCCTCCGGTGGCGGGGTTGATGTCACGATCGTCCTCTCGATGGACCGTGCGCAGCGACGCTATGTGCTCGAACTCTAGTCGTTCTCCCTTATCCGGGCAGCGCACGTACACTTCCCCGCGTGACCGCCCAATCCTCCGCCGGGCCGCAGCCACGAACGATCCAGATCACCTGGATCGCTACCTTGGTGGCCGCCACCTTCTCGGTGCTCGCCCCGGCCACCTATTTCACCGCCCGCTCGTGGATCGAGCAGCAGCAGCAGAACAGCATCAACGACCGGAAGATTACGGGCTCGTATACCGCCGCGGACAAAGCGAAGGATCTGGCCAACGTTCCGGACAATGTCTCCAAAGCACTGCCGATCCAGCTGATCTTTGGCCTAGTGGTCGCCGCGATTCTCGTGGTCATCGCCTTCAAGTTGCGCGAAGGCCGGCACTGGACGCGATGGGCGCTCATCGGCGTCTGGGTACTGGTCACCCTCACCGGCTATAGCCCGGTTGGCCTGGGGGGATTGGTGACGCTCGGTTCGAGTGCGCCGACCCAGGTCAAGATCACGTCGTTCCTCGGGGCCGCCGCCTTTGTAGTCGCCCTGGTTGCGGTGAACCTTCCGGCGAGCGTGGTCTACCTGAACGCGAACAAGCCGTTGCGCACCGGGAGCCCCGCTGGGGGCGGCGGTCTCGGCGCCTTGTTCCGCCCTCGACCTATGACGCCGCCCGAGCCGACGAAGCCGGCGCCCGCCCGGACGACTCAGCCGACCAAGCCAGCACCCACTCGGCCGGCTCAACCAACCAAGCCGGCGCAGCCGGTGCAGCGTACGAAGGCCAAGAGCAGGCCCGCGTCGACGGAGTCGGCCGGGCAGGCACCGCCCACCTCGCCGACGCCTAAGAGCGGCGGAACGGGCCGTAGCCGCGGCAAATCTCGCGGCCGATGATTGCTGACCCGGGCCGAGCTTTCGGGGTATTCCGCTGAGTACCGCCCTCGTCACCGGTGCGAGCTCCGGCTTCGGCGCCTCGTTCGCGCGGGCCCTGGCGGCCGAGGGCCGGGACCTTGTTCTCGTGGCGCGGAATACCGAGCGCCTCAACTCGACCGGCGATGCCCTGAAGGACCAGCACGGCGTCGACGTCGAGATCATGTCGGCTGACCTCGTCACGGACGATGGCTGCGTGCAGGTAGCCGCGCGGTTGGCCGATGCCGATCGGCCCGTCGACGTTCTGGTCAACAACGCCGGACTCGGCACGTACCAGCGGTTCGGCAGCGCCGACCTGGCCGACGAGGAACGGCAACTCGACCTCAACGTGCGAGCGGTGATGCGCCTGTCGCATGCCGCCGTGCGGGCGATGACGGCGCGCGGCACCGGCGAGATCATCAACGTGTCGTCCGTGGCGGCGTTCGTGCCCCGTCGACACAACGTCACGTACTCAGCCAGCAAGGCCTGGGTGACGATGTTCAGCGAGGCGCTGGCGTTGAGCTTGGACGGGACCGGTGTTCGGGCGATCGCGGTCTGCCCGGGCTACGCGCGTACCGAGTTCCATGAGCGCGCGGGAGTCGATATGTCGCGCGTGCCCGACTGGATGTGGCTCGACGCGGACGATGTCGTGGCCGCCGCGCTCGCTGATGCGCGACGAGGCAAACCTCTGAGCGTCCCGAGCGCCCGATACAAAGCGCTCATCGGCGCCGCGCGGCTGACGCCGCGGCCGGTCCTGTACCGCATCCTGCGGCGGGCGCCGGTGTGATGACGTGAGTGATCGTGACGACCTCCTGTCCTTGATCAAGGAGCTGGCCGTCGTCCACGGCCGGGTCGTCCTGTCCTCCGGACAGGAGGCGGATTACTACATCGATCTGCGCCGAATCACGTTGCATCGACACGGGGGCCCGCTCGTCGGGCGGGTGCTGCTCGACGTCTGTGCCGGTTGGAGCTTCGACGCGGCCGGTGGCCTCACTCTTGGTGCCGATCCCGTCGGCGCCGCCATGCTCCACGCCAGCGGCGGAACAATCGACTCGTTCGTCGTGCGGAAGGCCGAGAAGAAGCACGGCATGCAGCGCCGGATCGAGGGACCGGACATCGCGGGACGGCGGGTGGTCGTCGTCGAGGACGTATCAACCACCGGCGCCAGCCCGCTCACGGCCGTCGAGGCGGCCCGGGAGGCCGGCGCCGAGGTGACTGGCGTTGCCCTGATCGTCGATCGGGGCGCCGGTGACACGATCCGGGCCGCCGGCCTGGAGTGCCGGGCTGCTTACACCCTCGCCGACCTGGGCCTCGCCTGACGGCACCGTGGCTGGTGACGACGGGGCCGGTACCGGCGACGCGGAGGACTTTTACCCCGCGCCGTGGGACGTAGGCGTCGGACCCTACCCGCCGCCGTGGCCGGATGACCCGCGGCTGGACCCCGAGTTGCTCGCCCAGGGTGATCGCCGCAACGTCATCGACCGCTATCGATATTGGCGAGTCGAGGCCATCGTCGCGGACCTCGATGGCCGCCGCCACGAGTTCGCGATCGCCATCGAGAACTGGCGTCACGATCTGAACATCGGCACCGTCGTGCGCACGGCGAACGCCTTCCTGGCCGCCGAAGTGATCATCATCGGTCGGCGCCGGTGGAATCGGCGGGGCGCCATGGTGACTGACCGCTATCAGCACGTGCGACATGTCCCCTGCATCGCGGACCTGGTCGCTTCGGCTGACGGACGAACGATCGTGGCGGTAGACAATCTGCCTGGCGCGGTGCCGATCGAATCGGTCACATTGCCGCGACGCTCTCTGTTTCTCTTTGGCCAAGAGGGATCCGGACTTACCGACGAGGCTCGGAATGCCGCAGAGTTCGTTTGCTCCATATCGCAGTTCGGCTCGACTCGTTCGATCAACGCGGGCGTCGCCGCGGGCATTGCCATGCATACGTGGATCCGTCAATACGCCTTGGGCCCCAACTAGGCTGTGCGCCGTGAACAGCCGGCACGAGTCCTACGGGGCATCGCGGCCGCAGTCTCGATCGGCGGTCAGCGCGCATCTGAACCGAAACGTCAGTGGCCTGCTCTATGGCGCCTTGATCGCAGCGTCATCCATGACCGTCGTGAGCGTTCACCCGCCCAGCGGTGGGTTCGTCGGACTCGCGGCCTTGGTTACGCTCGCCATCTATTGGCTCGCCCACCTCTACACCGAAGTGCTCGCGGAACGCATCAGCGAGCCCGGCACCTCGGTCTGGCACCGGACTTGGGAGGCCGCTGCACACGAGACTGCGATCCTGGAGGGCGGCCTGCCGGTCGTCGCTTGCTACGCAATCGTGCACGTGTTCGGGGTGAGCATCGCAGACTCCGCGCTGATCGCCCTCTGGTTCACGGTCGTGCTCCTGGCCTACATCGGTTACCGGATTGGCCGCTCGCTGCACGCGTCGGGAATCCGCATGATCTTCGAGGTCTTGGGAACAGCGGCCTTCGGGATCCTCATGATCATTCTCAAGTCAGTTCTGCACTGATGCCTGATTGGCTGCAGCGGGGTCAGAACGAGTACGGCGTTGTATTGATGGGCGCCTTCGGCATCCTGATCGTGGCGCCGTTCGAGCGCCACGGTGTTCGGCCGCTCATTGTCGTCCTGCTCGGGTTCCTCTTGGCCTTCGCGATGTGGACCTCGGGTGTCAGCAAGTACGTGATGGGTGTGACGCTCATCCTGGCCGTCGCCGCGTTGGCGTCTGTGATCATCAACGAGTTCCGCGGCATCAGTCGCGGCAATGAGATCGTGTTCAGCGCGGTCAGCGCGGCACTAGCCGCCGCATCGATCGCGGTCATCGTCCGTCGGCTGAGCGGCCACCTCGTCGTCTCGATGCGCACCATCACCGGCGCGCTCTCGGTGTACCTGCTCCTCGGCCTGTTCTGCACATACATGTACGTGCTGGTTGGCGACATCCGGAACGATGGCTTCTTCGCGCAGCCCGGGCCGCATTCCCCGGTCACCTACCTTTACTTCAGCTTCGTAACCCTCACGACCGTCGGGTACGGCGACTACTCGGCGGGGAGTGATGTCGGCCGGATGATGGCTGTCATCGAGGCGCTCGTCGGTCAGCTTTATCTCGTCACAGTCGTCGCGATTGTCATCGGGAACATCGGCCGTCCGCGGCAACGGCGGGATCCGAAGGATCCGGACTGATCCTGCCGTCAGCTAAACGTCCTGCTGTTGCAGGTACCGGCCAAAGTGCGGCACGGTAAAGGCAATCCGCCCGCGTTGCCCGGAGTACACGAGTCCCTTCTTCAGCAGGGCGTCGCGGGCAGGCGACAGTGATTGCGCGTTCCTCCCGAGCGCGTCGGCGACGGCGGACGTGCCGATGTCGGTTGATTCGTCGTCGATGACCAGGTCAGCCATCGCTCGGAGATACTCCCGCTCGGCCGGAGTGGCGCGCTCGAACCGGGATCCGAAGAATCCGACCGCGAGCTCGGCTTCGGCCTGGGGCGCGGCGACGCTGACGTCGGCGGCGGTGATCGGTGAGCGCGGCGCCACGTCCCAGGCCACCTTGCCGTACGCCTGGATGAAGTACGGGTATCCGCTGGTCGCGGCGTACATCGCCTCGAGCGCTTCGTCGTCGAAGTCGGCGTCCTCGTCCCGTGCCGGCAGCCGCAGCGCCGTGTCGGCAGCAGCGCGATCGAGCCGATCGATGCGGTGATAGCGGAACAGGCGCTCCGAGTAGGACTTGCTCGCCGCGAGAACGACCGGCAGATGCGGCAGGCCCGCACCGACGAGGACGAGCGGGAGCCGTTGCTGGGACAGTTCGTGGCAGGCCGCGCACAACGCGGATACGTCCTGCGGACGGACATCCTGCATCTCGTCGATGAACAGCGCGATTCCGCGGCCGGATCCGGCCGCAAGCCCGGCAACATCGACCAGGAGCTCAACCAGGTCGATCTCGATGTCGCCGGAATCGGCCCGGCCGAGAACCGCCGGGACATCGATACCCGGTTGCCACGGCCCCGTCAGTCGGCCGTTCGTCCCGGGCCGGGCGGCCGTCCCCTTGTGCCGGGCACCGCGCGTGCTGTCGCCCTGCGCGAAAGACTTGAGCACGCCCAGGACATGCCGGCTCTCCGAGGAGGGGACGCCGCTCAGCTCACGGATCGCGACGTGCAGAGCGGCCGCGAGCGGCCACCGCAGCGACTGGTCGGGCCGCGCCTCGAGCTTGCCGCTGCCCCAGCCCCGACGGACCGCAGCGCTGCGGGTTGCGTTGAGCAAGACGGTCTTGCCGACGCCGCGCAGGCCGGTCAGCACGATCGAGCGGTCCGGCCGGCCGCGGGCGACCCGCTCCAGCACGACCTCGAACGCCGCGAGCTCGTCGTCGCGGCCCGCCAATTCCGGGGGGCGCTGCCCGGCGCCGGGGGCATACGGGTTGCGGACCGGGTCCATGATCGGACTGTATCGGCGTGTCTAGCGAATCCGGCAGATTTCGGTATACGACGCGATCGTGTCGGATCTGGCCGGTTGGCCGTCGCCGGGTTGGCCGTCGGGATCCGTCGGACCGGGGTCAGGCGTCCGCGAGCGGCGTTGGCAGGGTGAGGATCTCGGCCCCGTCGTCGGTGACGGCGAGCGTGTGCTCCCACTGCGCTACCCACGACCCGTCGGCGGTGAGCACGGTCCACCGGTCGTCCCACATGACCCAGTCCACCCCGCCGAGCGTGAGCATCGGCTCGATGGTGAAGGTCATGCCGGGCTCCATCACGGTCGTCGCGCGCGGCTCGTCGTAGTGCAGGATCGTCGGCTTGGTATGGAACGAGGGACCCACGCCGTGACCGGTGTAGTCGCGCACCACGCCGTATCCGAACCGGCGGGCGTAGGACTCGATGACCCGCCCGATGACGTTCACCGGGCGTCCCGGCCGCACGGTGTGGATCGCTCGCATCAGCGCTTCGTGCGTGCGCTCGCCGAGGTCACGCACCTCGTCGCTCGGCGTGCCGGCGTAGAACGTGCCGCAGGTGTCGCCGTGCACCCCGCCGATGAACGCGGTGATATCGATCTTGACAATGTCGCCGTCGGCCAGTGGACGTGCGTCCGGGATGCCGTGGCAGATGACCTCGTTGACCGACGTGCAGAGCGACTTGGGGAACCCCTTGTAGCCGAGGGTCGAGGGGTAGGCGCCCCGGCTGATCACGAACTCGTGCCCGATGGCGTCCAGCTCGTCGGTGGTCACACCCGGGTGAACGTGCCGACCGACCTCAACCAGGGCGGCCGCGGCGATCCGCCCGGCCACCCGCATCCGCTCGATCGTCGCGGCATCCTTCACGATCGGGTCGTCGAAGTCGGCCGGCCCGCTGGAATTGACGTAATGCGGCCGCACAATCGACGCCGGAACGGCCCGCATCGGCGATATCGCCGCCGGGGCCATAGGCGTACGCACGGGCATTCACCCATCATGCCCGACCCGTCGGTGCACCCCACGACTGAACGGTATGAAGCCGTCGCTCTCTGATCGGGTGATCAGACTTCGAGCACCGTCGGCATGAGCATGGGTCGGCGACGGTAGGTCTGGTCGACCCAGCGGCCGACGGTGCGCCGGACGATGTGTTCGAGGGCGTCCGCGTCGCGAACGCCGTCCGCCACCGACTGCTCGACCGTCGTGATGAGCTCGGCCCGGATGGGGTCGAGCGCATCGGGGTCGTCGGTGAACCCGCGGGCGGTGATCTCCGGGCCGAAGACGACCTTGCCGGCCTGCAGGTCGACGGCGACGAGGATCGAGAGGAACCCTTCCTCGCCGAGGATGCGGCGATCCTTCAGCGCGGAATCGCCGATATCGCCCACGGCGAGTCCGTCGACGTAGACATAGCCCACCGGTATCCGTCCGACGATGGAGGCTCGTCCTGCGACCAGGTCGACGACGGTGCCGTCCTCGGCGAGCATGATGCGATCATCGGGCAGCCCGGTGGACCGGGCGATAGCGGCGTGGGCGCGCAGATGACGCCACTCACCGTGGACCGGCATGAGGTTGCGCGGCCGGACCGCGTTGATCAGGAATCGCAGCTCTCCGGCCGGCGCGTGCCCCGAGACGTGCACCAGCGCCGTCGACCGGTGAACTACCTTGGCCCCCAGCCGCGACAGCCCGTTGATCACGCGTCCGACGGCGTTCTCGTTGCCAGGTATGAGCGACGAGGCCAGCAGGATCGTGTCATCGGGCACGACGCGGACGGTCGGATGCTCGCGGTTCGACATTCGGGACAACGCCGACAGCGGCTCGCCCTGCGAGCCGGTCGATACCAGCACGACCCGGCGCGACGGCAGCTCCTCGGCTTCGGCGAGGTCGATCAGGGCGCGATCGCGGACGTGCAGCAGCCCCAACTCCCGGGCGATCTGCATATTGCGCACCATGGAACGGCCGACGAGCGCGACGTGCCGGTCGGTCGCGGTGGCGGCGTCGAGCACCTGCTGAACGCGGTGCACATGGGAGGCGAAGCACGCGACGATCACCCGACCGGTGGCTTTCGTGATCACATCGGCGATGACCCGTCCGACATCACGTTCAGACGGGAGGAAGCCGGGCACCTCGGCGTTTGTCGAGTCGGCGAGCAGCAGGTCCACGCCCTCGTCGCCCAGCCGGGAGAAGCCCGGCAAGTCGGTCAGCCGGCCATCGAGTGGCGTCTGGTCCATCTTGAAGTCGCCGGTGTGGAGCACCGAATGGTTGCCGACCCGGATCGCCACTGCGAGTGCGTCGGGGATCGAATGGTTGACCGCATAGAACTGCAAACCCCACGGCCCGACGGTCGTCGTCTCGCCCTCACGAACCTGCTGCAGCTGCGGTCGGATGTGGTGTTGATCAAGTTTCGCGGACACCAGCGCGAGCGTCAGGCGAGACCCGATGAGCGGAATGTCGGCCCGCTCGCGCAGCAGGTAGGGCAACGCGCCGATGTGATCCTCATGTCCGTGAGTGAGCACGATCGCGTCGATGTCGGCGAGGCGGTCCCGGAAGTACGACCAGTCCGGCAAGGTCAGGTCCACGCCGGGCGAGTTGGTCTTGCCGAGAAGCATGCCGCAGTCGACGACGAGCAGGCGGCTGCCGTCCGAATCCAGCCGATGCTCGAACACGGTCATGTTGCGGCCGATCTCGGAGATGCCGCCCAAGGCGACAACCCGCAAGACGGCGTCAGCCAAGGCCGGCGGCCCTGCTCGTTGGGCGGCGCCGTCGGCCTCTGTCATGTGATGGAGCCTAACTTGCGCGCCTGACGGCCTCAGAAAGATCAAAGCGGGATGGCGTGTCGCTAGCGGTCATCCGGTAGCCATGCGCGTTCCCGGCCGGCGGGAGGCCCCCGGGTTGCCCGCTTTGCCCAGCCGACGAGCCCCTATTGCCCGTGCTACGTTGCCGGCCGGTCACCCGGCGCGGTGGGCGCCTTTTGGGCTGGCCGGCTGGTCGGGCCGGTCCTCCGCGATGGAGGGCAGTTCCGAGTGGTCGTTGGCGGTGGCGGTCCGCCGATCGGCTCGGCGAGCGCGCAGGAGGTGAATCGTCACCGGCAGGAGCGAGAGCACGACGATGCCGATGAGGATCGGGTCGATGAGAGGCTCCACCGTATTGCGGACGAAGCTGATGTGCCCCAGCCAGTAGCCGGTAAGGATCAGCCCCGTCGTCCAGAGCACCCCGCCGATGATCGAATACAGCAGGTACAGGGAGAACCGCATCCGGCCGACGCCGGCCATCACCGTGGCGACGGTGCGCATAATGGGGACGAATCGGGCAAGTATGATCGTCCACGACCCGTAGCGATCGAAGAATGCCGTGGACCTGACCACGTACTCCGGGCGGAACAGTCGCGAGTTCGGTCGATCGAACACTTTCGGACCGGCCTTGCGGCCGATCCAGTAGCCGACCAGGTTGCCGGCGACGGCCGCGATCGGCGCGACCACGAGGAAGACCCATAGCGGCGTGGTGATCGTGCCGGTGGCGATGAGCAGGCCGGCGCTGAAGAGCAACGTGTCGCCCGGTAGGAAGAATCCGAGCAGGATGCCGCATTCCGCGAAGATGATCAGCGCGAGGCCGATCAGCCCGTAGTTGGACAGCAGATGGCTGGGATCGAGCGGGCTCGCGGCAAGCACGGCACCTGCGGCGGAGTGCATGAGGCGGCAGTCTACGGCGAGGATGTGAACCCGACCGCACGATGCTGCGCCCCCTCTCAGGAGATGTCAGCCAAAGGCTCAGGACCGCGCAGTCAACCGTAGGTACTCTGCGCGATACTTGGCGTCATGCCGATTGCCACTCCCGAGCAGTACGCCGACATGCTGGACCGCGCCAAGCAGGGCGGCTTTGCCTATCCCGCCATCAACGTCACCTCGTCCGAGACGCTGAATGCCGCGCTGCGCGGATTTGCCGACGCCGGCAGCGACGGCATCGTTCAGGTGTCCACCGGCGGTGCCGACTTCGCGTCAGGCACGAAGGTCAAAGACATGGTGACCGGCGCCGTCGCCCTCGCCGAGTTCGCGCATGTGGTCGCGCAGAAGTATCCGATCCACATCGCGCTGCACACCGATCATTGCCAGAAGGACAAACTCGACAGCTACGTTCGCCCGCTGATGGCGCTGTCGCAACAGCGGGTCGACCGTGGCGAAAACCCGCTGTTCCAGTCACATATGTGGGACGGCTCGGCCATCGGGCTGGAGGAGAACCTGCAGATCGCCGCCGAGTTGCTGGAGAAGGCCTCGAAGGCGCATATCATCCTCGAAGTCGAGATCGGCGTCGTCGGTGGCGAGGAAGACGGCGTCGTCGGCGAGATGAACGAGAAGCTGTACACGACCCCGGCCGACGCGCTGCGGACGGCGGAAATGCTCGGAACGGGCGAGAAGGGCCGGTACCTGCTTGCTGCCACGTTCGGCAATGTCCACGGGGTCTACAAGCCAGGCAACGTCAAACTCCGCCCTGACATCCTCAAGGAGATCCAGGACGCCGTGGGGGAGAAGGTCGGCAAGCCCAGGCCGTTCGAGTTGGTCTTCCACGGAGGGTCCGGCTCGGCGCTCGAAGAGATCCGCGAGGCCGTCTCCTACGGCGTGGTCAAGATGAACGTCGACACCGACACGCAGTACGCGTTCACCAGGCCGATCGCTGGACACATGTTCACCAACTATGACGGCGTGCTCAAGGTCGACGGCGATGTGGGCGTCAAGAAGGCCTACGACCCACGCTCGTACATGAAGACGGCGGAAGTAGGCATGGCCGCCCGAGTGGTAACGGCTTGCGAGGACCTACTCTCCGCCGGGACGGCCGCGAGCGCCTGACAAGCATCGGGGACGTATTTGCGCCGCCTGAGCACAAACACGTCCCCGATGGAGGCCCGGAACCGCTAGACCAGGACAGGCACCTCCTGCTCGCGCACCGTCTCGACTGCGGCTGTCTCGCTGCCACGCGCCGTGCGCAGGCCCAGGTAAGCAGCCACGCCTCCTGCGGCGACCAGGACGGCCGCGACAAGCAGGCCAAGCTGGTACCCGGAGAGGAACGCGTCGACCGGTGAGTGGCCGGACCGCAATGCTTCGCCCTGGCGGGCCGTCAGGATCGCGCCGATCACCGTGATGCCGAGCAAACCCGAAACCTCACGCGAGGCGTTGAAGATGCCAGACGCGACACCCGCCTCGTCCCGCGGCATGGCCGAGAGCACGGTAGCCGTGAGCGGGACGGTCAACCCGCCGCCGACGCCGATCGCGGCGAAGCTCGGCATCAGCTGCCAGAAGGTGGCGTCCGCGCCCAGCAAGCTGACCGAGGCGATACCCGCTGCCATCAGCGCCATGGCCAGGCCGACAGACCGGTAGGCGCCGATCCGACGGGCGACGCCCTCCGAGGCAATGGCGCCGGCAGCCATCAGCAGAGCCATCGGCACGAAGGCCGCCCCCGCCTCGGTCGGCGAGAAGCCGAGCACGTTCTGCAGGTACAGCGAGGTGAAGAAGTAGATACCGAAGATGCCGAATCCCCACATGATCAGGGCGATCAGTCCGCCGCTGAACACTCGCTCGCGGAACAGGCCCATGGCGACCATGGGCTCAGCGGTGTGCTGCTCGCGCCAGACGAACGCCAGGCCGAGCGTCGCGGCCAGGAGGAACCCGCCCAGGATGATCGGGGATGTCCAGCCGCGGTCATGACCTTCGATGAGCGAGTAGGTCAGCCCGAAGAGCGCAACGCTGGAGAGCACGACGCCCGGCATATCGAGCCGGCGGGGCGCGGAGGACTCCCGCGACTCGCTGATCGCCCAGAGGCCGAGGGCCAGGGTAGCTATGCCGACCGGGACGTTGATGAAGAAGATCCAGCCCCAGCTCAGGTGGTCACTGATGAGCCCACCAAGCAGGGGGCCGAGCGCCAGCGCCAGCGCGCCAACCGCACTCCACACGCCGACCGCCATGTTGCGTTCGCGCGGATCGGGATAGGTGGCCGAGATGATCGCCAACGTCGTCGGCGTGAGCAGCGCCGCGCCCAGACCCTGGACGGCACGGGCCGCAACCAGCACGTCTGCGCTGCCGGCAAGGCCGGCCACGAACGACGCCACCGTGAAGATGATGAGTCCGATCGCAAACAACCGCCTGCGTCCGTAGACATCAGCGAGGCGACCGCCGGCCAGAAGCAGGCTGGCAAACACCAGGATGTAGCCGCTGACGATCCATTCCAGGCCGGCCGTCGACAGGTGTAGGTCACGCTGGATGACCGGCAGCGCGACGTTGACGATGTTGTTGTCTAGGTACGTCATGAAGGTGGCCAGCGCCACCGCGATGAGCGTCCAGGTGCGTCTCATGAGGTCTCTCCTATACGGCGTACATGTCTGCTGTATAGGTAACCCCTTACGGTGTATAGTTGTCAACCGTGATTACCAAGACAGCGCCTGGACGGGCAAAGACCGAGCTCAGCCACGAGGCCATCGTCGAGCGCGCGCTGGCGATTGCCGATGCCGAAGGGCTCGAGGCCGTGACCATTCGGCGGGTCGCGCTGGAGTTCGGCGTTACGCCAATGGCCCTGTATTGGCACGTCCAGAACAAGGACGAGCTGCTCGCGGCGATGGGTCGGTCCTTCTTCGATGGCATCGGTCAGCGATACGACCGGACCGGTCCGTGGGACGACCAGATACGCGGCGTCCTGGAAGCGCTCATCGAGGCGTTACGCAAGCATCCGGCCTCGGCGATGCTGACACTAGGCGAGGTTCTCCGCTGCGAGGAGGGGCAGGAGATCGCCGAGTTCGCCCTCGACGTGCTCCGCACGGCGGGCTTCGACGTGGTCGAGGCCTCCGAGATCGCCCGGCTGGCATTGCAGATCGCGATCATGCTTGTTACCCAGCAGGCGGGGGAGGAGCTGCAGGTCGCGGTCGAGGAACGAGACGCGGTCCTGGCCGAGAAGCGCGCCGCCATTCGGCAGCTTCCGGTCAATCGATTCCCGCGGCTGGTCGAGGCTGCTGACGCGCTGACCGACTGCGACGACGTCGAGGGCTACTACGCGTCCGGTGTCGACATGTTCGTCGCCGGCGTCCGGGCCCGGCACCGCCGGCGTTGACGCCCGCGATGCCCCGCGCAGGGCGATCGCGCGGTTGGGCAGAATCGCGGGCCGGTGTGGCGGTCCCGAGGAATCCTCGCTCACCCGCATCGGGAGAGCCCGTCAATGCCAACCCTAGTTCGAACCAACCAGACGAAAGCTGATCTTCTCCAACGCAAGCTTGAGATCAACTCCGAGCTGCGCGAACTCCGTAACCATTACGACAAGCCGGGCGTCGTCAAGGTTCCTGGCGATCGGCAGCGCGTCGACGATCTCATCGCGCGGCGCACACCTGGGGATGCTCGGTGTTTCCGGGATCAAATGCGATCACGTACACCGATGCGACACCAACGGTTCCCGAGCTGTGGCCCAAGCATCGTGGATGCTGTCCGTCAGGTCGCCGCTAACCGGTTCACCAGGGCCACGCATCTGATCCTGTCGCCGCTGGCGTGGGGTTGGCTCCGCGCTGCGCTGGACACGGCTGGGTGGCCGTTATTCGCTGTGGGTGGGTCCGAGACTGGCATGAATGCGATGGGTACCGCTCAGGGCGTCGGCGCTCGGTTACGACGTCAACGGCCGCATGTTGGGCTGCGATGTGGTGATCTCCGGGAACGTGCCGGAAACCTTGGTGGCGGCTCGAATGAGACCCGCATCATCGCCGCAGACATGCGCGACCTGTACCTGTGGGAGCTACCCGCCAGTCCTATCTTCATTCGAGCTGAGCAGCCGAACGCCGCGAGCCTCGGCATCCGCTACGTGGCGTACAGGTACAGCGCGTTCGGCGCCGGCAACCGAAGGCGATCTCCGCTTGTGTCCGGCACGGGAATGATCCTGCCGGCGCTGTAAAGACTCCTGGCGCTCCTTATGCGATGAGGTCCTGGCGTCGCCGGCCGGGGCACCGGGCTAGTTAGCGCTCGTCGAGGGCGTCGCGGTACGCCGCGAGTGCCGCTTGGGACGCCTCGCGCGATCGGACCAACTCGGTGAACGCTGCGCGGGTCAGCGGCTCTGGCATCCTCGGCGGCGGCCCATCACCCCACCACGCCACTACATGTGCCGAGGCTTGAGCGGAGTAGGCCTTCCTAGCCTTGTCCGCGACGTTAGCTAAGTGGGTCTGTTCATGACTGCACAGTCTGCTTTCCGGGACGTCAAGCCCCGTCGAACATTCGCGTCTCTCCCGTGTCGTTGATCGTGTCAGCCTCGCCGCACACCCTTGAAGGTGTACTACACATGTCATACGCTTGGACCTGTGAGCGGATCAGTTAGCTGGCCCGAGCGCCATGCCCATCACATGTGGGACAGCCACCACATCACACCAGGGCAAGCTCAAGAAGCTGTCGAGGACATCGACGCTCTATGGATCGACCCTGACCCGACGAGTAAGACCGGCATCAGTGTTCGCGTTGTCGGCTACTCCCACAGCCTTCGAGAAATCCTGTGCGTAATCCTCATCCCCGCCGAAGCAGGCAGGGACGGATGGGACGGCGTAAATGCGTGGCGGGCCAACAGCACCTATCGCCACGCCTATGAAAGGGGGGAGACATGAGTAAGCGGGTCAGTGCTGAGCGCGAGAAACTACTTCGTGAGGAATTGGATCGCTCAGAAGCCACACGTGACGAACCGTTGCCGCCCGGCCTAGGTCAGCGCCGAGGCCGCTCAGAGCCCTACTCGATACGGCTGTCAGCGGATGCGGTGGAACGGTTGGAGGACCTTGCCCGGAAGACGGACGTGCCTGCATCGGCGCTAGCTCGTGGGTTCGTTCTGGCTGGCTTGGCAGAGGCGGAAGAGCCAGACACGGTGCAAGCGCTTCTGCAGCGCGTCGAGAGCGATCTAGCGAAGCTTCGACGCGTCGTCGGCACCGAGTAGAACCGATACCGCAGCGCTGACGGCTAAGCCTCGTCACGCGGGAAACGTCGTCGCCCACGGCGGGGGGTCGTGAGGTTGGGCGCAGACCGGCCACGCCAACCGCCGGCCGTCATGACGCAGAATGTGCTGACCGTCGTGACCGGTGACGAGCTGGCAGCGTCCACCCTGGCCGTAGACCTCGGCGCAGCGGTAGCGGTCCAAGATGTCCGCCCAGAACTCGTCAAGAGGCCGCGGATACGACATGACGGCATGTCCAGCTGTACGACAACTAGCTCGAACTCGTGTTCGAATGCTACGTCCATCGGAATGCATCACTTGGCCTGCCCGCGGCGGGCAAGGAGGGAGTTGGCCGCACCGCGGGCGGGGGTCAGCGCGCATCTTCGCCGAATGGCTCACGCTAAGACTGGGCCAGCGTTGGCGACGCCAAAGTGGTCGGTTAGTGCGGTGATTTCCAGCAGTTGGCTAACGCGCTCCGGGATGCGGACCAGCCGAAGCTCCATCCCGGCGTCGGTGGTGGCCCTGCGGACCTCCACCAGCATGTTCAGCCCGCTGGAGCTCATGAAGGTCACACCGGACAAGTCGATGGTCAAGCACGTATCGGCCTCGGCGTGGCATCCGGCGATGATCGCCCGGGCGAGCGCGAGGTAGTCCTCCGCGTTCGCCATGTCGATCTCACCGGCCATGGTGAGGTGGCAGCGCTCCATGGGATGCCCCCTAAGTGACCAGCACCAGATATTCGCTTGTCACGTAAGACGATTCCGACGTGTCGCAATGCTGCATGCGTCGAAATATCACGGCCATGTTGGGGTTGTCAATCCAGGCTCAACTGTGAAATACCTGTGGGCGCCGCAACCAGTCGTGCTTGACAGGATGCGCGTCGCTACAGGCTGTGGTTGAACACTAGTTGAACAATGCGGTAAGGCCTGCCGGCGAAACGTCGATACGGGCTACGGTCACAACTCACACGCCCCCCGCGACAACCCCTCCCTGCCGCGAGGGGCGTAGCCGTCTCTCGGCCGATCGGCATCGCTTGAGAGGTGTTCCGTGCGCGGACCTTGGGTATGTAAGACATACAGTCCGCGCATTGATCGAGAAGAGATGATCAAAAATGGTAGCGCTTGGTCTGCTGCTAATGATCGTGGTGGTTGCCACCATCGTTTACTTCGCTGGGCTCGTGTGGCTAGTGCGGCTCGACATACACGAAGACGAGAACCCGCCACCAGAGATCATCCGCCCAAACCTACCCAATCAGCTGCCTCGAAAGCGCCAGACGACATCGGCGAGGTAGTCGCGGAACGCATACGACCGGCCGAGCACCTCACTCCCCTATGTCTGGCTGACGTCTAGCTGCCTATCCCGAAGTTGTCGCGCGCAAAGAGACGCCCCGCCGAATCCATCGACGGGGCGTTCGATTGCCCTTAGGCGTCGGACGCTAACTCCTTCCCCGGTCTAGGCCCCGGCGCGGTGTGTCGAGCACTCGCCGGGGCTGCCTTGGGTTAGTGGTTGATCAGCGCGGATCGCCGATGTCGTGACTGGTCACAGTAGGGTCGGTGGTCATGGTTCCTCCTGAAGACGTCGGTTTAGGCGCACGACTCGCCCCACCGACCCTGCTGCCCGACGATCCCGCCATCGCCCGGCTCAATAGCGGCGAGAATCCCGAGACGGTTGCTGCGTCGGCCCCTGCGTCGTCGGCGGCATGGGCTGCGCTCGCTGAGGCGGCCCTCGCGGATGGCCGGAACGTCGAGGCC
>Ga0207693_10001928_pt1 | contig 18171 bp, 15 predicted proteins | sample LARL81metaG_FD_184347 | JGI IMG/M metagenome (GOLD analysis project Ga0207693, IMG submission 184347) | Corn, switchgrass and miscanthus rhizosphere microbial communities from Kellogg Biological Station, Michigan, USA - LAR L8-1 metaG... | ecosystem: Host-associated > Plants > Roots >...
CGGGGTGATGACCGAGCCGAACGGATTGAGACCCGACAGGTTACCGTCGTCGATCAGGATGTTCGGCGTGGTGTAGCTGAAGTTGATACCCACACCCAGCGACCAGGGGAAACCAATCTGGTAACCGAGTTCCAGGGTGCCCTCGAACTCATCGGACCCCGGCCCGGCCACGTTGTAGACGGCGCTGCCGGAGTGGAACCACTCGCGGGTCAGCCGGTTGCGGTCCAGGGGGAACACACCATTGAGGAAGGTGTCCCACTGCTGGATCGTCAACGTCCGGTCCTGACCATCGACCAGACTCAGCTCGTTGTCGAGGCCCGCGTGCGACGTTCCTGATGTGGCGACAAGCGTCGTGAGCGCAAAAACGACGGCGATAGTGCCTCGTGCGATGAGGTTCAAATGTCTTCCTTCGCCACTCGACGGACAAACTCCGGCTGCGTCGGCATCCAGGAGAACCCGCGACGCAGTACAGCCCCGCTCGCTCGTACATGAGCAGCAGGTGTGCGAGTGTCGCAGACGAACGCTTAATAGAAGCTGAACTTTCACATCGTCTAGCAATGCTTTTTGCAATGGAGACGGGTCAGGCCCCCCGGGGCCGGGTCGACTGAACATATGCCGCCTGTGAGTTCAGCGATGACATGTCGTCGCTCAGCCGCGGCTGACGACATGTGGACCGCTATGGAAGGAGCCGGTAGCCGACACCTCTGATGGTCTCGATCGTGTTGGTGTCGAACGGTATGTCGATTTTGCGCCGCAGGTAGCGGACGTAGACCTCGATGATGTTGTCGGGTCCGTCGAAATGGGGATCCCAGACGCTTGCGACGATTTCCGCCTTGGTAACGACGGTGTCCTTCTTCATCATGAGATGTTCGAGCACCGAAAACTCGCGTGGTGTCAGGGCGATTGGGGTGCGGTCGCGTTCCACCACCCGCCGCGCTGGGTCCAATGTCAAGGTGCCCGCGGTCAACACCGCGGGTCGCTGGGGCGCACCGCGCCGGACCAGCGCACGAATACGCGCGAGGAGAACGCGGAACCGGAACGGTTTTGTGAGGTAGTCGTCCGCGCCAAGGTCGAAGGCGTCGGTCTCGTCGTACTCGCCGTCTTTTGCTGTCAACATCAGAACCGGCGTCCATACCTCACGTGCCCGCAGTCGCCGTAGCACTTCGTACCCACTGAGGCCTGGCAGCATTATGTCGAGCACGATCGCGTCAAATTGTTCCTCGGTCGCGTGCCAGAGCCCGTCTCCGCCGTTTGACGCGCGAACAACCACAAAACCTTCTGCCTGCAAGCCCTTGCTGACGGTCGCCGCAAGCCTCGGTTCATCCTCGACCAACAGTATTCTCATCGAGTTCGGTACCTCCGCGTCTAGCAGTCTGCGTCGGCCATGCCGGCATTTCGCACGAATCTGCAAATGCTCAGCCCGACGGCAGCTACACGCAGGGCCGCTGGCTGGGTCGCGTCGGGTGGGCGAGAACATACAAACACCCGCCAAGGGTGGACCGGCGTCGCTGAAAAACCGCTGAAGATGCGGGGGACAAGCTCAATATGACGGCACTGAGCCCACCGATTTGACCGGGCGGCCTTCAGGCCTCTTTCAGTAAAGCCTCGCCAGACTTCGTGAATGGCTGCGATGTCAATGCGCAGGCGGCACGCCGGTGCAACGGTTGGCAACCGCCTAGAGTCCACCATCATGGGGGCACGGGCTATCGCAGAGGCCGCGACACCACCTAACCGCACCTTTGGCTGGATGCGACCGTCCACCTGGGGAATCTCGACACGCTCCGCGATCCTTTCGGCGACCGTGGTCTTCGTCGCGCTGGCTATTGCAGGCGCGTTTCTGGTGGTCGTGCTCTACCGATCACTGCTCGCCAGCGTCGACGACGCCGCTGCGGGCCGAGTGCGGGACATTGTGGCTGGGCTGGCTTTCGACCCACCGTCCGAACTCGACGGAGCGCTGTTGACGACCGATCAGCGAGTGGTTGCGGTGCAGATCATCGACGGCGACGGGAAAGTAGTTGCGCACTCGGACTCGGCACCCGATAGGCCGATCATTCCGGTGACCTCGTTCGGGACGACGATGCGCACGGGAATCCCTGACGATGAATCACCAGACAACGACATGAGAATCAGCGGTCAGGTCGCGGACACCTCGACGGGGCGATACACCGTGCTGGCTGGCGGCGGGAGTGAATCGGTGGAGGCGACGGTCGGAACGATCGCCGTGCTACTCGCAGTTGCCGCTCCGATCGTCATCGGTGCGGCGGCGGTTGCCAGCTATCGACTGGTCAAGCACTCACTGCGGTCGGTGGAGGCCATCCGGTCGCGAGTGGCGGACATTAGTGCGTCGGATCTTGCCGAGCGGGTGCCAGTGCCGCAGAGCCGCGACGAGATAGCGGCGCTTGCCACCACCATGAATGAGATGCTTGCGCGAGTCGAGGCCGGGCATACCGCTCAACGGCGGTTCGTAGGCGATGCGTCGCACGAGTTGCGCAGTCCGTTGGCGACCATCATCTCGGCACTTGAAGTCGCGCAGGATTATCCCGAGTTGCTCGACGACGAACTCAAGAACGGCACACTCATCCCCGAGGCCCATCGAATGCAGGCGCTCGTCGAGGACCTGCTCCTGCTCGCACGCGCGGACGAGCAGGGGCTGACGATGCGGGAGGACTACGTGTACCTCGATGTCATCGCCGAAGGAGATGCGGCTCGTGTGCGTCGGGAGTCAGGGCTGGATGTGCATACCGACCTCGAGGAGGCGCGCCTCATTGGCGATGTCAGTGGCATCTCCCGCGTGCTGCGCAACCTGCTCGACAATGCCGTCCGTCATGCGAAGTCGCGCATAGAGATCACCGTCGCAGCGCGGGGTGAACAGGTTGTGCTGACCGTTGGCGACGACGGTCCCGGGATTCCGGCGGCAGACAGGACTCGGGTATTCGATCGTTTCGTCCGTATTGACACCGACCGATCCCGCGAGGCGGGCGGTACCGGCCTCGGGTTGGCAATTGTGGCCGAGATCGTTGCGGCACACAGGGGCACCGTTGGCATCGACGAGAGGTCCGGCGGCGGGACGCGCGTAACCGTTACGCTGCCTGCCGCTGGTTGACAGTGTGGGGATGATTTTTGGGCGATGGCCGGCGGAGGCCTGGTCCGACGCCGGCCACGCCACCCAAGTGGCTAGTCGGCTCGTCGGCTACTGACCCGGTGCGTCGGGTTCATCGCCCGGCTCGGGCATGTCCACTGCCGGGCCGCCCTCCGGGCCCTGGACGGCGGGGGCTTGCGGTGCTGCACTGCCCATTGCGTGGGTCGCTGCCATGCCACCGCCGATGCCCAGTATTACCGCCGCGACGGCGAATGCCGCGGCGACCTTGTGGCGGGTGATCATGTGGTGGTACCTCCTTACCGGGCGTGGTGGTCGACGCCCACGGCCCCACTATGGCGAAGCCCTGCTGAAAAGAGGCTGAACAAGCTGTCGAACGCATCTGGCTTAAGCGTCCTTTCAACGAACACCATCGAGCGGGAGCGCGATGTCCTGAAACTCATTGTCGGGCAATGTGATTCATACACCCAAGCGCGCTTTGAGGCTGGCTCAGCGAGACGTCAGCACCGTGGCGCAACCATGACCAATGCAATCGAAATTACAACATCGACGAATCCGCGCCCAACAAAACATTGAGTGCTTTATCGTTTTGCGGATGGGCGCACTCGACGGCAAGATCGCGATCGTCACCGGCACCAGCAGGGGAGTTGGCATCGGCATCGCGCATGAACTGCTGCGCGCGGGTGCGACGGTCATCGGCTGCTCGCGCTCGAAGCTCGACGCGCTGCCCGGCACCGAGGCCGAGCCGGACTGGGCGCGCCGATCCGCGCAGATGACCTGCGACCAAGGCGATTACCGCTGCGCGGTCTGGTCGTGGCGGCGATGGTGGTTCCGGAGCCCCCGGACACGCGTCGAGAGAGGCGCGCCCTGGTGGACATGATCACCCGCTACATCGACGACGTGACGGGGTGAACTTCGCGCTATGCGTCTAGAAGTCGCGCTCGTCAGGTCGGTCGACGGAGCGCGGTGTCAGGCCGAGACTGCGGATGTGTGCGGCGATTTCGCCAAGGCTCGTCACCCAGACGTCGTCATGGGAGCACACGTACTCGATCAAGCCGTCCAACGCCTTGGCCCGGGACGGACGCCCCGATAGGAACGGGTGATTCGTCAGCGCGAAGCAGCCGTCGGCGGCGCGCATCGCGTCGAATTCCAGCTGCCACATCTCGATTGCCTTGACGGGACTCTCGATAAGTCCCGAGCCGGAGAAGTCCGGCACGTAGCAATACTGTTCCCAGTCGTCGAGCGCCCACTGTATCGGGATCTCGACCAGTGGGCCGCCGCCGTCGACGGCGAGTTCGTAGGGATGGTCGGTGTCCATCAAGCTGCTGTCGTACAGGAATCCCCTGTCGCGCAGTAATTTCGGCGAGTGCCAGTTCAGCTCCCACATCGGCGCGCGATAGCCGGTGGGCCGCACGCCCGCGACGGCGTCGAGTGCTTCCAGGCCGCGGTCGAGAATCGCCGACTCTTGGTTCTCCGTCAGACCGAACATGGGTTCGTGCAGGTAGCCGTGATGCGCGATCTCGTGTCCGGCGTCGACGATCGCCCTGATCACGTCGGGGTAGCGCACCGCGGTGTAGCCCGGCACGAAGAAGCTTGATGTGACACCGTGTCTGGCAAGGATTTCCAGCAGCCGCGGAACACCGGTAAGGGGCCCGTAGGCCTGGTGACTGATCGCCGACATCCGGCTGGCGTGCTTGGTGGAGACCCCGAGCATGGCGGACTCGGCGTCGACGTCGAAGCTGAAGGACGCCGCGCAGCGGGCGCCGTTCGGCCACGGGACCGAGGCCGCGGGAACGCTCATCGGCTGGACTTCTGTGCCAGCAGGGAGACGAACTCGTATGCCAGATACGCTGCGGCGATGCCGGTGATCTCCGCGTGGTCGTAGGCGGGTGCGACCTCGACGATGTCCGCCCCGACCAGGTTGAGTCCCTCGAAACCGCGCACCAGTCCGAGGAGTTCGCGACTCGACAGGCCACCGATCTCGGGTGTGCCCGTGGCGGGAGCGTGGGCAGGGTCGAGCACGTCGATGTCGATCGACACGTAGAGCGGATGGTCGCCGATGGTCGTCCGTAGCTGCTCGACCACATCGGCGACCATGCGCGTCTCGAAGGCCGAACAGTGCACGATCGTGAATCCCAGTTCCGCATCGTCGTCGAGATCGTCCGGCGTGTACAGCGCCCCGCGAATGCCGACGTGTGCGCTGTGGCCCGCGACGAACAGGCCCTGCTCCGCGGCGCGCCGAAACGGGGTGCCGTGAGTCAGCGGTGCGTCGAAATACGTGTCCCACGTGTCCAGGTGAGCGTCGAAGTGCACCAACGCCACCGGTCCGTAGCGGCGGTGATGTGCGCGCAGCAGGGGGTAGGCGATGGTGTGGTCGCCGCCGAGGCTGACAATCTTGGCGCCGCTGTCGATCAGGGCCGACGCCTGCTCTTCGATCTGGCGCACCGCGGCGGCGATGTCGTAAGGGGTACAAGCGATGTCACCGGCGTCGACCACTTGCTGGCTGGCGAACGGGGACACGTCCAACGCGGGATTGTACGGACGCAGCACGCGTGAGCACTGGCGGATGTGTGCCGGACCGAATCGCGCCCCCGGCCGGTAGCTGACTCCGGTGTCGAATGGAATCCCGACGACGGCGACGTCGCAGCCATCGACGTCTTCGATCCGGGGCAGCCGTCCGAATGTCGTCAGGCCGGCATATCGGGGTACCACGCGACCGTCGACCGGCCCGATCGGCTGCTCGCTCATGCCCGGCACCTCGTCGAGCCGCCGTTCACCTGGATCGTCTGTCCGACGAACGCGCCGAGGTCCTTGCGGGCCAAAAGCGCCACCGCCGACGCTATTTCGTCGGCCCTGCCGATGCGACCGATCGGTATGCCGCGGCTGTATTCCTCATGCATCTCGGCCAAGCTCACTTTCGCATTGTCGGCGTCCACCTGGAGCTGCGGGGTGTCGATCACCCCTGGTGCGACGGCGTTGACGGTGATGTTCTCCGGCGCCAGTTCGCGACCAAGGGTCTTCGTCAGCGCGATGAGCCCCGCTTTCGAGGCCGAATAGGCGGTGGCCTCCGGCCAGCCGGTCACGCCCCACTCGGAGGCGATGATGACGATGTTGCCGCCGCCGGACCGGCGCATCCCCGCCAGCACCGCCTGGATCAGATAGACCGCGCCTGCGAGGTTGGTGTCGATGATCTTCCACCAGTCCTCATCGCCGTGATCGCCGAACGGCGCCATGGTCATGTAGGCGGCGTTGCACACCAGGATGTCGATCGGCCCTCGCGTCGTCTCGATGTCACCGACCAGCCGGGAGACCGCGTCGGGATCCGAAACATCGGCGACAGCAGGGAATCCCGCGGTGTCCGCGACCACCGCGCTCATCCGCTCGTCGTGTGTGAGGCCGTTGACCGCGACGGTGGCGCCTTCGCGCGCCAGTCGCCGCGCGATCGCCGCGCCGATCCCTTGGGTGGCGCCGGTGACCAGTGCGATACGTCCTTGTCGTGGGCCGGTCATGGCTCAGATCACCGCTCCGCCGTTGGGCGAGAGAACCTCGCCGACACAAAAGTCGGTGTTCAGCAGGAAGCTGACGACTTCGGCGATCTCATCGGGCCGGGTGAGCCTTCGGTTGGGAACCGTTGCCAGGTATTCCGGTGCGCGCCATGGCGAGTCGGCAGCGAGCAGGGGAGTGTCGGTGGGTCCCGGTGCGACCGCGTTGACGCGGACGCCGCGGCAGGCGACCTCGACGGCGAGGCTGCGGACCAATCCGATGATCGCGCCTTTGGCCGCCGCGTAGTGGGCGTCGCCATCGCCGCCGCCGATCGCGAGTTCCGACGTGATCGCGATGATCGAGCCGGCGCCCCGCCCGAGCATCGACGGCAACACGCAGCGGGTGACGTTGCGCAGGCCTCCCAGGTGCACGCGCAGCATTCGGTGCAACTGCTGCCGTGTGATCTTCGAGATCGGCACCATCTCGTAGTGGCCTGCGGCGGACACGACGGCATCGACCGGCCCGTGTTCGGCGACGACGCGTGCCACCGTCTGGTCGACGGCGGCCGGGTCGGATACGTCGACGACATATGGTGCGGCGGGGTGGATATCGAGTCCGGCGACGGTGTAGCCGTCCTTCTGGAGCGCCGCGGCGACGGCGGCGCCGATGCCGGAGGCCGATCCGGTGACGATGGCGGTGCGGGTCACGAAGCGTCGGCGCCCAATCGATGCGCGATCGGTTCCTCGATGCGGTGGCGCACCGTGAGGTAGATGACCAGGCCCAGCACCGCCAGGCCCGCGGTGGTCAGGACGCTGGCCCAGTTGATGTACCAGGGCTGGTCGGGTTGGGTGCGCGGCCAGGCGACGTTGATGGTCTCGAAGATGATCCACAACGAGGCCAGGTAGGTCACCGGGGCGCCCCACCGGCCCAGGTTGAACGGGCCGGGCCGCCATTTGCCCGTCAGCCGCGCAATCGCGGCGCCGATCACCGGCACACCGAACGCGATGTAGAACCCGATGATGTTGAAGTTGACCAACACGTTGTAGAACTTCGTGCCGGCTATCAGAACGAATACGACAGCGGCGATCGCGGTCAGCGCGATGGCGTAGACGGGCAGCCGCTCGGGGCCTGCCAGCCCGCCGAGAATCTTCGAGCCGGGAAGGCTGCGATCGCGTGCGGCTCCCCAGATACAGCGCGACACCGCGGCCTGCACCGCGAGAAAGCTTGACACGAAACCGATTACGAACATCGCGAGCAGCGGCTTGGTGACTCCGGCTCCGAGATGTGCGGTGAGGGTGTCAGACACCACGTCGCCGGACTGGGACTGCACAACCGAAGGAAGGTCGGGGATGGACAGAATCAGCGCCGCGCTGGAGAACATCACGACCAGACCAACGAGGAGCAGCGCCAGGATGATCGCCTTGGGCACATTGCGTTCGGGATCGTGGACCTCCTCGGCGACCGAGCCCGCTGCCTCGAACCCGAGGAACGACCACCCGACATAGGCAATCGCGAGCAACATCGGTCCCGACACCCACGCGTCCGCACCAGGAATTCCGGCACTGGAGAACAGCACGGAGAACGGGTTTTCCCGATAGAACAGCAGCAACACTGTGCCGAGGCCGAGAGACCCGACGACCTCGCACGTAATGCTGATGGCCACAACGATTTTCAGGCCCCTGCGGCCGACCATGTTGATCAACGTGCCGACCGCGATGATGCAAATGGCGACAATGGCGATCTGCCAGCGATCGGGTTCGGAGACGCCGAAGATCTGCAACAGGAATCCGCTCGCCGCATACGACAGCGTGCCGAGGGCCAAGGTAAGCCCCCACATATACGCCCACATGGCGGCCCAGCCCCAGGTGGTGCCGCGGACATGTCGCGACCACTGGTAGACGCTGCCCGCGTACGGCCACCGGGACGCCAACTCGCCGAAGACCGCCGCGACGAGCAGCTGCCCGATGAGCACGATCGGGAATGCCCAGAAGAACTTCGGCCCCGCGGCGAACAGTCCCAGAGTGAAGATCGCGTACACCGCGGCGATCGGCGACACGTCGGCGAACGCCAACGACAGCGCCGACCGGAAGCTGAAGCCACGCAGTAGCTGAGGCGGGCGGTCGTCAGAGACTGGTTGGGTTTCCAGCGGCTGGGCCATCGTCGCCTCCCGTGGTTAGTGGCACTGAGGCGTCACTGTGGGCCTGTCGTCGCCAGAACAGAAGTGGCGGTTCGTACAGATAGAACACAGAAAACTAGACGATCATCTAATGTCAACGGTTGAAGCGACGTATCGCCGAGGCGCAGCGGCTTCGTGCATATGGCCTGAGCAGGCGGTTTTCGTGGCAAGACCGGCCACGACGACCACGTAGCCGCACATTGCGGTCGCGTGAAACTTGACGAGAAGGGCGTTGGCACCGATGGTCTACCGCGTCGCCGACTTGGTCGACACCCCCCATCTGCGGGTGGAGTTGCAGGCGGGTGCCGCCGGCTTGGACCGACAGGTCGCGTGGGCTCAGACATCCGATCTCGAGGAGCCATGGTCGTACCTCGCCGGCGGCGAGCTGCTGATGAAGAACGGCCAGACGCTCCCTGAATCCGCCCGCGGCCAGACGGCGTTGATCAGCGGCCTGGCCGAGAAGGGAATGTGCGGGCTGGTGATCGGGCTTGACGCCGCCACGCCCGAACTCACCCCTGCGGCAATCGCTTTGGCCGATCAGTTGCGCTTCCCCGTGATGGCCGTGCCCTACTCGATCGGCTTTGGGGCGATCGGGCGGGCCGTGGCGGACGCCGATGTCGACAGCGGCAGGGTCGTCGCTACGGAACGCGTCTACAACGTCATCCGGCAGTCGGTCATCCACTCCACCCGCTCGAACGTCCTCAGCCAACTGGGCCGCGGCCTGTCCTGCCGGCTGGCGGTGCTCGACGCGGCAACGGGGGAGGTGGCGCTCGATGGTTCCAAACCTGTGCCTGCCGAGTTGCGCCGGGCCATCGTCGACGAAATCGCGGATCGACGCGGCGCGGTCCCCGGCGTACTGCACGTGACCGCCGGCGGCGGGCGGGCGCTGGTGGTGGAGGTTCCTGACGAGGAGCCGACCGTCCTCGTCACCTACGACTTTCGCGGTCCCGCAGTCGATCTCGTCCATCTGCAGCATCTCGCGTCGGCAGTGGCGGTCCTGCTCGCGCAACAAAACGTCCGACTCGAACACGAACGGCGCATCGGCGCCGAGGTGATGGCGCAACTGTGTGACGGCAGGCTCGCCGCGCGCGAGGCCGACCGGGAACTGGCCGAGCGTGCACTCCGGCCACGAGAGTGCTCGATAGTGGCGGCGGGCGGCGTGTTGCCTGCCGGAGAGCGGCAATTGCACCTGAACCTCGGCCGTCGGGCCGTACCACATCTGCTGCTCCGCCGTGGCGACCTGCTGTACGCGCTGATGCCGGTCACCGATCAGTCGTTGGCAGCGCTGCGCCAGCGGCTCGGCGGCGAGGCGACCGTGGGTATCAGCGATCCGCTTGCGCGCCCCGGCCGCGCCCCGACGGCGGTGCGGGAAGCGACATGGGCGGCTCGGGTCGCGCGAACGGCGCCCGACCGCATCGCGCGCTTCGCCGACGCGACGATGTTCTCCGTGTTGCGGGACACCGATGAGGCCCAGGTGGTCGTCGACCGGGTGCTGGGGCCGCTGATCGCCTATGACGCTCGCCATTCCGCGGAAATGATCAAGACGCTGGACACCTATTTGCAGTGCGACAGGTCGTGGGTGCAAACGGCGGCGGCGTTGAACGTGCACCGGCAGACCGTCGTGTACCGGATTCAGCGCATCGAGCAGATCACCGGCCGCGCGATCTCCGAAACCGCAGCGCTCGCCGAGTTCTGGTTGGCGTTGCGTGCAAGAGACCTGCTGGCGCTGCCGCATCCATGAGAAGAACGCCCCGCCAACTAGACTGAACTGGTGGAATCAACATCGCCCCGGCCAGTGTTGGTGGTCGACTTCGGCGCGCAATACGCGCAGCTCATCGCCCGCCGCGTCCGTGAGGCCAGGGTGTATTCCGAGGTTATCGCCCACACCGCCAGTGTGGAGGACATCAAGGCCCGTGACCCGCAGGCCATCGTGCTGTCCGGCGGCCCGGCCAGCGTGTACGCCGACGGCGCACCGCAACTGAATCCGGCGGTATTCGACCTCGGGGTGCCGGTGTTCGGCATCTGCTACGGGTTTCAGGCCATGGCGCAGCTGCTCGGCGGCACGGTCGCCAAGACCGGAACAAGCGAGTACGGTCGCACGGAGCTGAATGTGTCTGGGGGACAGCTACATTCGGATCTGCCGATGACGCAGCCGGTGTGGATGAGCCACGGCGACGCGGTCACATCCGCTCCCGATGGATTCGATGTGGTGGCCACCAGCGCTGGAGCTCCCGTTGCGGCGTTCGAGAACCGGGAACGTCGGTTGGCGGGTGTGCAGTATCACCCAGAGGTGATGCATTCGCCGCACGGGCAGCAGGTGTTGAGCCGGTTCCTGCACGAGTTCGCCGGTATCGGGGCCGCATGGACGCCCGCGAACATCGCCGAATCGCTGATCGAACAGGTGCGCAACCAGATCGGCAACGGCCGTGCCATCTGCGGACTGTCCGGTGGAGTGGACTCGGCGGTCGCTGCGGCGCTGGTGCAGCGGGCCATCGGCGACCGGTTGACCTGTGTGTTCGTCGATCACGGGCTGCTGCGCGCAGGAGAACGGGCACAGGTGCAGCGCGATTTCGTCGCCGCCACCGGCGCCAATCTGGTCACGGTCGACGTCGCCGACAGGTTCCTCGAGGCGCTGTCCGGGGTGACCAACCCGGAGGGCAAGCGCAAGATCATCGGCCGCGAGTTCATCCGCGCGTTCGAGGGTGCCGTTCGAGACACGTTGGGCGCGAGTGACTCTGAAGTCGAGTTCTTGGTGCAGGGCACGCTGTATCCGGACGTGGTGGAATCCGGCGGCGGCTCAGGCACGGCCAACATCAAGAGCCACCACAACGTCGGCGGCCTGCCCGACGACCTGAAGTTCAAACTCGTTGAGCCGCTGCGGTTGCTCTTCAAGGACGAGGTGCGCGCGGTGGGCCGTGAGCTGGGCCTGCCCGAGGAAATCGTTGCGCGCCAACCGTTCCCGGGCCCCGGCCTCGGCATCCGGATCGTCGGCGAGGTCACCGCTGCGCGGCTGGACACGCTGCGCCGCGCCGACGCGATCGCGCGCGAGGAACTGACCGCTGCGGGGCTGGACAACCAGATCTGGCAGTGCCCGGTGGTGTTGCTGGCCGACATCAGGTCGGTCGGCGTGCAGGGCGACGGGCGCACCTATGGCCATCCGATCGTGCTGCGGCCGGTGTCCAGTGAGGACGCGATGACCGCCGACTGGACGCGGGTGCCCTACGAGGTCCTCGAACGAATCTCCACCCGCATCACCAACGAAGTCCCCGAGGTGAACCGGGTCGTGCTGGATGTCACCAGCAAGCCGCCCGGCACCATCGAATGGGAGTAGTCCTCTTCGGCAGAGCTGGGCCCACGCGAAGCCGGGGATCGTAAAGGCCCCCTTTTCCGCGGCGTGTCGGGGAGCTGTAGCTCCGCCGTGGTGGTGAAAATCCGGCCGCTCGTGGGCGGTGTCGACGCAACTGAGCGCAATGCTGGTCCGGGGGTCGGCTGCGATCGTTGAGCGCCGCGACTGCCCGGCTTGAGTTCCACCGGCTCGGATCCCAGAGGCGCAATCGCTGAATCGCGGGCGCCTCGGTGTCGTGACTCGGCTCACAGTCAGTCGTAGACAGCGGCCCTTGACACACGAGAACGCACAGTTTCTAATTGGCTAGTCCACTAGCTCACTGAGTCACTAGGCCGAAGGTGGTCCGATGTCATCAATAATTCCCTTCCCGACGAGGTCGCACGGGGCCGAATCCGCCGGACCGCTACACGGTCTGATGGTCGTCGATCTGACCCGTGCCCTGGCCGGACCACACGCCGCGATGATGCTGGGCGACCTCGGCGCCGACGTGGTCAAGGTGGAGAACCCCGACGGCGGCGACGACACCCGTGGATGGGGACCGCCTTTCGTCGAGCCGGTGGACGGCGCCCGTGAGTCGACCTACTTCCTGTGCACGAATCGGAACAAGAAGTCCGTGACCCTCGACCTCAAGGAGGACGCCGGCAAGGCCGCTCTGGGGGCTCTGATCGCCCGAGCCGACGTGCTGATGGAGAATTTCCGCCCCGGCGTCCTTGACCGGCTTGGGTTTTCCCAACAGCGCTTGGCTGAGATCAATCCACGATTGGTCGTTCTGTCCATCAGCGGTTTCGGCCACGACGGCCCCGAAGCCGGACGGGCCGGCTACGACCAGATCGCGCAGGGCGAAGCGGGGCTGATGTCGGTCACCGGTTCCGGACCAACCGACCTTCAGCGTGTCGGCGTGCCGATCGCGGACCTGCTGGCGGGTATGTACGGCGCGTTCGGAGTCCTGGCAGCCCTGCAGGAGAGGGAGCGAACCGGACGCGGCCAGGTGGTGCGGGCGTCGCTGCTCGCCGCGGTCGTTGGGGTGCACGCTTTTCAGGGCACGAAGTGGACGGTCGCGGGCCAGGTCGGCGAGGCCACCGGCAACCACCATCCCTCGATCTCCCCGTACGGTTTGTTCGATACCGCCGACGGCGCCGTGCAGATCGCGGTCGGCAGCGAGGGGCTCTGGAAGCGGTTCTGCGAGGGCTTTGAACTCCATCCCGATACGCCCGGAATGGCTACGAACCCGCAACGCGTGGCGAACAGCAAGCGGGTCAAAGATATGGTCCAGAGTGCGTTCGCGCTGTACGGCACCGACGAGTTGCTCGCGAAGCTCGACCGAATCGGCGTGCCAGCCGGGCGAATTCGCACGATTCGTGAGGTATACGAGTGGGAGCAGACGCAGTCTCAGGGTCTGCTCATCGACGTGGACCACGACACATTGGGGACCATCACGTTGCCTGGTCCGCCGCTGCGGTTCTTCGACGCGAACGGCGCCGAACTCACCCGTCGCCTGCACACCGCCCCGCCGGTGCTCGGCGCCGACAATGACCTGATCGCGGCGACGGTGCAGGCGGAACGGCGATGACCCGGCGCGGCGCCCATAACGTCATCGCGCTGCTCGCCGACCCCGCGTCGTGGCAATCCTGGGACCGGCGACCGACGCAGTTAACGGCCGACCCGCAGTATGCGGAGGAGCTGGCGTGCGCACGGGCCAAGACCGGGCTCGACGAAGCGGTGATCACCGGAGTCGCGACCATCCGTGGCCACCGGATCGCAATGCTGGTGTGCGACTTCGGTTTTCTCGGGGGCTCGATCGGAGTCGCGGCAAGCGACCGTCTGACCGCGGCCATTCGGCAGGCCACCGCTGAGAAACTGCCGTTGCTCGCGCTACCGACCTCCGGGGGAACCCGCATGCAGGAAGGGACGACCGCATTCCTGCAAATGGTCAAGATCACCTCCGCCGTAGTCGCCCACAAGTCCGCGCACCTGCCGTATCTGGTTTATCTGCGCGACCCCACCACCGGTGGAGTGTTCGCCTCCTGGGGCTCACTGGGCCACGTCACCTTCGCGGAACCCGGCGCCCTGGTCGGTTTTCTCGGGCCTCGTGTGTACGAAGCGCTCTACGGCAATCCGTTTCCGACCGGTGTGCAGACCGCGGAAAACCTCTACGCCCGCGGACTCATCGACGCGGTCACTCCGCTGCACGAACTCGGCGACATGGTGGACCGCGCGCTGACCATCATCACACGCTCCCCGCACACAACCACCCTGCCCAGGGCGGTGAGCACCCCATCACCCGACATCCCAGCGTGGCAGTCGGTGACAGCCTCGCGCCGCCCGGAGCGCCCGGGCGTTCGCGAGCTGCTCCACCACGCCGCCACCGACGTGTTGATGCTCAACGGAACCGGCCAAGGCGAGAACGACCCCGGACTCCTCTTGGCGCTCGCACGGTTCGGTGACATGCCGTGCGTGCTGCTCGGACAGGACAGGCACAGCCAAACTGCCCGGTCACCCCTCGGCCCTGGCGCGCTCCGACAGGCCCGCCGCGGCATGCGGCTGGCCGCCGACCTGCGCCTGCCCTTGGTCACCGTGATCGACACAGCCGGCGCCGCGCTGTCCCGAGAAGCCGAGGAACGCGGACTGGCGGGCGAGATCGCGAGGTGCATCGCAGACATCGTCGCGCTCGAAGTGCCCACTGTCTCAGTGCTTCTCGGGCAGGGCACCGGCGGCGGAGCGCTCGCGCTCGTGCCTGCCGACCGGATCCTCGCGGCACAACACGGATGGCTCTCCCCGCTTCCCCCCGAGGGGGCCAGCGCGATCCTTCACCACGACACGAGCCACGCTCCGGCTATGGCTGCCAAACAAGGAGTGCGGTCCGCGGACCTGCTCGCAGACGGCATCATCGACCGTGTCATCCCCGAATACCCCGACGCCGCCGCCGAACCCGAGCCATTCTGCCTCCGCGTCGGCGCCACCGTCCGCGACGAACTGGCGGCACTCGGCAATGCGGACTCCCCGCGAAGGCTCACCGAACGTACGCAAAGATTCGACCGGATCGGCCAATCCGACCCCGCCCTGGCACCAACTGGATAGTGACCACGCCAACGACCCGCATCCACTGATAGGGAGCCCGCCGGTGTGGAATGAGTGCATCGCGACCAGAGCCCAACGACGGCTGGTCGACTACTACCGCACCAGGGCGGCCAGGACACTACCCGACCCCTCGACCTCTGTATGGGGCTGGCAGCTTCGGGGGTCGTGCTGCGGAATGGACCCGTCGATTTTCTTTCCCAGCGCGGGATCTCGACGCGCCAGAGATGAACCACGCGCAAAAGCGGTCTGCGAGGGATGCCCGGTGCTCACGCGATGCCGCCAGTACGCCCTCGATGCCGCTGAGCCACATGGGATTTGGGGCGGCATGACCCCCTCGAGAGAGCCCTGCTGACCCCCCACACTCAACTGACCGGGCAGACCCGGCCCCGCGAGACCGCCACCGATCCACGGCGAAACCCAACCACCGCCGTTGCGCCGGGCTGACCCGGCGCATAACCACCGAAGACAGGAGAACCACCATGACCATCGCCACCCATTCCGCACCGAGGACTACCGACGACGCGCCCATCGCGCCCGAAACCGGAAAAGCCGACGCCTCCAACGGCATTCCCCACGACTTCGTCCCCGGCCTCGCCGGTGTGCCGGCGTTCACCACCGTGATCGCCGAGCCCGACCGGGACGGTGGTGCGCTGCGCTATCGCGGGGTGAACGTCGAGGATCTGGTGGCGGAGAAGGTGGAATTCGGCGACGTGTGGGCGCTACTGGTGGACGGCGAGTTCGGCGCGGGCCTGCCGCAGGCGGAGCGGTGCGAGTTGCCGGTGCACTCCCGCGACGTGCGCGTCGACGTGCAGGCCGGCCTGGCCATGCTGGCGCCGATGTGGCGCCTTCAGCCGTTGCTGGACATCGACGACCAAACCGCGCGTGAGCAGTTGGCCCGCGCGTCGGCGATGGCGCTGTCCTTCGTCGCGCAGTCCGCGCGCGGAGCCTACTGGCCCCCGGTATCGCAGTCGAGAATCGACAACTGCACCACCGTCGCCGCCCAGTTCATGACCCGGTGGAAGGGCGACCCGGACCCGCGCCACATCGACGCCATCGACGCCTACTGGGTCTCCGCCGCCGAGCACGGCATGAACGCCTCCACCTTCACCGCCCGGGTGATCGCGTCCACCGGCGCCGACGTCGCCGCGTCGCTCTCCGGTGCGATCGGCGCGATGTCCGGGCCGCTGCACGGCGGCGCCCCGGCGCGGGTGCTGCCGATGATCCAGGAGGTGGAGCGCACCGGTGATGCGAAGGGCGTAGTCAAGGGCATCCTCGACAGCAAGCAGCGGCTGATGGGCTTCGGCCATCGGGTGTACCGGGCCGAGGATCCGCGGGCGCGGGTCCTGCGCGCCACCGCGAAACGGCTTGGGGCACGCCGCTACGAGGCCGCCGCCGCGCTGGAACAGGCCGCGCTCAGCGAGCTGCGCGAGCGCCGCCCGGACCGGGCCATCGAGACCAACGTCGAGTTCTGGGCCGCGGTTATCCTCGACTTCGCCGAGGTCCCCGCGTACATGATGCCGGCCATGTTTATCTCCGCGCGCACCGCGGGCTGGTCCGCGCACATCCTCGAGCAGAAGCGGCTGGGCAAACTCGTGCGCCCCGCTGCCCTCTATACCGGGCCAGGACCCCGCACCCCGGACGCGGTAGACGGCTGGACCAAACGTCGCGCGGGCTCGGCGGCGTGTAGCAGCTAGCACATCTGCCGATATCAGCTGGCGGGCAGTGCCAATGGGCGCCATCGGTAGCGACAAAGGCGCGGTGAAACGCGACGCTGGGTGATAACTGTGAGACGGCCTTCTGACGGCTGTGACAAGAACAGGCTTCGAATGAGTGAGGACACCAGGGCAAGGTAATCGACGGCGCGCGGCTTAGAGACGTTTGAGGTGCTGCTGCGCCCGGGTGACCGCGTGGCGCTGGAAGGCGACAACCCGAAACAGGCAGACTTCTTGTCCCGCACCCTCGCCGAGTGCGACCGCAACGGGTGCCTAGCCGGCGCCCGTCGATGGGAGCCCCTCGACGTAACGGTTGCCTCCCACTGCCCGCTGCAGACACCCACTGCCGAGCGGATGGCCGCACACTTGGCCGGCTTTCCGCGCCGACCCCAGCGGGTGGCCTACCTGACCAATACCGGGGGCCGCCGTGTCCGTGCTGACTCCGCTGTCCTCGATGATCTGGCCCACGCGGTTGCCCGGCCGGTGCAGTGGTATGACGCGATGCGCCTCATGCGCGAGTTGGGTGCGACGTGCGCCGTCCAGATGCCACCCGGGCATGCCTTGGCGGCACTGGTGGCCCGCTCCACACCCTCCATGTACGCCCTTGCGCAGGCGGACGACGGGATCGAGCGCGCCGTCGCTGCGGGCGCGGCGCTTTAGTTGCACCGACGCCTGCCCTGGCGCAGTCGAGGTCACCAACCAGCCCGCGGCTGAACGGCTAGCTTCGAAAACGACTGGGACCTTCCTTGTCTCGCCTTGTCTCGGCCAACGCGCGGCTTATCAACATGGTGCGCAACGGAGTGCTGGACATCGGCCAGGCATCCATCACCGCCTTCAGGCTCTCGACGACGCCAACGAGGCGGTTACCCGCGCGAACAGAGCGTGCCATTCGACCGCACGGTGATCACACCGAACAGGAAATGAACCCGGCGAACGCGTTCCGCAGGCATCCTGCCCTGCGGATGGTCAGCGCGGCGGGCGCGGGACTCGGATGATCAGGGCGTCGCCCTGACCGCCACCACCACACAACGCCGCGGCACCAACACCACCGCCACGACGCCGCAACTCCAGCGCCAAATGCAACGCGATCCGCGCCCCGGACATCCCTAGCGGATGCCCCATCGCGATCGCGCCACCATTGACATTCACCTTGCGTGGATCAAGTCCGAGTTCGCGCGTCGATGCGATCCCCACCGCCGCGAATGCCTCGTTGATCTCCACCAGATCCAAATCCTTCGGGTCGAGCCCCTCCCGCGCACACGCCTTCGCGATCGCCCGG
>Ga0207693_10001934_pt1 | contig 18139 bp, 18 predicted proteins | sample LARL81metaG_FD_184347 | JGI IMG/M metagenome (GOLD analysis project Ga0207693, IMG submission 184347) | Corn, switchgrass and miscanthus rhizosphere microbial communities from Kellogg Biological Station, Michigan, USA - LAR L8-1 metaG... | ecosystem: Host-associated > Plants > Roots >...
CCCGCCGTCGCGCGGCAGGCGGCGCGCAGAGCGCTTGGACTGGAAGGCATCGAGGCCTGAACCTTGCTTGGGCCCGAAGGTGGCCGTAAGGTGTGGAAACTTCGAACATCCACCGAACGAGAGGCACCACCCGACCAGTCACGAGCAACCACTCCGATGGAAGACCGACCCCGCAACCCCCACGAACTGGAACCCCGGAGGCAAGGGCGCCCCTAGGGGCGAACAACGGTCGCTGCTTCGTCATGGCCTGAGCGGTCCTCTCCCTGACACCCCGCAGGGAGGCCACATGATCCCCGTGATCGTGGGCGCCGTCGCACTCGCGGCGGGCGTCCTCGTCGGGTTCCTCATCCGCGCCAACATCGCGAAGTCCTCGGCCAACACCCTCGAGGCGCAGGCGCGCCAGAAGGGCATCGAAGCCGACGAGAAGCTCGTCAAGGCCGACCAGGAGGTGGCCGCCACCCTGAAGCGGGCGAACGAAGACGCCAAGTCCGAGGCCGCCCAGATCAGGAAGGACGCCGAGACCGACGTGAAGTCCCGGCGGGACGAGATCGCCCGTCTCGAGCGCCGGATCTCCGAGTCGGAGGACGACCTCCGGGAACGCACCCGCAAGCTCGACCAGCGCGGCACCGAGCTGCACGAGCGCGACGAGATGCTGCACGGCGCCCGCCTGAAGCTCGAGAAGGCCGCCGATCAGCACCGGATCCAGCTCGAGCGCATCGCCGGCATGACCTCGTCCGAGGCGCGTGACGAGCTCATCGCCCACGTGGTCGACGACGCCAAGCGCTCCGCGATGGCCCAGGTCCGTGAGATCGAGCAGCGTGCCCGCGAGGACGGCGAGGAGCGCGCCCGCAAGATCTTGACGATCGCGATCCAGCGGGTCGCGTCCGAGCAGACGGCAGAGTCCACCGTCAGCGTGTTCGCCCTGCCGAGCGAGGACATGAAGGGCCGGATCATCGGCCGCGAGGGCCGGAACATCCGCGCCTTCGAAGCCACGACCGGCGTCAACATCATCATCGACGACACGCCCGAGGCGGTCGTGCTCAGCAGCTTCGATCCGGTGCGTCGCGAGGCCGCTCGCATGACCCTCGAGAAGCTCGTCCAGGACGGGCGCATCCACCCCGCCCGGATCGAGGAGGTCCACGAGCGGTCGATGGCCGAGATCGAGGAGCGGATCCGCCGCGCCGGCGAGGACGCGGTGGCGGAGGTCGGCATCACCGACATCCACCCCGAGATGGTCCGGCTGCTCGGGCGGCTCCAGTACCGGACGAGCTACGGCCAGAACGTGCTTCGGCACCTCGTCGAGAGTGCGCATATCGCCTCGGCGCTCGCAGCCGAGCTCGGGCTGGACCCCGCCATCGCCAAGCGCGGCGCGTTCCTGCACGACATCGGCAAGGCGGTCACGCACGAGGTCGAGGGATCGCACGCCATCATCGGCGCCGAGATCGCCCGCCGGATGAAGGAGGACCCCGAGGTCGTGCACTGCATCGAGTCCCACCACGGCGAAGTCGAGCAGCGCACGATCCACGCGGTGCTCGCACAGATCGCGGACTCGATCAGCGGCGGTCGCCCCGGGGCGCGCCGCGAGTCGCTCGAGACCTACGTGAAGCGCCTCGAGCGCCTCGAGGAGATCTGCAACGCCTTCGAAGGGGTCGAGAAGGTCTACGCGATGCAGGCCGGCCGCGAGGTCCGCGTGCTCGTGAAGCCCGAGGCGATCGACGATATCCAGGCGCAGGTGATCGCCCGCGACATCGCGAAGCAGGTCGAGGAGGAGCTTCAGTACCCCGGCCAGATCCGCATCACGGTGGTGCGGGAGATCCGCGCCACCGAATATGCACGCTGACCTCCTCGGCTACCCTCGATGGCGATGGAAGACCGGCGCTACCTGATCCGCACCTTCGGGTGCCAGATGAACGAGCACGACTCCGAGCGGATCGGCGGCGTGCTGATGGCCGACGGCATGACGCCGACCGACGATCCGGGCGACGCGCGGGTGATCGTCCTCAACACCTGCGCCATCCGGGAGAACGCCGATAACAAGCTCTACGGGAACCTCGGTCATCTCAAGCCACTGAAGGATCGCCGGCCGGACCTCAGGATCGTGGTGGCCGGCTGTCTCGCGCAGAAGGATCAGGGCGAGATCCAGCGGAAGGCGCCCTGGGTCGACGTCGTGGTCGGCACGCACGCGCTACCCCATCTGCTTGACCTGTTGAACCGAGCCGAGACGGACGGCCCACAGATGGACGTCCAGGAATACACCGACCTATTCCCGAGCGCGCTGCCCGCCGCACGGGGCGACGGCGTACGAGCCTGGATCTCGATCGCAACCGGCTGTGACAACGCGTGCACGTTCTGCATCGTGCCGTTCGTCCGGGGCGCGCAGCGCTCCCGTGCGATGGGCGACATCCTCGCTGAGGTGCAGGGTCTGGCAGCCGGGGGCGTCGTCGAGGTCACCCTGCTCGGTCAGAACGTGAACACCTACGGGCGCGACGTGACGGTTCCCGACTCCTCCCGCCGGCCACTCTTCGCAGACCTCCTGCGTATGGTCAACCAGGTTGACGGCATCGAGCGGATCAGGTTCACCTCGCCTCATCCGCACGACTTCACGCCCGATGTGATCGAGGCGATGGCGACCAGCGAGAAGGTATGCGAGCACATCCACTTCCCGTTGCAGTCGGGCTCTGACCGGGTGCTGAAAGCGATGCAACGTTCGTACCGCCGGGAGCGCTACCTGTCGTGGCTCGACCGGATCCGCGAGGCGATCCCGGCGATCGCGGTCTCGACCGACATCATCGTGGGGTTCCCCGGAGAGACGGAAGAGGACTTCGCCGACACGCTCGACGCCGTCGAGCGCGCACGGTTCGACAGCGCCTACACGTTCCAGTACTCGCCACGGCCGGGGACACGAGCGGCGACCATGCCTGACCAGGTCCCGAAGGAGGTCGTCCAGGAGCGCTTCGACCGCCTGGTCGCGCTCCAGACCGAGATCACGGCGGAGCGGAACAGGCGCCAGGTCGGCGAGCGCCTCGAGGTCCTCGTGGAGGGCGACGGGAAGCGTGAGGGATCGACCCAATCGCGCACGCGAACCAATCGGATCGTGCACCTCCGAGAGCAGTTGCCGGCCGGCTCCTTCGCGACGGTCGAGATCACCGAGGCCGCGGCGCATCATCTGCTCGGCCGGGTCGTCGAGGCGCCGCAGCCCGCAGCGGTCTGATGTTGCGGGCGCTGGTCGGCCCGACCGCCAGCGGGAAGACGGATGCCGGCATCGCGCTCGCGACGCGTTCGGGTGTTGAGATCGCCTCGGTCGACTCCATGCTCGTGTACCGGGGGATGGACGTCGGGACGGCCAAGCCGACCGCCGACCAACAGCGCGCGCTTCCGCATCACCTGATGGACCTCGCGGAGCCGTCGGAACGGTTCACGGTGGCGCGGTACCAACAGGCGGCGCATGACCTTCTGGATCGGGTGCCCGATCCGCTGCTCGTCGGGGGCTCGGGGCTGTATTTCCGCGCGGTGGTGGACCGGCTGCGGTTCCCGCCTGAGGACCCGGCGGTCCGGGCGTCGCTGGAGGCCGAGGCGGACGTTCTCGGGGCAGACGAGCTCTACGAGCGTCTCTCCGCGGCGGACCCGGTCGCGGCCGCTCGGATCGACCCGGCCAACGTCCGGCGAACGATCCGCGCCCTCGAGGTCTCGACGATCACCGGTGCGCCGTTCAGCGACTTCGCGGACGCGTGGGAGGTGTACGACCCGGCGCTCGTGCGGGTTGCAGGCATCCGGCTCGCAAGCGCGACGCTGGACGCGCGGGTGCGCGCTCGTGTCGCCCGCATGCTGGAGACCGGGTGGATCGATGAGGTCCGGGACCTGATGGAACGGGGGTTCGGCGCCTGGCTCACCGCGAGCCAGGCGATCGGGTACGCGGAACTCGCCGCGCACCTCGACGGTAGGCTGGCCCTCGACGAGGCGATGGAGCGCACGGTGAAGCGGACGAAGGAGCTCGCGCGCAGGCAGATGGCATGGTTCCGTCGTGACCCGCGCGTTCGGTGGTTCGACGCCGGCGAGGACGGAGCGGTCGCGGTCGTCGACGAGGTCGCCGCATACCTGGGGGCAGTGTGACGCGGTCGCTGTCCGTCGCGAAGTACCAGGCGAGCGGGAACGATTTCTTGATCATCGACGCGTTCGATGCCCCGGCGCCGGCGATGGACGTCCCGGCGCTCTGCGACCGCTGGTTCGGCGTCGGCGCGGACGGCATCATCGTCGTGGGACGGGGAAGCGCCGCCGAGTTCTCGTTCGGGCTCACGAACGCCGACGGGACGCCCGCCGAGATGTCGGGTAACGGCATGCGCTGCGTGGGGGCCTGGCTCCGCGATACCGATCGTGTGGGTCACGGAGCGTCGTTCGACGTCGAGACGCCCGCAGGAGTGAAGCACGTGTGGCTCACGCTCGACGGCGCCACCGTGGGGATGGGTCAGCCGAACTTCACGAAGGCCGCGATCCCCATGTATGGGCCGGCCTGGGAGACCTTCCAGGATCAGCCGTTCGATGCGGGCGACGGACGAACGATGCGGGCAACCGCGCTCAGCATGGGCAACCCGCATCTCGTGCTCTTCACCGACGAGGACCCCGAGCGCTACCACCTCGAGCACATGGGGCCTGCCCTCGAGCACCACGAGCTGTTCCCCGAGCGGACGAACGTCGAGTTCGCACGGATCGCGGAGGACGGTGTGATCGACGTGCGTGTATGGGAGCGCGGGGTGGGGGAGACGCTCGCGTGTGGAACGGGAGCCTGCGCGGTGGCCGTCGCGGCGAACGAGCACGGCGACGCGCCCGCCGAGGTCGTCGTCCGGTTCCGTGGGGGGCCACTGCACGTCGAGCGGCGGACCGACGGTGAGGTCCTGCTCGGTGGTCCGGTCCAGCATGTGTTCGATGCGGTTGTCGATCTGGACGAGCTCGACGCATGACCGACATGGCGGCGCGTTTGGCCGCCGACACGCTCGCTCTGGTCCAGATCGCGTCCGAGAGCCGGGACGAGCACGCGATCATCGAGGCGATCACGCCCAGACTTGCGACGGCTCCGGGACTGAGCACGGTCGAGGATCACGACGCGGTGCTCGTCGCGCTTCCAAAGCGGCGACCGGGTTACCCACTGGTCGTGCTCGCCGGGCACGTCGACACCGTTGCGAGGGCGGGCGCGGGATCCGCGACCGTCGACGGTGACCTCGTTCGCGGGCGTGGGGCCGCAGATATGAAGGGCGGGCTCGCGGTGATGCTCGCGCTCGCCGAGGACGGTATCCGTAGCGATACCGTCGACCTCGGATACCTCTTCTTCGGGCGAGAGGAGGTTGCGATCGCCGAGTCGGCGTTGTTGCCGGCGCTCGACCGTGTGCGTGCGTTGCAAGAGGCGGCGCTCGCCGTGGTGCTCGAGCCGACCGACAACACGCTCGAGGTCGGCTGTAACGGCAACCTCCAGGCGGTGGTGCGCGTTCGAGGGCGCGCTGCCCACAGCGCCCGACCCTGGCACGGCGACAACGCGATCCACGCAGCCATCGGCGCGCTCGCGCCGGTTGCGGATCTCCCGGCGCGCGACGTCGACGTGGATGGACTCGTGTTCCGCGAAGTGGTCTCGGTCACGACGATCGCGGGCGGGAGAGCGAACAACGTCGTCCCCGACCTCGTCGAGGCTGAGGTGAACATGCGATACGCCCCGTCCCGTGCGCCGGCCGACGCCGAGACCTGGCTCCGCGACCTGCTCGATCACACCGGAGCCGAGGTCCAGATCGTGAGCAACGCTCCACCCGGTCGGGTCTGCCTGGCCAACCCCCTGGTGAAGCGTCTCTCCGCGGCCGGAGACCTCGAGGTTCGCCCGAAACAGGCCTGGACGCCCGTCGCGGAATTCGGCATGGCGGGCATCGACGCCGTGAACCTCGGCCCGGGGGACCCGCGGTACGCTCACAGCGACGACGAGCAGGTCGGCGCGGCCGCGCTCGCACGCACCTACGAGATCGTGTCGGCGTTCCTTGCCGAGGAGGCATAGGTGGTCCACCTGTCACCCCGGCTCCGCGAGGTGGAGCCGTATCCGTTCGAAACTCTCGACCGCCGGAAGGCCGAGGCGATCGAGGCCGGGCGGACGATCATCGACTTCGGCGTCGGCGATCCGCGGGAGGAGACCCCTGCGATCGTCCGCGACGCACTCACCGCAGCGATCACGCCCATCTCCTCCTATCCACGCGCCGCCGGGCTTCCGCCGCTACGCCGAGCGATCGCCGCGTGGGTGCAACAGCGCTACGGCGTCGCCCTCGACGCCGACACCCAGATCCTGCCGACCCTCGGGTCGAAGGAACTCGTCTTCTCGCTCGCGCAGGCGGTGCTCGACCCATCCGAGGGCAGGGACCTCGTTCTCACCACCGCGCCCGGCTATCCCATCACCGAGCGAGGCGCGCGGTATGCGGGGGGCGACGTGGTTCGGCTACCGCTGACCGAGGCGAGCGGCTTCCTGCCCGACCTTGGGGCGGTGCCCGATGATGTCTGGCGCCGGGCGGCGCTCCTGTGGCTCAACTATCCGAATAACCCGACGGGTGCGGTGGCGCCGCTGTCCTTCTATGAGGACGCGGCTGAACGGTGCCGGGCGCACGACGTGCTGCTCGCATCGGATGAGGCGTACAGCGAGCTCTGGTTCGGTGACGCACCGCCCGCCGGCGCGCTCCAGGTCGGCGATCCGACCAACCTTGTGGTGCTGCAGACGCTCAGCAAGCGATCGTCGATGACCGGGTACCGCAGCGGCTTCGCGGCCGGCGACCCCGATCTGATCGGCGCACTGCAGCGATTGCGGCCGGCGGTCGGCGTCACGCCGCAAGAGTTCGTCCAGCGCGCGAGCATCGCCGCGTGGGGCGACGAGCGGCACGTGGAGGACAACCGGGCGCGGTACGCGGCCAAGCGCGAGATCTTCCTGGAGCTGTTCGCGCGCCACGGCTTGCGAGTGGCCGGCAGCGAAGCGACCTTCTACCTCTGGGTCGCGGTTCCCGACGGGCGGATGTCGCTGGACTGGGCGCTCGATCTGCTCGACCGCGCCGACGTGGTCGTCGCGCCCGGATCGTTCTTCGGGCAGGAGGGCGAGGGGTTCGTCCGGATCGCGATGGTGCCGACGGTGGGCGAGTGCGAGCGCGCCGCCGCGGCGCTCGGCCGCATCTTCGCGGAGGTCTCCGCGTGATCGCGGATCTCGAGCAGCGGATCGAAGCCACCTGGGCCGCCGCAGAGCGCGACCCGGGCGCGGCGCTCGATGTCGAGGCGATCGAAGCGACGATCGACGGGCTCGACCGAGGCGAGCTCAGGGTGGCCGAGCCCGACGGCGCCGGCCCGTGGCGCGTGCACACCTGGGTGAAGCAGGCGGTGCTCCTCTACTTCCGTGTGCGCGGCCTCGAGACGACCGACGTCGGTCCGTTCGAGTATCACGACAAGGTGCCGCTGAAGCGTGGGTTCGCCGACGACGGTGTGCGCGTGGTGCCGCCGGCGACGGTCCGCTACGGCGCGCACGTCGAACCCGGCGCGGTCCTGATGCCGAGCTACGTGAACATCGGCGCGTGGGTCGGCGCCGGCACGATGGTCGACACGTGGGCCACCGTCGGGTCCTGCGCACAGATCGGGCGGGACGTGCACCTCGCGGGCGGCGTCGGGATCGGCGGCGTGCTGGAGCCGGTCCAGGCGGCGCCGGTCGTGATCGAGGACGGCGCGTTCATCGGGTCCCGATGCATCGTGGTGGAGGGCGTCCGCGTGGGCGCGCGCGCCGTGCTCGGCGCCGGCGTCGTGCTTACCGCGAACACCCCGGTGATCGATCCTCGCGGCGCCGAGCCCGTGGAACGGCGGGGGAGCGTGCCCGCCGGCGCGATCGTCGTTCCCGGCTCGCGCTCGAAGGAGTTCCCGGCGGGCACGTACGGCATGCCGTGCGGGCTGATCATCGGCGAACGGACCGAGGCGACCGACGACAAGGTCGCGCTCAACGAGCTGCTCCGCGAGGCCGGCTCGTCGATGGGCTGATCGCGTGCCCGATCGCACCGACACCCGGATCGTCGAATCGCCGATCGCCGCGACGTGGCGATCGATCCAGCACGAGAAGGCGGTCCTGGTCGGCATCGGGCCTGGGATCGCGGAGGAAGATCTCGACGAGCTCGCCGCGCTCGCAGACTCGGCCGGCGCCGAGCCGGTCGGCAGGATCATCCAGAGCAGGAGCGAACCCGATCCGCAGTTCTGGATCGGCAAGGGCAAGGTCGAGGAACTCCATCAGCTGCTGCATGCGACCGGCGCGCAGCTGGTCGTCTTCGACCAGGAGCTGACACCCGGGCACCTGCGCGCGCTCGAGGCGCGGCTCGACGTCAAGGTCGTCGACCGAACCGCGCTGATCCTGGACATCTTCGCGTTGCACGCCCACACGCGAGAGGGCAAGGCGCAGGTCGAGCTCGCGCAGCTGAACTATCTGCTGCCCCGCCTGCGCGGCTGGGGCGAGGCGATGAGCCGGCTCGGCGGTGGGATCGGCACGCGCGGACCCGGCGAGACGAAGCTCGAGTCCGACCGCCAGCACATCCGGCGTCGGATCACGAAGCTGCGCCGCGACGTGAAGGACATGCAGCGCTCCCGTGACACGCAGCGGGCGAGCCGGCAGCGCTCCAACGTGCCGCAGGTGGCGATCGCCGGCTATACCAACGCGGGCAAGTCGTCGTTGATGCGCCGGCTGACCGGCGCAGAGGTGATCGTGGCGAACCAGCTGTTCGCGACGCTCGATCCCACCACGCGCCGGATCGCGCTCCCCAGCGGCCGCAAGGCGACGATCTCAGACACCGTCGGGTTCGTCTCGAAGCTCCCGCACGACCTCGTGGAGGCGTTCCGTTCGACGCTTGAGGAGGTGACGTTGTCGGACATGATCGTGCACGTGGCCGACGCGTCGTCCTCAGCGGTCGACGAGCAGATCGAGGCGGTGCGCCGCGTCCTCGAGGAGATCGGCGCGTCGAACATGCCCGAGGTCCTCGCGCTGAACAAGATCGACCTGCTGCCGGGGTCGCGCCGCGCGCGACTCGCGCTCCGCTACCCGGGCTCGGTCCCGGTCTCGGCCATCACGGGCGAAGGGGTCGACGGGCTGCTCGAAGCGATCGGCGGCGCGGTGCCGACGCCACCGGTCGACGTCCACGCGCTGATCCCTTGGGACCGCGGCGACCTCGTCGCGATGCTCTACCGGGACGCCGAGGTGCTCAGCGCCGATGCGGAGCCGGACGGCACGCGGGTACACGCGCGCGTGGGACTCCGGGAACTCGCCGCCGTTCGGCCGTTCACCAACGGCATCGTCGGCGAGCCGGCGAGGCCGATCGACACGGCCGACTAGGCGAGCGGCGACCCGATCGACCAGAGTCCCGCGTCATCCCACGGCGGCACGATCACGGTGTCGGGGTTCTGCCCGCGCTCGTCGGCGAAGCGCGACGCGAGCAGCTGGAGCCGCACGGTCAACGGGATCTGTGCGAGGGCGGGTGGCAGGCTCGACGTCTCGGCCAGGCGCGTGACCCCAAGCCCGGCGCCGGCCGCCGCGGTCGCGACGCCTTCGACGAGCCCGTCCTCATCACCCGAGGTGATGGCGAGCAGGTGGTCATCTCCGGTGAGCGGCACCGCCGTCCCATGCAGGAAGAACTCGGCGTCGTGACCCTCGGCGAGCACCCGGGCTCCCTCACGCACCTTCAGGGCGCCCTCCTTCGCCGTGATCGACGAATGGCCCGCGCCCACGATCTGGAGCGACCGGCGCGGGATCGGGACCTGTTCCGTGCCCGGAGCAGCCAGGGCGCTGCGAACCGCATCCGGCACGGCGCGCAGTGCGTCGGTGGTCACCGAATCGGCGCCCATCTCGGCGGCGATCATCGCGAGGACCAGCAGCGCCGTCGTGTAGCTCACGGTGTAGGTCTCGGACGTCTCCTTCGGAACGGTCTCGATCACGTCGTTCATCCCGATCCCCTCGCGGGCGATCGTGACGGTCTGGATCGCCGCCGCGAAGGCGAGGGCGCGAGCGGCGAGCGCGTAGGACGTCTCGCCGGTGTGGGTCACGATCACCACGCCGTCCTTCGGCCCGACGATCGGGGCGTTCTTCACGAACTGCATCGATGAGACCGCGTGCGCGGAGCGGCCCGCGTCCTGGAGCATCGCGGCGCCGAGGTGCGCGGCGTGCTGGCTCGTGCCGGTCCCGACCATCCAGATCCGCCGCACACGGTGCAGGGCCTCGGCGGCCGCGTGGACCTCCTGCCGAACCGATCCGGAGGTGAGGAGTCGCTGAAGCTCGTCCGGTTGTGAGGCGATCTGACGGGCGAGATTGGTGCGGCCGGACTGCGTCATGTGGGCTCCTCGTGCGCGGTGGCTCGGGAGCCTAGCCGAAGCTCAGAGCTTGCGGAGCACCGCGACCACCTTGCCGGCGATGCGCCCACCGATCATCTCGAACGGCGACATGGTGGGGTTCTCCGGAATCAGCATCACGCGCGGACCGTCGTGGCCGAGGCGCTTGACGGTGGCTTCGTCCTCTCCGGGACCGGGGAGCAGCGCGGCCACGATGTCGCCGTCATCGGCGGCCTCCTGCGAGCGGACGACCACCAGGTCGCCGTCCAAGATCCCCGCCTGGATCATCGAGTCGCCGGTGACGCGCAAGGCGAAGTGGTCGCCCGAGGACGTGAAGTCGGCGGGGACCGCGACGTAGTCCTCGACCTGCTCGGTCGCAAGCACCGGGGCGCCAGCCGCGATCCGTCCAAGCACCGGGACGGTCGTGCCGGCCGCCTTGGCTTCGTCGGTCGACAAGGTCATGGCCCGCGGCTTGGTGGGGTCCTTGTGGAGCAGCCCCATCCGCTCGAGGTTCGCCAGCTGGGCGTGCACCGACGAGGAGGAGTTCAGGCCGACCGCCTCGCCGATCTCGCGCACCGTGGGGGGATAGCCGCGCTCGCGGACGGTCTCACCGATGAAGTCGAGGATGCGCTGCTGGCGAGCGGTGATGTCAGACACGGTCCCTACCCTCCTGACGTGGCCCCATCACGGCTGGAACCCATGGGCCGCAAGGTAGCACCCGTTCTGGGGGAGTGCAAACATATGTTCGAGCAAGCCCTTGACACCGAACAGGCGTTCGCCCACCATGCCGATATGGGACGAACGTACGTTCGTCGGCGCCGCACCGTCGCGGTGGTCGCCGCGGCGCTGGTCGCGGTCCTCATGAGCCCGCTGGCGGCGGGCGCCGTCCGACGGGGGGAACCGTCGGCGCCCGCCGCACAGCAGGTAGTAGTCGTGCAGACCGGCGACACCCTGTGGTCGATCGCCCAGCGGGTCCGACCCGGCGACGACCCGCGAGTGGTCGCCGGCGAGATCACGGCTGCCAACGGGGTGCAACCGGGCGCGCTCGTCGTTGGCTCATCGCTCGTCGTTCCGCTCGATTGACGAGCTCCCCGTGCTAGGGTTCGCGCCGCCACAACATCTTGTGGCTCCTGACGATGCGCTGTCCATGGTGTGGTGTCGACGACGACCGCGTGGTGGATTCACGCGCGGCCGACAGCGGCGAGGCGATCCGACGCCGGCGGCACTGCGGTGCCTGCGGCCGGCGGTTCACCACCTACGAGCGCATCGAGGACGTCGGGCTTGTGCTGATCAAGCGCGACGGGTCGCGGGAACCCTGGGACCGCGACAAGCTCGAGGCGGGCATCCGCAAGGCGCTGACGGGCCGCCCCGTGACCAACATCCAGATCGATCAGATGCTCGACCGGATCGAAGCCCGGGTGCGCAAGAAGGGGCCGGAGGTCGCCTCGAGCGTGGTGGGGGCGGCGGCCCTCGGTGCGATGCAGCGGACCGACGAGGTCGGGTATCTCCGGTACGCGAGCGTCTACAAGGACTTCCAGGTGGCGGGCGACTTCGAGCGGGAGCTCGGCCTGCTGCTGGAGAAGAAAGAGCCCGCCAAACGGCGCAGGGGCTAGTCACGGCGGGCCATCGGAGGCCCGCCCCAGATCGTTCGCTGCGGACCCTGGGATACTAGATGTTGTGGTCGTGGAAAAGGTTGGCCACTACCCCTTGACGTCTGGGGGTGTGCGGTCCATCATGCGCGGGCTGCGAGTTACACGGTTGTAACTCTCCACACCGGTTCCACAGGTTGTCCACCGACGGAGCCGCCTCGGAGGGGTATCGGAGACGTCGAGGGGAAGGCAAGGAGGGGTCCAGTGGTCATACGCGAGGGGGACGTCGAGGTCATCCGGCAGGGATTGACCTTCACGCGCTACTTCACCACCGAGGGGGTGCACCCGTTCGACCAGGTCGAGTGGGAGACCCGTGACGCGGTGATCCCGAACTACAAGGAGGGCGGCAACGCCTTCGAACAGCGCGACGTCGAGTTCCCGATCTCGTGGTCACAGAACGCCACCAACATCGTTGCGCAGAAGTACTTCCGCGGTCCCCTCGACACCCCGCAGCGTGAGTCCTCCGTCCGCCAGCTCGTCGGCCGGGTGGTCGACACGATCACCGGCTGGGGCACCAAGAACCGCTACTTCGCGACCGATCAGGACGCCCGGGTCTTCGCCGAGGAGCTCGCCCACCTGCTGGTCAATCAGAAGGCCGCCTTCAACTCGCCGGTCTGGTTCAACGTCGGCGTCCCCGACACGCCACAGCAGTGCAGCGCCTGCTTCATCCTTGCGGTCGACGACCACATGAGCTCGATCCTCAACTGGTACGTCGAGGAGGGCACGATCTTCAAGGGCGGCTCGGGCTCGGGCATCAACCTGAGCAAGATCCGGTCGTCGAAGGAGCCCCTCGCGGGCGGCGGCACGGCCAGCGGCCCGGTCAGCTTCATGCGCGGCGCCGACGCGAGCGCCGGCACGATCAAGTCCGGCGGCAAGACCCGGCGCGCCGCCAAGATGGTGATCCTCAACGTCGATCACCCCGATGTCCGCGAGTTCATCTGGTGCAAGGCCACGGAAGAGCGGAAGGCGCGTGCGCTCCGCGACGCCGGGTTCGACATGGACCTCGACGGCCGCGACAGCTACTCGATCCAGTACCAGAACGCGAACAACTCGGTGCGGGTTACCGACGAGTTCATGCAGGCGTTCGAGAACGACGCCGACTGGCGGCTCAAAGCCGTCAAGACCGACGAGACGATCGACACGGTGCGTGCGCGCGAGCTGATGCGTGAGGTCGCGCAGGCGGCGTGGGAGTGCGCCGACCCCGGCATGCAGTACGACACGACGATCAACGAGTGGCACACGTGCCCGGCGTCGGGCCGGATCAACGGGTCGAACCCGTGCTCGGAGTACATGCACCTGGACAACTCCGCGTGCAACCTCGCGAGCCTCAACCTGATGACGTTCCTGGACGCCGAGGGCAACTTCGACGTCGCGAGCTTCCGCCACGCGGTCGAGATCATCTTCACCGCGCAGGAGATCGTCGTCGGGGAGTCGGACTACCCGACGCAGAAGATCGGCGACAACGCGCGGTCATACCGGCAGCTGGGCATCGGCTACGCGAACCTCGGCGCGGTCCTGATGGCGCGGGGCCTTCCGTACGACTCCGAGCAGGGTCGTGCGTGGGCCGGCGCGATCACGGCGCTGATGACGGGCTGGGCCTATCGGACCAGCGCGCACATCGCTGAGGTCACGGGTCCGTTCAACCACTACGAGCCCAACGGTGACGCCATGCTCCGCGTGATGCGTAAGCACCGCGCCGCGGCCGACGACATCGACCCCGAGCTCGTACCCGAGGCGATGCTGTCCGCATCGAAGCAAGCGTGGGACGAGGCCGTCGCGCTCGGCGAGCGTCACGGGTACCGCAACGCGCAGGCGAGCGTGCTGGCGCCGACCGGCACGATCGGCCTGATGATGGACTGCGACACGACCGGCATCGAGCCGGAGCTCGCGCTCGTCAAGACGAAGAAGCTCGTCGGCGGCGGCACGATGCAGTTCGTCAACCAGACCGTCCCGCGCGCGCTGGCGAAGCTCGGCTACGCGCCCGACCAGGTCGAGGACGTCGTCGCCTACATCGCCGAGCACAACTCGGTCGTCGAGGCGCCGCACCTGCGCGAGGAGCACTACCCGGTGTTCGACACCGCGATGGGCGACCGGCCGATCCACTACATGGGCCACGTGCGGATGATGGCCGCGGCGCAGCCCTTCATCTCGGGCGCGATCTCCAAGACGGTGAACATGCCGGAGGATGTCAGCGTCGAAGACGTCGAGCAGCTGTTCGTCGAGAGCTGGAAGCTCGGCCTGAAGGCGGTCGCGATCTACCGCGACAACTGCAAGGTCGCCCAGCCGATGTCGGCGGACAAGAAGAAGACGGCGGAGGAGCCCGAGCAGGTGCAGCTCGCCTGGTCTGCCAAGAAGCGGCTGCCGCAGTCACGGCCGGCGCTCACGACGTCGTTCCGCGTCGGCGACGCCGAGGGGTACGTCACCGCGGGTTCCTATCCCGACGACGGCCTCGGCGAGATCTTCCTGAAGGCCTCCAAGCAGGGTTCGACCCTGTCGGGGATCATGGACGCCTTCTCGATCGCGGTCTCGGTTGGACTGCAGTACGGCGTCCCGCTCCAGGACTACGCCTCGAAGTTCATCAATATGAAGTTCGAGCCATCGGGGATGACGAACGACCCGGACATCCGCTTCGCATCGTCGATCGTCGACTACGTGTTCCGGCGGCTGGCGCTCGACCACCTGACGCCCGACCAGCGTGAGACGCTCGGGATCCGCTCGATCGGGGAGCGCAAGGCCGAGGCAGAGCAGAAGATCGGTGAGCTCGAGGCAGGCCCGACGCCGGCACCCGTCGAGACCGCGCCGACCCTGCCGCCGCAGCGGATCGAGATCACCGACAAGCCGACGGCCAAGGTCCTCGACGCGCCGCTCTGCTACCAGTGCGGCTCGAAGATGCAGCCGGCCGGCTCGTGCTACGTCTGCGGGACGTGCGGCTCCACCAGCGGTTGCTCGTAGACTGCGGCCGTTCGGACGACCGACCACGGGCCGGGGGTTCGCCCCCGGCCCGCTGCGTTCCCGCGAAGGAGGTGCGAGGGTGGGGGACAACTCCGCGAAGCTGCTGGGGCTGCATCACGTACAGCTGGCGATGCCGAAGGGCGAGGAGGAGGCCGCGGTGCGGTTCTACGGCGCCATCCTCGGCCTCACGCAGGTCGAGAAGCCGCCGGAGCTCGCACCGCGCGGCGGTGTGTGGTTCCGCGACGGCGATCTCGAGGTGCACCTCGGTGTCGAGGAGCCGGAGTTCGCGCCGGCTCGGAAGGCCCATCCCGCGTTCCTCGTGCGGAACCTCGCGACGCTTCGTGAGCGGATCGAGACCGCGGGCTATCGCGTGACGGACGACGTGCCGCTCGAAGGGTTCTATCGGTGTCACGTGCGCGACCCTTTTGGGAACCGGATCGAGCTGGTCGAGCCGGTTTCTCAGTGACCGAGCTGCCGTTCCGCAAGCTGCGTCCTGAGGCCACGCTGCCCTCGGCGCAGCACACGGGCGACGCAGGGCTCGATCTCTGCTCGGCCGTCGATGTTGTGGTCGAGCCGGGGCAGCGCGTGATGATCCCGACCGGCGTCGCCGTGGCGATCCCGGACGGGCACGCGGGACTGGTGCTGCCAAGGAGCGGCCTTGCCTCGAAGCAGGGCCTGACGATGGCGAACTCCCCAGGCCTGATCGACGCCGGCTACCGAGGCGAGGTGATGTGCGCAGCGGTCAACCTCGATCGCGAAGACGCCGTGAAGATCCTGGTCGGCGATCGAATCGCACAGCTCGTGATCATCGAGCTTCCCAACGTCGAGCCCACCTGGGTCCAGGAGCTGCCCGAGACCAGCCGTGGCGAGGGAGGGTTCGGCTCCACGGGGACGCGATGATCGTTCGGCTCGAACGCGTCGATGACCGTCCCGCGTCGATGGAGGTCGAGCGGGCCGCCTTCCCCACGGCTGAAGAAGCAACGATCGTCGAGCGGGTTCGCGATGAACCGGGATCCTTCGCGCTTGTCGCCGAACTGGACGGCGCCATCATCGGGCATGTTCAGCTGAGCCAGGCGTGGATCGGCGATGCGGAGGTCCTGGCACTCGGGCCGATCGGTGTGCGACCGGATGATGAGGGACGAGGCGTCGGCTCGACCCTGCTGCGGGAGGCGCTCTCGGAGGCGGCCCGACGGGGAGCTGCCGGCGTCATCCTGCTCGGGTCCCCGACCTACTATGGCGCGCGCGGCTTCGAACCGGCCTCACGCTACGGCTTCGCGGATCCGTTCGCGGGCGCGCGGCACGAAGGGTTCGAGATCGCCGAAGCCGACTTCCAGGTGGCGGTCCTCGACGAGCCGCGTGTGCGCTCGATGTCCGGCGAGGTTCGGTGGCATCCTGCGTTCGGGTAGGGCTCACGCCATGAACGCGGCGAGCGCGGCGGCCTCCTGGTCGACGTCTCGACGGGCGGTTCTCGGCAGCGGCTCGAAGGGCGACGTCGTCACGCGTCCGTTCTCCGACCGCCAGGTGCCGGCGACCTGCCCATCGACGAGGAACGTGCCGATCGACTGCGGCATCTTCGTGTTGAAGATCTGCGACCGGAATCGCTCGGGAAGGATCTGCGTCCGCCGAGCGTGCACGAGCAACGTTGCGTCCCACGTCGGCAGGAAGCGAACCGGCGCGGGCGAGTCGGCCGGTGGAAGCGACGCGCCTCGCACGTCGATGAGCTGTTCGTCGTCCTCGGTCCGGAAAGCGCGGACCGAGAGCCGGTCGGTCACGGAATCGACCGCTTTCAGTGGGATACCGGTGAACAGGGCGATGTCGGCACGGGTCGCCGGCCCGAACGCCCCGAGGTACCGGCGGATCAGAAGCTCCTGTCCTTGGTCGGCGGTCGCATCGCGAGGACCGACCCACGACTCGGCGAGCCCGTACAGATCGGCGCGACGGTTCTCCCACGTACCCGAGGGAGGCACGCGCACCATCGGAGTCCAGAGACCGACGCCGACGAAGTCGGTCGCTGGGAGCCGCAGCGCCTCGAGGATCTCCTTCTTCCGTTTCGGTCCGCCGGCGAGGAGTGCGCGTCCGCGCCGATCGATCGTGCGAAGTCGCTTCTCCTCGGGTCGTCGCTTCGTCGCGCGGAACCACCACTCGCGTAGCGGTTCGTCGATGGCGCTCGAGAAGGGCCAGAAGTCGCGTCGCGAGACAAGGTGGATCGTCGATCGCATCAATGTCGCCTGAACGACCATGCGACGCTCGAGCGCGCGCGTCAGGTCGTCTCTGCGGAACCTCTCGAGGCGCGTCCACAACCCGATGTAGCCGCTAGGCGCGTACTGGTCCTGTAATCCACACATCCGCTCGAGGGCACGCGGGATTGAGATCGGGGCGCGCTCCAAGAGCAGTTGGCGCGCAAGCAGAGCGCGGTTCAACTCTCGCTGTGTCAGAACCCGCGGAGGCGGCATCTGGCGGAGTCTAGGGCCGACGTCGCCCGTTGAAGGGCCGTGCGTTCGCTCCTAGTATGGGTGTCCACGCGGACGTGGCTCAGTTGGTAGAGCACCACCTTGCCAAGGTGGGGGTCGCGGGTTCGAATCCCGTCGTCCGCTCCACGATGTCCGTCTACCCGGAACGCCCGCCCACCCCGCGGGAGCTCGACGAGATCGCAAAGGCGAAGCGCCCGCCGCAGGGCACGTTCCTCGTGGTTGCCGGCTGCATCGGGCTGGTTGTCATCCTCGCTCTTATCGTTTGGTCCTTGGCGACCTGACCTCGTATCGCGTCGCGTCGCCATGTTCGCTCGTGCGGCTACGGAGACTGGTCGTGCTGGCCAGGAGAAGTAGCCACCGCAACATCGCCCAACCGTAGCTCGACGCAGCGGCTGCCCGGTATGCGCGGTCCATCGCGTGACGGCTCAACCCAACGTCTCTGCAAAGCGTTGGATAGAGCAAAGATCAGCTCGATCTAGCCGGAAGGAGCATGGGCATGGCTCGATCACTTCGGTCTCTGTGGCGCGTCGTTGCATTCTTCTTGGTCCTAGCCGGATGGGTTCTCGCCGCGACATCGGCGCGCGCGACCGGATCGGCCGGGAGCTCGACCGCGATCCGCTTCGCGGCCACCAAGAGCTTCAAGACCGGCGCATCTCCGCAACAGGTGGCGTTCGCCGACTTCGACGGGAACGGAACCGTCGACCTCCTCACCTCGAA
>Ga0207693_10001935_pt1 | contig 18134 bp, 8 predicted proteins | sample LARL81metaG_FD_184347 | JGI IMG/M metagenome (GOLD analysis project Ga0207693, IMG submission 184347) | Corn, switchgrass and miscanthus rhizosphere microbial communities from Kellogg Biological Station, Michigan, USA - LAR L8-1 metaG... | ecosystem: Host-associated > Plants > Roots >...
GTTTCTACTCCTAACCCCAACAATCCCCGCCATTGTGATATGAATGGCGTAACGGCGGAGCAAGGCAGTAAGCTCTTCAACCCAACCGAATCCAAGTAAAGTCAAGGCACCAAAATCGGGAGGAGGATGACTAGCTCCGAGGGGAAATGATGGACAGAGTCTTCTTATATCCATATGCGGGCTACGACGCCGACGGCAACCGCGTCAGGAAGTCGAACGGCAGCACTGGAACACTCTATTGGTATATGACGCCGGGGATCGTGGGAGAAAGTGATCTATTCGCATTGTGACTTCGGTAGCGTTCCCGGCAAAGAATGTGCGGTTTTTTGCCGCGCTGTAAGTCCTTCTGTAACGGCCTTCTCTGGTGAGCTTAAACATCAGATCAGTCGGAAGAGCCAAAAGCTTCAATTGGTAGAAACGGGCCGTCGATACAGGATAGATGGCCACTAGGCGAGGCACACTTTCCACAAATCCCGACTCCACAGCTTGTGTGATATTCGATCGAGCCGATGATTTGGCGAACTTCAACAAAGCGTTTTTCTACTGACGCACAAGCGTAAATCATCGGTTCCGGGCCACAATTCACAACGAGTGTTTCCTCAAGTTCGGACGACGACATCATGCTCATGATCTGCTCGAGTAATTGCGAGACCCGACCTGAGAATCCCCGCGAGGCATCATCGGTGGCCACGCTGACGGGCCCGAGTTCTTCGAGCTCCTGCACACCAAATACTTCGCGAGCCGTCCGCGACCCTATTACAGAGCTGACATACAAGCCCCGCCGTCGCGCGGCTATTCCAATTTCCAGTAGCGAAGCAGTCCCGGTGCCGCCACCAACCAGCAAGCATCGTTTGAAGCCATCAAACTGTATTCCGGCGCCATACGGCCCGCGAATGAGAAGAGGCGTGCCGACGGGCACGTTCGACAGGTACTCAGTGAAAATGCCGACTGTTCTTATGACGACGCTCTTAGCCGATGCGGAAAAGATCGCGAAGGGTTTTTCTCCGACTCCGGGAATACACAAGAAATAGTACTTTCCCGCCAGTTCGCCGGCCCTCGGACTTTCGGGCAAGTTGTCAAGGGCGATCTCATATAATCGATCACTGAAGCAGCTCTTGGCGATTATCCTGGCCTGCCGGTAGTCCATCGGAACGAAAGAGTCGGGACAGACACTGCCGATAATAGTTAGCTCAGGATCGATGCAGGCTCTCTCTAAATCACCTAGAAACGCCGCCATCTGTTTAGTGTTCAGCCCCGTTAATACGCTTCCGAGGCCAAATATGTCGGCGCCCATTGACCGGAACTGGAGGACATGCTCGCCAGTGCCGATTCCTCCCATCCCGATCACGGCAGGCCCGTTACCGATTGCGCGTCGTGTCGCGTCTACGGCCATCAACCCTAGTGGCCTTATCGAATCACCCGAAAGACCACCGAACCTGTGGTGCAAGATTGGCTCCTGTCCAACGATCGCCATCGATGGCCCGATCGTATTCGTCACAGTGATACCCGTAGCTCCGGCATCGATAGCGCGTTTCGCGGTATACCCTGTGCGCGCCAGAGTTGCAGACAATTTGACAATAACCGGCACGCCGGTGGCCTGCCGGACCGCTCGAACGATACTCACAAGCAAATCTGCATCTTGCCCGATCTCAATACCGTACCCTGACGCGTGAGGGCACGACATATTCAACTCAAAGCCATCGGCAAGCGGAGCCAATTCTTTGGCAGCTTCCACAAATTCATCTTCGCCGGCGCCAAAGATTGAAACCAACAGGAACTTATCGGATGGCGTCTTACTATCTCGCTCTAACTCTTGCCTGAAAGCGACCGCACCAGGATTAGACAAACCCACGGCATTGATGTACGAGCCTGAAGTATAGCGAGCGTATATAGGCTCTCGGTACCCCACACGCGGTTTCGCGCTAATGCTCTTTGTGGTTATCACTCCGATCGATTCAAAATCAGAGAAGCATTTGCGAATGACACTCCCCCGTACAGTACGGATCCCCGACGGAATGGCGAAGCGACCTCGAATCCTCTTACCACAGAACTCGAATGGTTTTTTGAAATAGTCCGCTAATGGTTCGTGCAATGAAGAAACTCCGAAGAACGACGGCCGTTATACTTTTGCAGGCATAGTCAGGCTTTTGTTCGTTTTGAGCGCACCAGGGCTACCTTGGCAACTATGACGGCTATTCCAATCATTAACATTATTGCCAACACAACGGCAATCACGGAACCAAGGATCAGCGCGGCAACCAAGACGGCGACGGCTACAGTCGCAAGCGCCACGCCAGCCCAAAACCTCTTGATGCGGTTCCAGAAGCCGGACGCTTGGACCGGAGTTCCGGGTAGCTGCCGGTTGGGAAGAATAATTTGAAATCGGGACCGCATGGATGTCGCCATTATATGGCGAAAGAGGTTCCCAGCCCAAATGCAGCTTTGAAGTTCAGGCCCCCGGCTCTTTTCACAGGAAATAAGGATCTTTGCGTCGTCTTGGCGGTAGTCTGCAATTTTTTTCTGTAACGCTCATCCGCTGACTTACACATTACAAAAGGCCTTTGCTGAATCCGCAAGGTCCTGTTTTAAGGCTTGAATTTGCCGGGTTGCTCACTTAGAGTGCTTCGATCCAAAAAAACTTTGATGCGGACCTGGTGGTTTCACAGATGGGGCTAGGGCTCTGAATGCGGAGGGCTAAGTGGCACCGGCAGGAAAGAACGACATAGAAGAAAAACTCGCGCAGGCAAGATTGAGACTTATGAACATCTCCGGTGTATTGGGGGTGGGCATGGGTTTCAAAGCCAGCGCCGGAAGTTTTACCAAGCAACTGAGCTGGGTTGTCTTTGTGCGAGAGAAGAAGCCTCTGAGCGCTCTTTCGCAGTCAGAAGTCATTCCCGCCGAAGTGCTTGGCTATCCTACTGACGTCTTGCAGGCGCCAAGCTTGCGCAGGCTGGCTTGCACGATCGAGGATAAGTTTGATGTGCTCGTTGGTGGAGCGCGAGTTTCGAACCTTAAAAGGTACGTGGCCACAGGTAATCTGGCCGGTGACGACTTGGGCACGTTGGGTTTCTTTGCCACGTTAAATTCCTCATCTTCCAGAGACAACGTGGTTCTTATAAGTAACAACCACGTAATTGCCGCGAATGGCGCCGCCGTAGGGGATCCATTTTTTCAGCCCGGCCTGACTGGCAGCTCGCCCAGCTTTTCCCTGACGCGCGAAAATATGCACCCCATCGGCACTATTGATAACCTCGGCCAGCAGGGAGAACATCCGTTCCAGTATCCTGAGGATCCGCCGCCGGCGCCCGGAGCGCCGCCTACCCTTTATCACATTGATTGCGCCACGGTGAAGGTGAGCACCAACTTTTCCAGTTGCTGTGGAACGAATTGCGGCACAAAGTTTGCAAACATTTTGCATAACCTGAACCAGGCTACAGGCATGGCTGCGAGTGACGTTACGGGGATTGAGCGAATGTCAAACACGTCCTTTGTAACGTCCCCTGATTATCCTGACGTCAAGGTATTCAAAGTTGGCGAGAAGACAGGTTGGACGATTGGAAAAATCGAAATTCCGGTGATGACGTGGACCGACCCGGTGGATTCGTCCATTGTTTACAACAACGTGATGGTCATTTCCGATGAAGGGCCGAATTGTGGCGGGGGAGCTGTGTTCGCGGCTGCCGGAGATTCCGGTTCCGTTGTACTGAACAAAGACCGCAAGATCATCGGTCACCTGATCGGTGACCTGCCCGGAATGACGCCGCCGATTTACTTAGCATGTCACATTCATCCGACGGTGGACTTTCTGGGTATCACCATGGTTTCCACCCAAAACACAGCCGGGGCCAGCGGCGGCGCAACTTCGCTGGAGACGTCTCTTTCTCTGGATGAGCCTTCACATGACATGGAGCGCGCGCTGGCGCTACGCGAGACGGTGCTCGATTCCACCCGCGGGCGTGAGTATCGCGCCCTGATCGAAAAGCACCTTCGCGAAGTCGTCCATCTTGTAAATCACGTGCGTCCGGTGACCGTGGCATGGCATCGGCTGCAGGGGCCGGATTTTCTCGGTCATGTTCTGCACGCCTCGCGTCACGCCGATTATGGCGTCCCCCGCGAGTTGAATGGCCTGGGCCGTGATGAAGCGCTACGGCGGATGCTGGAAACGCTGCATCAGCACGGCAGCGTGCCGCTACGAGCTGACATTGAGCGTAACGCTGAAGAAGTGCGTGCATTCTTCAATAACGTTGATGACCTTGAAACCCTGGCGGCGCAGATAGAGTTGTCGCGAATGAGTGTAAGATGATGGCCGCCGATTCTGCCGCTGCGCTGCTGGAACTGCTGGCGCGCGCGCGCCGCGCCTTGGGACGGTTGCCTCACGTTACCGGAGTGGGTCTTGGCTGGCGGGAAAAATGCGGAGAGATCACTGACGTCATTGCTTTGCGTGTTTACGTGCGGCAAAAAGTCGCACGCGCGGAGCTCTCACGGAGTGACACCGTTCCCACTTACTATGACGGTCTGCCCACGGATGTGGTCCCGGCCTGCCCGCCGGTCGCGGCCATGCAGCATTCCGGACCTGCGCCTCTGCAGCCTGGCATCACCATCAGCAATCTTCGCGGGATGCTCCCGGAGCAGGCCGCCGGGCCTCATCAATCCGGAATGGGAACGCTGGGATTTTTTGCCCTGGTCAATGGAATCCGGCGGCGTGAAGTCGTTCTGGTCTCCAACCGGCACGTGCTGCTGGCGCATGGCGCCGGAAGCGGCTCTCCGATTTATGCGCCGGTATTTTCCCGGCGAGGTGAAACCAGCCTGGTTCGTGCCAGTACGCTTGATCCCATAGCCGAAATCAAGGACGAAGGCGCCGAGCAAAACCATCCTTTTCACTATAACGGCGAGCCCGGCGAGGATTATTTTGTGGATTGCGCGACTGCACGCTTATTGGCTACGCCAGCCGAGCCAAGCATGCAGAACGCCGAATCTCCGGCTCCGATGGTTCGAGGCGTGGCGCGCATGCATCCGCTGGACGCGTTGGGATACCGCGCTCCCCAGGTTCGAAAATTCGGAGGCGCAAGCGGCATCACGCAAGGGCGCGTAGTGGACGTGGCCGCTCCGGTAGAAAGCTCGAACGGTCCGCAACGCCAGCACAACATCGTGATCCGCGGAACCGACGGTTCCTTCGTCTCGCCCGGCGACTCCGGTGCGCTGGTGCTGAATGAGCACGATCAGGCCATTGGAATGGTATGGGGACGAAGCGATCACGATCCCAACATTGCCTATGCATGCCACATTCACCCGGTGCTGGACCGGCTCGGGGTAACGCTGATGTACGGAGGTCTGGCATGACCGAACAGGAGCTTTACCGAGTTTATCTTGAAGCGCGCAACGAGCTTGGACGATATGCAGGTGTGGTTGGCGTCGGGCTGGGCTGCAAGGAGCGCAAAGGCGCCGTGACGGAGGAAGTTGCTTTTCGCGTCTACGTGCGCCGGAAGAAACCTATCTCGGAGCTTCAGCGCAATGATCTGGTCCCTTCCTGCTACCGGGGAGTTGCTACTGACGTATTGAACGCGAGCAGCGGCACACAGACTTCAAGCGTCTGTGAGGACAAGAGCAAGTATTCGGTGATTATTGGCGGAATCACTATCATGAATGGCCGCCGCGATGGCCAAAACCGGCTGGGTCTGGGGACTCTTGGATTCCTGGCGACCATTGATGGTGTTGAAGGGCCTGACAACATCGCTCTCGTGAGCAACCGGCACGTGCTGGGCGTAAATAATGCCATGGTCGGAGACACGGTGTATCAACCCGACGGAAACGCCACTCTGCCCAATAATTCAATTGGAAAGATATTAAAGCTGCAGGAAATCGACAATTACAAGTACACCTATCCCGGTCCAGGAGAAACAGAAAAGGAGTATTGGATTGACTGTGCGACGGCGCAGATCAATATCTGCATTTCAAGTTGCTGTCACACAAACTGCGGGGAGACCTTCGGAAACTGGATCAACGGTCTGAACGCGAATGGTTCTAACGTGATCGCGGACGTCGGGCGTGCGCAGGTAAACGACGTGGTTTACAAAGTCGGGCGTTCAACCAGGCGTACGAAGGGCATCGTCCGGAAAGTTGACTATTTATTACCCGGCGCGGCGGGGATTCCCGACGCCAAAAATCTCATCTTCATTGAGCCTCTTGAGCCGGATTGCAATGGGATCCTGCGCTTTTCCGATGAGGGCGATTCAGGCGCAGCGATCATCACCGATCAGGGAAAGCTGGTCGGGATACTTCACACCGTCGCCGACCAGCCGCATCCCCCGCTGCCACAGAGCGCTCTCGCATGCCACATCGCTCCCGTGCTGGACGCGCTCAAGGTCACCCCGATTACCAGGGCGCATCCTGTATTAAATAACAGCGCCGCGGTAACCACGATGGCGGAAGTAGCGGCGATTACCGATGGCCGGAGCACTCAAGCCCGGCAGCTCAGAGAACAGTTCCTTTCCTTGCCTGAAGGCCCGAGCGCATGGCAGTTGATTGACGAGCATCGGATCGAGGTGATCCGTCTGGTAAACCACAACCGGCGCGTCATGGTGGCCTGGCGTCGCAATCAGGGTCCTGCATTCTTAAATCGCGCCATCAACAATGCGCGCGATCCACAGGAGACGATCCCCGCGGAAATCGAGGGCATCACTCGCCAGGCCTTGCTCGGGTCCATGGGTGACGTGCTGGCTGAACAGGGCAGCCCCGGACTTCGGGAAGCTATTCAATGCTATCGCCAGCGGGTACTGGCCCTGGCGGAAGAATGCGACAACCTGCACGAGATGGTGGAGCGCCTGAGCGAGAGACAACCGGCATGAGTGATCCAACTCTCAATACCGTCCAGACCGTTCTTCTGCAAATTGCAGATGCCATCTCGCCCATTGAGCGCGAGTTCGCTCCCGGGCAGGCGCACGTTGCTTTTGCCGAGCTGGGAATTTCGATCACGCCCGCACAGGAAAGCGCAATTGCCGGCCCGCTGGCCTCCGCCGTGGGCGATGCCCATGACATGCTTCAGCTCTCCGCTGAACTCATTGCGGCCGTGGAGGCAAGCAATGATTCCGTGATGATTGCCAAAAGCGCGGGGCTGATCCAGAAAATTGTCGGGCTCATACAGAGTATTGACGCGCTGGTGACCGCCGTACATGGCCTGGGGCTGGCGATCCCCGCGGCCACCATTGACGCCATTCCCGAACGGTTGTTCAACCTGCTTCTGGTGCGGGCATTGGCGAATGCGCGCGGAGTCAACGAACTTCTGGCATTTCTTGGAATTCTGGAGCAACAAAATTTCAATACCGGGTCTGTCGATCCCGCCAATCCTCCCTATACGATTTCTACTTTCCATTTCGGTCGTGTCGGCGACTGGTTCACCTCGCCGGGCAACGTGGCCCGTACGTTGTATAAATGGGACGATCCTGCATTCACCGGAGTTGAGCTGCTACAGCGTCTGGCGGACCTGCTGGCGGCGATCGGCGGCCCGGTGCATTTTGACGGCACCGCCGTTCCGCCCAAGCTCGATCTTGTGCTGCTGGCCATCACGCCTAAAACTGACATTTCGCCCAAAGGCCTGATGGCGGCGCTGCGCTCAGACTTCAACACCGGCGTGATGAGCTTTGGCGCGGATGACTGGAAAGTAGAGGTTGATCTTGGATTTACGCTGCCATTCACCAGCTCTTTGATCATTCAACCTACTGGGCTCACCTTCAATCCTCCATCGCCTGCTGGTACATACTCCGGTGATGCCACGGTAAAGTTTATTGCTGACCGCACGGCAGCCGCCAACCCATACACACTTCTGGGACAGCCCGGAGGAAGCCGGCTGGAGGTACGCAAGTTTGAAGTGGACCTGGGCGGCGGTTTCACATGGGACGGATCGAAAGCAAATGGATCGTTCAGCATAGGCGGTGCCGTCTCCGGCGGCAAACTGGCCATTTCCTTCAGCGAGGCTGATGGTTTTATCGGCCAGCTGCTCTCAGGCGTTCATCTGGAATCGGATTTCGATTTCGGCATGGGTTATTCCACGGACCACGGGCTGTATTTCACCGGCGCCAGCACGCTGGAAATCCAGTTGCCGTTGCATCTCGATCTGGGCCCGGTGGAGATCAGCGCGATCACTTTTGCCGTCGGCATACAGGGCCAGAAGTTTCCCACCTCAGTGAGCGCTGACATCAAAGCGTCTCTGGGGCCTTTGCAAGTTGTGGTGGAGCAGATTGGCGTAGAGATTGACTTTGCCCTGAAAGACGATCGCAAGGGCAACGCCGGGCCGGTGGACATCAGCATAGGATTCAAGCCGCCGAAAGGCGCGGGGCTGAGCATTGACGCCGGAGTGGTCAAGGGCGGCGGGTACCTCTTCTTTGATCCGGATAAAGGCGAGTATGCCGGAGTGGCTGAGCTATCGATTGCCGAGATCGTCAGCGTAAAGGCAATTGGCCTTATCACCACCAAAATGCCTGACGGCACGCCGGGCTTCTCGCTGCTCCTTATTATTACTACGGATTTTCCGCCGATCCAGTTGAGCTTTGGCTTCACCCTGAACGCCGTGGGCGGACTGCTGGGACTGAATCGCACCGTGGTGATGGATACATTGCGCGATGGCGTTCGCACCAATGCCATCAGCAGCATCATGTTCCCAACTGACGTGGTGGCCAATGCCCCGCGCATCATCAGCGACCTGAAAGCAATCTTCCCGCCCAAGGAAGGCACATTCCTCATTGGCCCAATGGCCAAGTTCGGATGGGGAACACCTTCACTGATCACGCTTTCGTTCGGCCTGATTCTTGAAATTCCTCCGGGCAACATCGCGATTCTCGGAATTCTAAAAATAGCGCTGCCCACGGAAGAGGCCGCGCTGATCCAGTTGCAGGTCAACTTTGTCGGCATACTCGATTTTGAAAAGCAGTTGCTGTCATTTGACGCGAGCCTTTTTGATTCGCACATTCTCTTCCTGACTCTGGAAGGCGACATGGCGGTACGCCTCAAGTGGGGCGATAACGCGGTGTTCGTGCTCTCCGTAGGAGGCTTCCATCCCGCGTTTCAGCCTCCGCCGCTGGGCCTGCAATCCATGAAGCGCATCACGGTCAGCATTCTTGACCTTGACTGGGCGCGCATCCGCATTGAGAACTACTTTGCCGTCACCTCCAACACGGTGCAGTTTGGCGCCCACGCTTACCTGTTTTTTGGCGTTGACGGCTGCAACATCAACGGGCAAGTGGGTTACGACGTTCTCTTCCAGTTTTCGCCGTTCTACTTCAACGCCATGATCAGCGGATCGCTCAGCCTGGAAGTCGCAGGCTTTGATCTTCTGAGCATCGATCTCCGCTTTTCGCTGGAAGGCACTTCTCCCTGGCGCGCCAAGGGCACCGGCAGCATCTCCATCCTGTTTTTCAGCGTTGACGTGAATTTTGATGTGACCTGGGGCGATCCGGTCAACACGTCACTGCCGCCCGTGCATGTGATGCCGGTCTTCCTGGCCGAGGTCAATAAACAGGAAAACTGGAAGGCCTTGCCTCCGCCTTCCACCAACCTAATGGTCACTTTGCGCAAGCTGGACCCGACGCTGCTGGTCCTGCATCCGTTTGGAGCGCTTACGCTGAGCCAGCGTGCCTTGCCCCTGAACCTTACTCTGGACAAACTGGGAACACAGAAACCTGACGATGTAAACCGCATCGACCTCACCAAGGCCGTAAGCGGCAGCGACACGTTGCCCATCACGCCCGTAAATGAGCAGTTTGCCGCGGCCCAATACCAGCAGATGAGCGACGCGGAAAAACTCTCACGGCCTTCCTACCAGCAGATGAAGAGCGGGGTAACAATTGGCGCGGCCGGAGATCCCCAGTCCAGCAAGATGACGCGGCGGCAAATCGCATATGAAATTACCATCATCGACAAAGAGCCGGTGCGCCCGCTCTTTCTGTTAAAAGCGATTTCCGGGTTGTTCCACAATTTCCTGTCCGGCTCCGCGGTGGCGCGCTCTTCGCTTTCGTACCAGACCAAAACCCAATTCCAGCCTTATGCGGACAAAGTGGCGGTGGGGCCGGAAGGATACACGGTCGCCTCCGTACAGAACAACACGGCCTTCGATGCCGGCTCAACTTTCTCCAATGAAGCCATGGCGGTGGATTACATGAAGTCCCAAATCAGCACGAACCCATCGCTGACAGGCGCGCTGCACGTGCTGCCGAACCATGAGGTGACCCAACCGTGAGCCAGCAACTCCCGACCTATTCTTTCCTGCCGTGGCTGCGCACGGGCGTCGCCAACAGCATCACGCAAGCTGATGGAGATGCCAGCGTCAAGGTCCGCGCCACGCTGCCGCTGGACGTTACCGTTACCGCGAACCAGCTTGACGGCTCTTCCACCACGCAGGTCGTGCATCGTGACGTAAGCCTTTTTGGTCCTGGAGACATTGTAGGCATTGACTCGCGGGCCATCGTGAAAGTGGATCCGCGCAACTGGATCACCAACTTTGAATCCAACTATTTTCCCTATATCGAATTTTACGATGAAGATTTTCCCTGGCGATACGTGCCGGCGATGGCGGATAGCGCCAAGCACCGCCTGCGCCCGTGGATCGCACTGGTAGTGCTGAAGGAAAGCGAGTTTATTGACGGCAAGAACGTTCAGGGAAAGCCGCTTCCTTATTTCGACCTGGCCGGCGGCGTGCAGGCTGCCAAGGTGTTTCCGCCCGCTTCAGAGCTATGGGGATGGGTGCATGTTCACGCGAACGTGGACCTCTCCAACAACGGTGACGCTTCCATGCCGGGCGTGTTGCAGCGCTACGAGTCCACGATCCAGCAAAATCCTGATCAGGCCTATTCGCGCATCATGTGCCCGCGCCATCTGGAGCCCGACCTTACCTACCATGCGTTCCTGGTTCCGAGTTTTGAAACCGGGCGGCTCGCCGGCCTGGGACAACCCGTGCCGGATGCAACCGTTGCCACAGCTTCCGCCTGGGACAATAACCAGACCCAGTTTCCTTATTATTACCGCTGGCAGTTCAAGACCGGTGATTTTGGCGATTTTGAATATCTGGTCAAGCTGCTGAAGCCGCGTCCGGTCGACAAGACCGTTGGCGTGCGGGACATGGACGTGCTTCATCCGGGATCGAATCTTCCCAAGATTGACGTTCCCGCGGAGCTAGGCGGGGTCCTCAAACTTGGTGGCGCGCTACGCGTTCCTTTTGATACGCTGCCTCCGCCGGACCAGGCTGAAGTAACTAAATACGATCAGTGGGACAAGCCCTTTCCCCATCCATTTGAAGTAGGGATGGCGCGCCTCATCAATCTGGCCGATGATTACGCGCGCAACGTTCCGTCTGCGGTGAATCCTGACGGCGATCCTGATCCGGTCATCACCTCTCCGCTTTACGGGCGCTGGCACGCGCTTACCAATCGCGTGCTGGAGGCCTCCGATGGCGCCATACTACCCGATGACCAGAACTGGATACATCGCCTGAACCTTGATCCGCGGTTTCGCGTGGCTGCGGGATTGGGAACTGAGGTGATACAGGAAAACGACGAGAAATACGTCAACGGCGCGTGGCAGCAGATTGGCGACGTGCTGGAAGCCAACAACCGCATACGCCTGGCGCAAATGGCGCAGGCCGCGGCCGTCTCATGGCATGTGCGCTCCATCGCATCGCTCTCGCCGGAGCGGGCGTTTGTGCTGACCGCGCCAATGCATCCGCGCGTAATGTCAGAAGGCCTGACTGTGGCGGCCAGGGTCAGCACTAGCGTGGTGCCGCCGGTGGTGACTTCCGCTCCGTTCCGCAAAATTGCAAGGATGGGCACGCCATTGATGAAGCGGCTTGATCTACCGGCCGCCACCGTATCGCAGGTCGTTACGCGCATCAACGCCGGTGAGATCCATCCGGCGCCTCCAAAACTGCCGCCGACGGGCGGAATCGGAATTGGCGATGCGGTAAATGCTGTCACGCCAAGCAACGAACCACCTGCCATCAAGGGCCTGCTCAACCAGTTTCCATGGTTGCGTTTTCTGCCGCTGCTGCTCCTCCTTCTTATAGCCGTGCTGGTGTTCTTGTTGTCGCCGGTAGCCGCGCTTGCCGTAATGGCCGTGGCGGCCCCTGCGCTGATCTGGCTTTTCGTGCAGCTGTCACGCTGGGCTACGGCCAACAAGCTCGCAAATTCAATCCAGGAAGATCTGCAAACGGCGGCTTCTGTGAATACTCTGCCCACGGTGCCTAACTTCGTGATCTCCCGCCCGGGCTCCGGGTTCACTGCTTCCACCGGTTCCACAGACAGCCCTGAAGGAGTGCGCTTCAAGACCGCATTGCGTGACGTTTATACGTATACGGCTGTCCAGTTTCCGCTGCCGGTGAAGCAGCCTCTGCAACTGACGACTCTGGCCACGGCCACGATCAGCGCGATTCATCCCGACATCACCATTCCTCGGCGCGTGCTCTCCATTGTTCTGCTGCCGCAATGGCTGATCGACAATCTGATTGAAAAATTCACGCCTGTCATGGCTTACCCGGTCTTTAACGTTCCCATGTACAAGCCGCTGGCGGACATGTCCGCCGAGCTGTTTCTGCCGCACATCAACCTGATTCCGCAGAACAGCATGACTTTGCTGGAGTCCAACCAGCGCTTCATTGAGGCTTACATGGTGGGGCTGAATCATGAGATGGCGCGTGAACTGCTGTGGCGCGAATATCCCACAGACCAGCGCGGCAGTTATTTCCGGCAGTTCTGGGACGTCAGCCTGATGCTGCCTCAGAATCCCACGCCGGATGACCGGGAGAAGCTGCGCGACATCCCGGAAATTCACAGATGGTCATTGCATTCGCTGCTGGGAGATCATAACCAGCGCGCCACGCACGGGCAGTCTGCGCAGATTGTTCTGGTGATCAGAGGTGAGCTGCTCAAGCGGTATCCGACGGCCGTGATTTACGCGCAGAAATCGCAATGGCACCGCGACAAAAACAACAAGATAGACGTGACTGCCGAGCGCGAACTGGTGGAGCTTACTCCGGCAGAATCAGACCAGAATCCGCTGCCGCTGGACAAGATCCGCACGCCACTATTTGAAGCCAAGGTTGATCCTGACATCTACTTTATAGGATTCGATCTGACTGCCCTGGAGGCGCGCGGTGGAACCAAGGCCACGGACGATCCTGGCTGGTTCTTCGTTATCAAGGAGCGTCCGGGCGAGCCGCGCTTCGGCCTGGACGACGCTCCCGAAGGCGAAACGCCGCGCCTCATCAACTGGAACGATCTTGCCTGGACGCACATTGATACTGCTCCCGGCGACGTTATTCAGCTCAGCAAAACGCTGCATTTTGATACTTATAACCCAGCGCTTGATCAGGAAGACAAACCCGATACTGAAGATAATCAAGCGAAGTGGAATCCCAACACGAATGCGGCCGATCTGGCCTACATACTTTACCGCGTGCCGGTGCTGGTGGCCGTGCATGCCTCTCGCATGCTGCCATGACCAACTTTACTGATCTTCGCAACCAACTAGCCGGAACGCGGACCCAGGCTGAGAGCACCGCCTCAAGATTGGCAATCGCACGTGAACAGCTCAAGGACGTGCAGAGTGAAGTGGCCGCCCTGCAGCGGACCGCCAATGCTCAAACCGACCCTGGCGGCAGACGTCTCGCACAGTTGACAAAGCAGGCGGCCGATCTCAATCGTCAAATTGACGGGCTTAGATCCGATCTTGGCCGCTTGAAGGCGCAGAACGGCGACCTTCTGGTCTCGCTCTCAGCCATGAATCCTGAGCAGCAGATCGAGGAGCTGAACGACCATCTTCCCATCCTGCTGTTCCCAGTTCGCCTGGAGACTCGGTTTCACGCTCCTTCAGCCGTCAATTTGCTCGCGAACGTTGCCGGCGTGGCCACGGCTCCGCAGTTGTGGATACGGGTTTATCCTGACGATTGCCAAATTGATTCCTTCGAGGAACTGCTCACCAAAACCGAACTCGAGAACGCGCGCGAATTCTGGGCAAGCATGTGGCGGGCCGGCGGTGTGGAAGCGCAGGAGCGCGGCGCATGGCGCTCATTGGTGGCGGGCTCAGGCTCGGGCCGCGCTGCTTACGTAATTTCGCAATACGCGCCCAACGTCGCTGAGAAGCCGGTGAAAATCGATCCCCAGGACATTGTGCTGGTGATCATTCCCGAGATTGACGTTACGCCATTCGAACAGGCGAATGCCTTTACCTACTACATGGCGGTGTGGAAGGCCGACGGGAACAAAGCCGACGAAGCCGCAGCCCTGTCAGCTTTGCGCTTAGCGGTGGGCAATCCGCGCGCGGATGAGATACTCGCGAATTTTGCTCCGGAAGCCAATGGACAAGACCCGCCAAAGCCTTACACGCGCGCAGAGGTGCGGGTGAGCTGCGCATTGCTGAACCTGCCGCCTCTTCCTCCATCCAAGACCACGGCCTGGACGCAAGGCCCAAAGTCGAGCGCGATGCCTGACCGTTTTGTCGCGCTGCTTTACAACGGCGGAGTTGAGGTGAAGCGCGCCATTGGCGGCCCCATCACGGATGCGCTGCTTGTGGGCCCGGACCCGTCTCTGCCTCCGGACCAGCAGATCAAGAAGGACGGCGACGACCTTGTGCTGAATGACGATCTGCTCTGGCTGGCCGATTTTGAGCGTGCCGTCTCCGTGGGCATGGGGATCAAAGTTGACCTAACCGCGGCTGAAGCCAGCCAGGGCTTTGACCGGCTGGTGGTTGTGGGCCTGCGTTTTTCATCGGATGAAAATGACTCCAAAAAACGCCTGGAAACGTTGATCAATCATCACTATTGCAGCACGCACGGTTTCAGCCTGGTTCCTCAGGGAAGCCCCACCAACAACACGGAATCCGAAAGCACAGGCTACACGTGGGTGGATGATCCGGACGCCTCGTACAACGCGGTCTTCCAGGGCAAGGAGGCTTACGCCGAAACTGACGACGTTTTACAGCGCCGCGATGGCCAGTGGCTCGCCGAAGCGCTGGGGATCGATGACACTATTCTTAAAGTGGTCCCCAACGCGGCGGGGCGCGATCAGGGCGAAGCGCGCGCCATGAACGTTGCCCTGTGGCAGGCCACGATGGGCTACATGATGGAAGAAATGATGGCGCCGATTTTCTCTCGCGCTGACATGGCGGCCACACGGTGGTTCTTTACCCGCTACGTTTCCGGACGCGGCCCTGTCCCCGCCATTCGCATTGGAAAACAGCCCTATGGAATTCTTCCGGTGATGCCGTTCTCGCGTTATGAGTCAGGACGCAATGCCACCGGAGTCTTCCTGAGCGGGATTGACGGCGGTTATCTGCAACGGCTGCACACCCTGCTCGCGCGCATGGACAAGGATTGGCAGAACATGGCCGCGACCGTGCCTCACGTAGGCCAGGCCGGCGACAAGCACCAGACCTTGCTGGACGTGGTGGGGCTGCATTCGGGATCGGTGGAATATCACCAGAGATACGCGGAAAGTTTTGACCAGTTGTATAACAAGCTGGTCTATGAGCGCGGCGCGCTGTGGGGGGCCGCGATCGCGGATTTTCTGCAGGTGCGCAGCAAGGCGCTGCTGGCGGGAGTGGGTGCTGATCCGAATACCTCGGCGCCGATCATGGACAAATTTTTCTATGGCCCCAGCGCTCTCTTGCAAGGTCCCGTGGTGGACGACGTGCCACTTTCGGAAACCAAGCCAGTCCGCCCTTATACGCCGGACAAGAAGAACTACGTTGAGTGGTTGGCCACATCCTCGCTGGACGTGATTCGCCGCCAGGATTTCGGGGGAAATCCCGAGCCCACCGCGCTGCTTTATCTGCTGCTGCGCCATGCGATGATGCTGGGACATTGGGATACGGCCATCCGGATGCTTGAAAGCCGCGCGCTGGTGGATTCATCAGTGGAGCGCCGGGAGCCGGCGTTCATTCACGTGCAATCGGCGGCGGATGCGGGAAAGAGCAAGTTCCAGCACCTGTATTCACCCCGGCCGGAGATCACGGGAAACGCCACCACTACGCTGGGCGAATACATTCTGCTGCCTTCCGTTTTGCGGAACGCCGTGGAAGCCGCGGATTTGCGCGAGATTCTCTCTGCCCTGGATTTTCTGAAAGGCACCTCCACCGCCGCGCTGGAGCGCTTGTTTGCCGAGCACGTGGATTGTTGTTCCTACCGGGTAGATGCCTGGAAGACGGCGCTGACCACCACGCGGCTTGAAGAAATGCGCGCGCAGAGTGAAAAAGGACCTTCCACCGGCCTTTATCTGGGCGCGTATGCGTGGCTGGAAAATCTGCGTCCGAATCCGCAGCAGCTCTCTCCGGTACAACTTGCTCCGGATTTGGCGGCAACGTTCCAGCGTCCTCAGGATGCGCCGCTACAATACGATCCCGCGAATTCAGGATACGTTCACGCTCCCTCGCTCAACCACGCGGCAGCCGCGGCCATCCTGAAGAATGCGTACAAGGTGAATGCTTCGCCTGCGAACCCTGATGCCATGGCGGTAAACCTGTCATCGGACCGGGTGCGCCGGGCCATGGAAATTCTGGAAGGCATTCGCAATGGACAGACACTGGCGGCGCTGCTCGGTTATTTCTTTGAGCGTGGCCTGCATGACGATCACGATCTTGCCGAAGTCGACAAGTTCATCTATCCGCTGCGGCAGGCCTTTCCCCTGGTGGCAAATAAATTGAAGAGCACCGTGCCGGCCGATCCCACCGACATTACGCTGCTGGAGGCGCGCAACGTCATCGATGGCGAGAGCCTGGCCAGGCAAATACGCAGCAGCGGAACGAAATCTTATCCGTTCGGAATGCCCAGCGGCCTGGGCCCGGGGCAGCTGCCTCCGGTGTCAAACAATAAAGAGCAGCAGGCTTTGGACAACGAAGCTGACGCGCTGCTCAATCTTTATGACGCGCTCGGCGACCTGGTGATGGCGGAGAGCGTTTATCAGGTGGTGCAGGGCAATTTTGACCGCGCCGCGGCCAATACCACTGCATACAGCAAGGGCAACCACCCTCCGCAAGTGGAGATAGTGAACACGCCGCGCAACGGCATTTCACTCACGCATCGCGTGGCGCTCCACCTGGACCCGACGGCTGATCCGAACGTGTCTCCCATCTCCGTTCCCATGACGCCGCGCGCCACGGCTGAGGCCCCGTTGAATCTCTGGCTCTCAGAGCGGCTTCCGGACCCGGCCAACGTTGTGGCGCGTGTTACCTACACGACGCCCGTGCTGGCCGCGCCCAAGACGGTTACTTGTTCGCAAAAGGACCTTGGCTTGCAGCCGATGGACCTTCTTTATCTCGCCAGCCTTGATCTTGACCAGGCGCAGTCAGAGCTGGATGACCGCATCGTACAAGTGGTCCGTTATGGAGCGGACGCTCATCCTGACATGGCTGTCACAATCGAGTACACACAGCCGGTTGCGGGCAAGATTACTTTCATGGAGCTGGCTCCGCTGGTGCGCAGCTTGCGCGGGCTGGCGCTGAAGAGCCGGCCATTGTCTCCGGCTGACATGGCCATGCCGCTGGAAAATCAAACAGCCGACGATTCCGTGTGGGACGACGCCGAACTGAACGGCCGGCTGCAGCAGACCATCTCCACCTTAACGCCTCTGCGTGACAGCCTGGTGGCGCTTGAAGCGGACGCATCCGATCTGGATGATTATGCGCGCAAAGTATCTGACACCTTTCTTCAAGCCGCGCTTTACGGAATGCCGCAAACCGGCACAGGTCACGTTCACTCTGACATTCGCGCGATCTACGATGCAATCGCAAAGAAGCTCGATGAATTTTCTGTGCGCTGGACCGGCAAGAGCTCCGACTATGCCACGCTCATGGCAACCTGGCCAACACTCACCACCGATGCTGACCGGCTCGCCATGCTGCAAAAAGCTGAAGGGCTGATTGCCTCAAGTACCACTGCACCTGTGCCTGCCGATCCAAACGTTTACAAGAGCTCCGTGGAGGCAACAAAGCTGCAATTTGACGGCCGCCTGGGCCAGATCAATAACCTGCTCAAGTTCGGCGGGAACAAGCTGGTGGATTTCGCCGCCGCCGCGGACGCGCTGCGACCTGCGCTGGCGCAGCATGATGCCGTGCCTCTCGACCTAGCGGACCAGCTTGCCGCGATACCCACCCTTCGAGAC
>Ga0207693_10001936_pt1 | contig 18133 bp, 18 predicted proteins | sample LARL81metaG_FD_184347 | JGI IMG/M metagenome (GOLD analysis project Ga0207693, IMG submission 184347) | Corn, switchgrass and miscanthus rhizosphere microbial communities from Kellogg Biological Station, Michigan, USA - LAR L8-1 metaG... | ecosystem: Host-associated > Plants > Roots >...
GGATGTCGATCGCGGCGTCGAGGATCTGCGTCCGTCGTTCAGGATTGGTAGGCATCAGTTCTTATATTGCAGGCGCCAGAACATCGTCAGGAACGCCGGGTACACAAGGACCAGCAGAAAGTAGCTGAACCACATCGGGAACCAGGTCATCAGTGTGGTGTCGACGATGATGTACGAGCAGTAGATGTGCAGCGGGACGCTGCCGGCGATGTAGACCACCGAGCCCGTGAACAGCACCCGATGCCGTTTGTTGGCGAAGCGCACGCGGTTCTGTACGAGGAGCAGAATCCCGGTGATTGCCGCATAGGTCATCGGCACCAAGAGGATTCGGTCCGCGGTCGGGGTCATGACGTGCCGCATCGTCATGTCGTCACCGAAGATCACCCGGTACAGGTGGATGAGGACGCCAAGCGAGATGGTCAGTATCGCTGCCTCGCGGAAGAAGTAACGGCGACGGCGGTAGGTGTCCCAGAAGGACTGGCGGGTTTGGGGTTGCGTGATAGTCATGTCGATCACTTTTCGTACTTCAATTTCCAAAGCATGGTCAGGAAGAGCGGGTACACGACGAGCAGCAACAGATAACTGAACCAGTACCCGGCGGTGCGCACATACAGATCCATGTTGTTGAGCACGAGGCCGACGTAGATGTGCAGCGGCACGCTCGCGGCGATGTAGACGATCGACGCGGTGATCGCGATCTTGTGTGCCCGGTTGACGAACCGCATGCGGCGCCAGCCGAGGGAGCCGGTGACCGCAGCGTAGGTCATCGGCACCATGAGGATGATGTCGGTCGTCTGCGTGAGCACGTACTGAAGGGTGGCATCGTCGCCGAAGATCACCCGGTACAGGTGCAGGAAGTAGCCGATCGCGATGGTCAGCATCGCTACTTCGCGGAAGAAGTAGCCGTGGCGGCGGTAGGTCTCCCACAGGGAAGAGCCTTGTACTACATTCGTAGTGGTCGTCATGCACGTACGGTACCACTACGAACGTAGTGATTGCAATAGTTTCTAGGGGCGGGGCGGGATTGCGGCCAGCCACGAATCAGGGAGCAGCTCGATCAGCTGCCCGTCGGGGTCGCGGATCATCGCAAATTGCTTGGTGACGGTCTCCTTCACCACAGATCCCCCGAAACCGTCCACCATCGCCAACACGTCGCCGAGATTGGACACCGACAACGACAGATGCGTCAGCCCGACTTGGTCCATGACGCGCTCGGGCCCGACGTGGACGTCGCGTTTCGAGTAGTCGATGAGTTCCAACACAAGGCCGTCGCGAATCAGATACGTCGCACGCACTCCGATCGGCTTTGCCAGCCGCAGAAGCTGCTCGGTGCCCTCGTCGGGCAGTTCGAGTTCCCACCAGAACTGAAACCCGAGCAGTCCCTCGTAGAACTGGCGCGACCGCTCGCGATCTGCGACGCACAACCCGATATGGTTGAAAACCGTTCGGTGACTAGTCATTACAGCCTTCCGTAGCGCGAGAGTACCGATGGTCCACTGCCCTCGACGCGCACCGTACCGCGCTGCAGGCATCCTCCGACGCCTTCCTCGGCGACCCAGGACTGCACGCTCAGCACCATTCCCTCGTCGATTGTGGCGTCGCGCCCGCGACCCAGGCCGATCAGCGGCGGTTCGGCGCCCAACCCGAGACCGTGCGCCAACGGGATCCCCAAATCGGGGTTACCCGCGTTCTCCCACGCTCGGTACAGGTCGGCGCCGGTATTGCCCGGGCGACAGGCGGCGATCAGTGCATCCATGCCCCGCGCGCATCTCGATGCCAGATCGACGGTCCCAGGCGGCGCAGTATTACCGGCCACCCGGGTGCGGGCCAGGCCTGCCTCGTATCCGGCGTACAGCGCGCCGGGCGCTAGCACCACCAGTTCGCCGTCGCCGATGGGCCGGTCGGATGCCAAGTGCCGGAACCTGACCGGACCGCGCGAGGGCGTTGCGAAGCAGACGCTTTCCGACGGCGGCATCGGCGTGCCGAGGCTCGCAATCCGCGCGTCGTAGATGCCGAGCAGTTCGCGTTCGGTGATGCCGGGCGCCAACGCGTCGTCCATCGCAGTCAGCGCCGCCTCCGCGATCGCCGACGCCACGTCGAGGCAGATGATCTCTTCGGCCGTCTTGGTCCGTCGCGCACTGGCCATGACAGGTGCGGCATCAACCAGTTCTGCCGGCGTGACCAGTTGCGGAATCAGCCCGGCGAACATCGGTGTCAAGCCGTCGGTGCCGACCCTGCGCGCTTCGCGCACGCCGGGAGTCTTCGCCAGGTCGGCCGCCAAGTTGGCCGGATTCCAGCTCATGCGATACAGATCGTCGCGGCCGATCTCCGGCGGCACTCCCTCGTCCCAGGTCGAGAGCAGATGCACGCGTGCCGTTTTCCGCACCACCACCGCGACCGGCGCGAACGGCAGCACCCCGGATCGCCCCAACTGACGCGCGCCCGACACGTACCTCACATTGCCGACGCCACCGAGCATCAGGACATCCAGATCGTGGCTTTCCATGCCGGAGAGGACTTTCGCTCGCCGTTCGGCACGCAGTAGCGCGAAGTCGACGCGAGCGTCGTCCTCCAGCCCCATCACGCCGACGAACAACCCGCGGTCACGGGCGACGGGGCTCATGCCTCGACTCCTCCTCGCTCGGTCCTCGCTGCGATCCTCACTCGTCGTCGTCTTCGGGTGCTCACGCGCTCAGTCCGTACGGTTCGTAGGTTGAGCCGCTGAGTTTGACCCAGCCCGTATCTGTCACGGCCACAATGTCTTCCGAGCGATAGCCCGCGAAACCTTCTTCCCAGATCACCGGCTCGAAGACGAGCACCATCCCCGGTGCCATGATGAGCCTTTCGTCGAATCTTTCACCCAAGTCCGTTCCGATGAGCGGCATTTCGGCGCTCTCGGTGCCGACACCGTGAGCCAGATAGAAATGATCGATCCAGGGCCGGACCCCGTCGTTGGCATCGATGGCCGTGGTGCCGAGTTCGAGTGCGGATACCCCCGGCTTGAGAACCTCGAGCGCGGCGTCGACGATCGTGCGCCAGCGGCGGAACTGCGCCTGCTGCTTGGCATTCGGAACGGGGTCGGAGCTGGTGATCCAGGTCCGGCCGTAGTCGGAGGCATAACCCTCCCAGGTGATTCCGGAGTCGACCCAGATTACGTCGCCCTCGCGGAGGAACCTGTCGGTGGTGACGGTCGGGTAGGCCAGGTCACCGTGCAGGGTCCAGGGCCCGAGCTCGCGGCTCGGCGCCATCACCTGCCAGATCGGATCGATCCCGTTCGCGGAGGCACCCAGTTCGAAGACTCGGCGCAGAAACGCGGCGCTCAGGTCTATCTGGCGGACTCCGGGCCGCAGAATCGCCAATGCGTCGGTCATCGCGAGCTCGTTTATCCGCTGCGCGTTGCGGGTGCATGCGATTTCGTCTGGTGTCTTCGTGAGCTTCGCGGCGCCGACCACATCGGACGCGTCGACCCAGTCAAACCGGGGACCCCCACGCAGCATCGCGTGAGTTTGGTCGTCAACGCCAACCCGGGCGCCGGACGGGAAATGGTCGGTGAGCGCCGCGGCGAGAATGTCGATGCCGTCGTCGAGATCCGGAAACAACGGGCCGTGCAGATGATCGTCGGGAAGCTCTGCGGGAGCGCCGTCGGCGTAGAGCGTGTAGAGGTGCGGCGCCGAATCTCCCTTCACCACAACCGCCACCGGGCGAAACAGCGCCGCGCGGTCACCATCTTGGGCGGGCGCGGCCGCGCCGGTCGCATACGCCACCGAACTGGACCCGAGCAGCACCAGGCCGTCGACACCCCGCGCTTCGAGCTGATGCTGCAAGCGCTCGAAACGTTCACTCCGCATCCGCCGGAGGTCCGGCAGGTCCGGGATCGCCCGTCCGCCGATGGTCGCGCCTGCCGCCCGATCGTCGATCGCTTCCACCTCCCGGACTTAAGATCCCTAAAAATGCAAAGATAGCTCAATGGGCCGCCCCGACGTCAGTGCCGACGCGATCGTCGGATTCGATCACCACTCCGACGAGTTCAACCTCAACGAGCAAGAGGTCAACGCCGATCTCCGCAGCCGGTGCCCCGTCGCGTGGAACGAGAAGTACGGCGGATTCTGGTACGTCTCCAGTTACGACGCGGTGGAACAGGTCGCGCGAGACGGCGACACGTTCGCGCACAAGTACGAACCGAATGCCGCCGACGGCGTGAACTACCAAGGCGAGATGGGTGTTCCGCGTCCCGAAGGCCAACCCCCACTCGGCATCGGCGAAGTCGACGGCCCCTACCATCTGGCCCTGCGACGGGCGCTCACCCCGTTCTTCTCGTCGGGCGCCATCGAGAAGATGCGGCCCTTCATGGAGCAGTCGGTGCACTGGTTCCTCGACCAGCGGATCGCCGACGGCCGGATGGACCTCGTGCTGGACTACGCGAGTCCCGTACCGGCCATCCTCACCATGAGGTTGATGGGTCTGCCCTATGACAACTGGCAGCTCTATGCCAACCTCTTCCATTCGGTCATGGACGCCTCCGACGGCGACGCGTACAACAAAGCGATCGCCGAAGTCCCCGCGATGATCGACGGCCTGCTGAAATTCGCGGCGACCCGGCGGGCCGATCCGGCGGATGACCTGACGAGCTTCCTGGGCCGGTTCGAATTCGACGGCAAGCGCCTTGACGACAACCAGCTCATCGACATTCTCTGGAACCTCATCGGCGGCGGCGTCGACACCACGACGTCACTGACCGCACTGAGCCTGCTTCACCTCGGCACCCACCGGGATCTGCGGCAGCAGCTCATCGATCGTCCTGAGCTCTACCAAACAGCGGGCGACGAGTATCTCCGGTATTGCTCGGTGAACAAGACGCTGAGCCGCACGGTGAGCCGCGACACCGTCCTTGGCGGCCAACAACTTCGGCGCAACGACAAGGTGCTCATCAGCTGGTTCGCGGCCAACCACGACGAGCGGGAGTTCGAGCGAGCCGACGAGGTGGTGCTCGACCGGGCACCCAACCGCCACGTCGCGTTCGGGCTCGGGCCGCACCGATGCATCGGCGCCCCGCTCGCGCGGGTGATGTTCCAGGTGATGGTCAAGGCGGTGCTCGAACGCATGCCGGACTATGTGGTTGAGCTGGACGGCGTGCACCAATACTCCGGCAATCCGAGCATGACGGGCCTGGGCAAGTTGCCGGTCACCTTCACGCCCGGTGTGTCCCTTGGGACGTCGCGCCCGACCTAGAAGAGCGCGAACTGCTCGCCGGCCAGCGTGGTGTCGGTGAACTCTTCGATGTCGGTGCCGCCGATGACCCCGTCGAGGAATCGCATGAAATCGGCGTCGGTGACCAGCGGGACGCCGAGCTCGTTGGCCTGATAACCCTTGCCGTGCTCGGGGCCGGGGTCGTTGCAGATCACCAGAGACGTTTCGGGGTCGACGGCGTCGGTGTAGGCCAGCCCCGCGTGCGCGATCCGCTCGATGAGCTCTTCGTGCGTGCGGTTCACCTCGGCCGACAACGCCACCCGCATGCCCTGCACCAGCGGGCGGCCCGAGACAAACCGGCCGGGGTTCAGATACGGGCACGGCAGTCGCGAGGCCAGCATCTTCAGCGGGCGCAGCTCCTCGTGGGTGATCTGGCCGTTGGGCCACTGCCGCCGCATCACCGGCCGCACCGGCAGCCAGACCTTGCGCTCCCTGGCCCTGACAAGCACGGGCTTGAGGATCTGGGCGAGCACCAGCGCGTCGTCGAGTGCGTCGTGCGGCTTCATCTGCGTGATGCCCAAGTGCGCCGCCAGCGTCTCCAAGCGCAGGTTCTCCGTGCCGAGCTCGAGGCGGCGGGTCAGCTCGACCGTGCACATCACCGTGTCAACCGGTAGCTCCGCACCGACCAGTTCGGCCTCGGCGGCCAGGAACGAGTAGTCGAAGCCGACGTTGTGGGCGACGAGTGTGCGGCCCTTCAGCAGGTCGATGAGGTCGCCGACGACGTCGCCGAAGCAGGGCTGGCCCTGAAGCATTTCGGCGGTCAGGCCGTGCACGTGGGTCGGTCCGGGGTCGACGCCGGGGTTGAGCAGCGTGTAGAGGCTTTGCTCGACGTTGCCGTCGTCGCCAAGGGCCAGGGCGGCGACGCTGACGATGCGGGCCTGCCCGGGGCGGAAGCCGGAGGTTTCGACATCGACGACGGCCCAGCCCGCGCCGGTGTCGTTTGCCGGCCGGCCCCAGGTTTGGCTCACGTTTTGAGGATGGCACGTTGCGGTGACAAATCGCCGTCACCGCCGGATCGCTCGGCAGCGTGTCGGCTACCTAAAATGCCGGGGATGGTCACGACTCGTGGACGTGTCGCGCTTGCGGCCGGGGCTGGCGCGCGATGGGCGTCGCGGGTCACCGGGCGTGGTGCTGGAGCGATGATCGGCGGCCTGGTCGCCCTGGCGCTGGACAAGTCGGTGCTCCGCCAGCTCGGCGAGGGCCGTCGCACGGTCGTCGTCACCGGCACCAACGGCAAGTCGACCACCACCCGGATGACCGCGGCGGCGCTGGGCACACTCGGAGCTTCGGAGCCGGAAGGCCGGCGACATCAAGCTTCGGAGCCGGAAGGCCGGCGACATCAAACCGTCGCCACCAATGCCGAGGGCGCGAACATGGACGCCGGTCTGGTGGCCGCGCTGGCGGGCGCCCGTGACGCTTCGTTGGCGGCGCTGGAGGTCGACGAGATGCACGTGCCGCATGTGGCCGACGCAGTCGACCCGGCGGTGATCGTGCTGCTGAATTTGTCGCGCGATCAGCTGGACCGCGTCGGCGAGATCAACCACATCGAGCGGACGTTGCGCGGCGGGTTGGCCCGTCATCCATCGACGGTGGTGGTCGCCAATTGCGACGACGTGCTGATGACATCGGCGGCCTACGACAGCCCGCATGTGGTGTGGGTGGCGGCGGGCGGCGGCTGGGCCAACGACTCGGTGAGTTGTCCTCGGTCCGGCGAAGTCATCGTGCGCGAAGGCAGCCACTGGTACTCGACCGGCACCGACTTCAAACGGCCGACCCCGCAGTGGTGGCATGACGATGCGAATATCTATGGTCCCGAAGGGCTTTCGCTGCCAATGACGCTGGCGCTGCCCGGGACCGTGAACCGCGGGAATGCCACGCAGGCGGTGGCAGCGGCGGTCACGCTCGGCGTCGATCCGGCCGCGGCGGTGACGGCGGTTTCTGGCGTCGACGAGGTCGCGGGCCGGTACAGCACGGTGCAGCTGGGCGCGCATTCAGTTCGGATGCTGTTGGCCAAGAATCCGGCCGGCTGGCAGGAAGCGCTGTCGATGGTGGACACCGACGCAGGGTCGGTGGTGATCTCGGTCAACGGTCAGGTGCCCGATGGCGAGGACCTGTCGTGGCTGTGGGACGTCAACTTCGAGCATTTCGTCGATAAGCCTGTGGTGGCCGCGGGTGAACGCGGAACAGACCTGGCGGTGCGCCTCGGATACGCGGGCGTCGAACACACTTTGGTGCACGACGCAGTTGAGGCGATCACCTCCTGCCCGCCGGGACACGTCGAGGTCGTCGCCAACTACACCGCGTTCCTGCACCTGAATCGGACGTTCGGGCGGGCGGGAAGGCAACCCAGTGGCTGAATCGACGGTGCGGATCGGGCTGGTGCTGCCCGATGTGATGGGCACCTACGGCGACGGCGGCAACTCGGTCGTATTGCGGCAACGGTTGCGGCTGCGGGGGTTTGACGCGGAGATCATCGCTATCACGCTGTCGGACCCGGTGCCGTCGGGGCTCGACCTGTACACGCTTGGCGGGGCGGAGGATTACGCGCAACGACTGGCGACCAAGCATCTGATCCGTTACCCCGGCTTGCAAGAGGCGGCCGCCCGCGGTGCGCCGGTGTTGGCGATCTGCGCGGCGATTCAGGTGCTGGGGCACTGGTACGAGACGTCGTCCGGTGAGCGCGTCGACGGGGTCGGCCTGCTCGACGTGACCACCTCGCCGCAGGAAAGGCGGACCATCGGCGAAGTGGTGTCCGAACCGCTGATCCCCGGTCTCTCGGCGCGATTGACGGGCTTCGAAAACCACCGCGGTGGAACGGTTTTGGGTGCGGAGGCGAAGCCGCTCGCGAAGGTGATCAGCGGCGCGGGTAACAGGGCGGGTGACGGCATCGACGGCGCGGTGCAGGGCAGCGTGTGGGCGACGTACCTGCATGGGCCGTGCCTAGCCCGCAACCCGGAGCTGGCCGACCACCTTCTGAGTCACGTTGTGGGCGAGCTGGCGCCGCTGGATATCGACGAGGTGACGCAGCTGCGCCGCGAACGCCTTGCCGCCCCGCGCCGCGTCTAGGCCACCCTGTTTCGCCCAAACGAACGAACGGGCGCGAAAGTGCGAGTGAATCGCGCCATTTTGTCGATCTCGGCGCCTCCTCTGCGAAGCCACGCCTCATATGCCGCGGCCAGAATCTCGGATTCCTTGTCTTCGGCGATGACGCGGACAACTTCCCAGCCACGCTTAGCAATCTTCGGATGCCGTCTCATGTCCTTGACATACTGAGGCCGGTCGGTGCGATGCTGATCGCCGTCGTATTCGACCGCCAGGTGGATGTGCCGCCAGCCCATGTCGAGAAAGGCAAATGGCACATACCCGTCGAGGACGGGGATCTGAGTCTCGGGAATCGGAAACCCGTTGTCGATCAATAGGAGTCGCAGCCAACTCTCTTTCGGAGACGCGGCGCCCGGGTCCACCAACGGAAGGAGCTCGCGCAGCTGGCGCACTCCCCGCACCGGACCATAACGCTGCATCAGCATTGTCACCTCGTCGGCCGAAAACGGTGCGGCGCGCATCAGTGCGTCCAGCCGAGCGATAGCAGCGGAACGCTTCTGATGTCGACCCAGATCAAAGGCGGTTCGCGCCAATGTCGTCGCGGGTAGGCCGGCGGCACTTGTTACTTCGTCATCAGCAACTCGATCCATCCGGATGATCAGCCCCGATTGACGACGTCGATCGTCCACCAGTATCTCGATCCGTTCGGTGTCATCGACCCACGCCGCGCCGTGCAAGGCCGAGGCTGCGACGCCGGCGATGATGCCTCTTCGGTCCGAGGACAGCCACGCACCGACTGCCCGATCGGTCAATGTAGGTGTCGCCCGTTTCTGGATGTAAGCACCGCGGAAAAGCGGGCGATACCAACGTCGCAACTCATGCCGGGACAGCCCATCAGCCATCGCTTCCCGGCCAAGAAACACTTCCCCCATGGCGGCATCGTCGTCCATGGGGCCGACACCTCGCCGAGATCGACGAAATGGCGAGTTGAACTCGCACTTTTGCGCCCGTTTGTCCGTTTGGGCGAAAACAAGCTACGCCATTGCGCGGCGGCCCGTCAGCGCCCGGCCGAGTGTCAGCTCGTCGGCGAACTCCAGGTCGCCGCCCATCGGCAGTCCCGACGCGATCCGCGTCACGGTGAGGCCGGGGATGTCGCGCAGCATCCGCACCAAATACGTCGCGGTCGCCTCGCCTTCGGTGTTCGGATCCGTCGCGATGATCACCTCAGTGACGTCGACCCCGTCGACGCGTTCGCCAATCCTGTTGAGAAGCTCACGGATTCGCAACTGCTCGGGCCCCACCCCGGACAACGGATCGAGCGCCCCACCGAGCACGTGGTAGCGACCGCGAAACTCACGGGTGCGCTCGACGGCCTGCACATCCTTCGGCTCCTCGACCACACACACCAGCGACGCGTCGCGGCGCGGGTCCGAACATATCCGGCAGCGATCGTCGTCAGAGACATTGCCGCACACCGCGCAGAACTTCACGCCGTCGCGCACCTTGCCCAACACAGCGGTCAACCGATCGATGTCGGGAGGCTCCACGGACAAGAGATGAAAAGCGATCCGCTGCGCGCTCTTCGGCCCGATACCGGGCAGCTTGCCGAGCTCGTCGATCAGATCCTGGACGGGTCCCTCGAACAATTACAGCCCCGGAAGACCTAGTCCACCCATCCCGCCGGCGAGCGGCCCGAGCCGATCGTGCGCCAGGATGGTGACCTGCTTGGACGCATCAGCGATGGCGCCGACGATGAGGTCCTGCAGCGTCTCGACATCGGACGGCTCGACGACCTTGGGGTCGATCGCCACCGCCACCACTTCACCGCTGCCCTTCATGGTGACCTGCACCAGGCCGCCGCCGGCCTGACCGTGAACCTCGGAATTGGCCAGCGCTTCCTGGGCCTCCATCAACTGCTGCTGCATCTGCTGCGCCTGCGCGAGGAGTGCCGACATGTCGGGCGTGCCTCCGGGTTGCATGACAGTCCCCTTGCGTATTGGTCTCGACTTGGTTGCGCTCATCCACAAGCGGCGGGTTGGGCTTTCAGCCTAGTCGCCCGCGGGCTACCTTGACTCGGTGCACGTCCCAGCCTGCCTGCGTGTCGGCGCTGCGCTCGCCACCTGCCTGCTCGTCGCCGCCTCGACACTCGCCAGCCCCGCATCGGCCGCCCCGGCCAACATCGCCGGCATGATTGTGTTCCTGGACCCCGGCCATAACGGCTCCAACGACGCCTCCATCAGCAGGCAAGTGCCCACCGGCCGCGGTGGCACCAAGGACTGCCAGACCAGCGGGACTTCGACCGACGACGGCTATCCGGAGCACACGTTCACGTGGGACACCACCCTGCGGATCCGAGCCGAACTCAATGCCCTGGGCGTGCGCACCGCGATGTCGCGGGGCAACGACACCGGACTCGGCCCCTGCGTCGACGAACGCGCCGCGATGGCCAACGCCGTGCAACCCAATGCCATCGTGAGCATCCATGCCGACGGTGGCCCGCCCACCGGCCGCGGCTTCCACGTCAACTATTCGTCGCCACCGCTCAACCAGGCGCAATCGGGCCCAGCGGTTCAGTTCGCGCAGATCATGCGTGACCAGCTGGCCGGCTCTGGCATTCCGCCCTCCACCTACATCGGCTCCAACGGCCTCTACCCGCGGGCCGACCTGGCCGGGCTGAACCTCGCGCAGTTCCCGTCGATCCTGGTGGAACTGGGCAACATGAAGAACCCCGTCGACTCGGGGCTGATGAAGACGCCCGAGGGCAGGCAGAAGTACGCCGACGCCGTCGTCCGCGGGATCGCGGGCTTCCTGGGCACTCAGCCTCCGCGGACCGGCTAGGCCTTCTCGCTCTTGGACGTCGGGGCTTACCGGCCCTCGACCTGCTTCTTGAGGTTGTCCAGCACCTCGGCCTGGATCTTGCGCAATCCCAACGGCGCGAACGTCTTCTCGAAGAAACCGCCGATACCACCTGCGCCCTGCCACGACGTCTTCACCGTGACCGACGATCCAGGGCCGGCCGGAGTGACCGTCCAGTTGGTGATCATCGACGAGTTCGCATCCTTTTCTATGACGGTGTGGCCTGCCACGTCGACGCTGGCCTTGACGTCGCGCACCCGCGACTTCGTCGCCTGCAGTTTCCAGGTGGCCACGGTGCCGGCACCTTGGCCGCCCTCGAGCACCTGGTAGTCGCGGTAGTGCGAGGACAGAATCTTTGGGCGCACGGTCTGGTAATCCGCCACCGCCGCCAACACAACCTCCGGTGAGGCGTCAATCAAGACGGTGCTGGACGCGCTGACCTGTCCCATTTAGATAACCTCCTAGAAAGGTTGGTGTCGGTGCGGTCGCATCGGCTGCGACCGCGGACTAGCGTATATCCGTGTCTGTTGAGGGGAGCGACGCACAGGCTGCTCACGCCGCGGGCGTGCAGCGGCTTCTCACCAGCTACCGGGCGATTCCGCCGAACGCCACGGTGCGGCTCGCCAAACCCACGTCGAATCTGTTCCGGGCGCGGGCCAAGACGAAGAGCAAGGGTCTGGATATTTCGGGCCTTACGGGCGTCATCGCCGTCGATCCCGATGCGCGCACCGCCGACGTGGCAGGCATGTGCACCTACGAGGACCTCGTGGCGGCCACCTTGCCGTACGGTCTTTCGCCGATGGTGGTGCCTCAGCTGAAGACCATCACGTTGGGCGGAGCGGTCACGGGACTGGGCATCGAGTCGGCGTCGTTCCGCAACGGCCTGCCGCACGAGTCCGTACTGGAGATGGACATCCTGACCGGCACCGGCGACGTGGTCACGGCAAGACGCGACCTGTGCTCGGACCTATTCCATGCCTTCCCGAATTCCTATGGGACATTGGGCTATTCGGTCCGGCTGAAGATCGAGCTGGAGTCGGTCAAGCCGTTTGTCGCGCTGCGGCACTTGAGGTTCCACGCGTTAGAGGACCTGGTCTCGGCCATGGACCGGGTTATCGAGACCGGTGGCCACGACGGCACCCCTGTCGATTACCTCGACGGTGTCGTGTTCAGCGCGGAAGAGAGCTACCTGACGCTGGGTTTCCAGACCGGCACTCCCGGACCCGTCAGCGACTACACCGGCCAGCAGATCTACTACCGCTCCATCCAGCACCCGGGCGGCGAGAAGCATGACCGGTTGACCATTCACGACTACCTGTGGCGGTGGGACACCGACTGGTTCTGGTGCTCGCGGGCGTTCGGCGCGCAGAACCCGCGGATCCGCCGGTTCTGGCCGCGGCGCTACCGGCGCAGCAGCGTTTACTGGAAGCTGATCGCCTACGATCAGCGGTTCAACATCGCCGACCGCATCGAGAAGCGAAACGGCCGCCCGCCCCGCGAGCGCGTCGTGCAGGACATCGAGGTACCCATCGAGCGGACCGCGGAGTTCCTTGGCTGGTTCCTGGCGAACGTCCCGATCGAGCCGATATGGCTGTGTCCGCTCCGGCTGCGGGACGACAGCGATGAATCGGGGGCCTGGCCGCTGTACCCGATCCGGCCGCACCACACGTACGTCAACATCGGCTTCTGGTCGTCTGTACCGGTCGGCCCGACAGATGGGTATACCAACAGGATGATCGAACGCGAGGTTAGCGAGCTCGACGGGCACAAATCGCTGTACTCGGACGCTTTTTACTCCCACGATGAGTTTGACGAACTCTACGGCGGGGAGGCCTACAAGACCGTAAAGAAGACCTACGACCCGGAATCACGGCTGCTAGACCTATATGCAAAAGCGGTGCAAAGGCGATGAGCGCTTGCGCGAAGAGCGGAGGATTGAGATGAGCGCTTGCGCGAAGAGCGGAGGACTGCGATGACGACATTCAAAGATCAGACACACGCGCCGGCCAGGAGGCTCACGCTCGCCGAGATCCTTGAGATCTTCGCGGCGGGTCAGCTGCCGCTGAAGTTCACCGCGTACGACGGCAGCACGGCCGGACCCGAGGACGCCGAGCTCGGTCTGGATCTGAAGACCCCGCGCGGCACCACCTACCTGGCCACCGCGCCAGGCGACCTCGGTTTTGCCCGTGCCTACGTATCGGGTGACCTTGAGCCGCACGGTGTGCACCCCGGCGATCCCTACGAGCTACTCAGGGCGATGGCCGCCAAGATGGACTTCAAGCGTCCGCCGGCGCGGGTGATGGCCAACATCATCCGCTCGATCGGCTTCGAGCATCTCAAGCCGATCGCGCCGCCGCCGCAGGAGGTGCTGCCCCGCTGGCGTCGGATCGCAGAAGGGCTGCGGCACACCCGAATCCGTGACGCCGGGGCAATCCATCACCACTACGACGTGTCAAACACGTTCTACGAGTGGGTGCTTGGCCCGTCGATGACGTACACCTGTGCCTGCTACCCGCGTCCCGACACTACGCTGGAAGAGGCGCAGGAGAACAAGTACAGGCTGGTGTTCGAGAAGCTACGGCTGAAGCCGGGTGACCGGCTGCTCGACGTCGGCTGCGGCTGGGGTGGCATGGTGCGCTACGCGGCCCGCCACGGCGTGAAGGCCATCGGCGTCACGCTGTCGAGGGAACAGGCCGCATGGGCGCAGAATGCGATCGCCGAGCAGCGGCTGTCCGATCTCGCCGAGGTCCGCCACGGCGACTACCGCGACGTGCGCGAGTCGGGCTTCGACGCGGTGTCATCGATCGGGCTGACGGAACACATTGGCGTGCATAACTATCCGTCGTACTTCCGCTTTCTGAAGTCCAAGATGCGCACCGGCGCTCTGCTGCTCAACCACTGCATCACCCGCCCGGACAACAGAACGGGGGCGGCTGCTGGAGGGTTTATTGACCGCTACGTCTTCCCCGACGGGGAGCTCACGGGCTCTGGCCGCATCATCACTGAGGCGCAGGACATCGGTCTCGAGGTGGTACACGAAGAGAACCTCAGACACCACTATGCGTTGACGCTGCGCGACTGGTGCCGCAATCTCGTCGAGCACTGGGACGAGGCGGTCGAAGAGGTCGGACTGCCCACCGCGAAGGTGTGGGGTCTCTACATGGCCGGGTCGCGACTGGGTTTCGAGACGAATGTCGTTCAGCTGCATCAGGTTCTGGCGGTCAAGCTGGACTCGCACGGCGGGGACGGCAGCCTGCCGCTGCGGCCGTGGTGGACGCCGTAGAGTCTGCGGTGTGATCCGCTTCCTGCTTCGCGTCGCAGTCTTCCTCGGGTCCTCGGCGATCGGCTTGCTCGTCGCGGCTTGGCTCATACCCGGCGTCTCCGTATCGCCGTTCGGCTTCATCACCGCGGTGGTGATCTTCACTGTCGCGCAAGCGATCCTGTCACCGTTCTTCCTCAAGATGGCGAGCCGATACGCGTCGGCCTTCCTGGGCGGTATCGGTCTGGTCTCTACCGTTGCCGCACTGATCCTGGCCTCCCTACTCAGCAACGGGCTGAGCATCCGCGGCATCGGGTCCTGGATCGCCGCGACCGTGGTGGTCTGGCTCGTCACCGCGCTGGCGACACTCGTGCTTCCGGCGCTGGTGCTGCGAACGAAGAAGAACGCAGCCTGAGCCTTCGGGCGTCTGGAGGACCGCGGTTTCGACGTCGGCGCCCGGTCGCTCAGCCGCCGTCGATGCGACGGGCGCCGAGCTCGTTCTGCAGTAGCTCCAACGCTGCTTCCTCCGGGTCGCGGCGCTGAACCTCCGAGGTGTCGTTGCCGGCCTCGGCCAGCATGTCTTCCTCGTCGTCGTCGCGCTGCGGCCGCGACGGGGTTACGCTCTCCGGTTCGGGTGCAGCCTCCGGTGCCGCGGGGCCCGCCTCGCACCGGATCTTCCAGTCCACGCCGAGCGCGTCCTTGAGCGCCTCGCGGATGACATCGGAATTGCGTTGCTCCACAAGTCGTTTGGCCAGCGGCGCCGACTCATGGCTGAGCACCAACGTGTCGCCCTCGACGGCGCGAACGATCGCGCCCGCCAGCATCACCTCGGTTGTGCGGCTGCGCTGACGGACCTTATCGCGCACGGTGGTCCACATGCTGCGCACCGCGGCTGCATTGAGTTCGCGTCCCACCGAAAGCCCCGTCGGGGCCGGGGCTTCGACCACGGGATCGGACGGCGGCCGCATTGGCGGAGGTGGCGGCGGCGGCTCGGGCGTAGGCGCCGGCTCGGGCTCGGCTTTGGGTGCAGGCGGGGGTTCGGGAGCCTCTTCCGCCTTGCTCCTGCGGGCGTATTGCTTCGGCGACGCGGGCGGCTGGGCCGCTGCGGTCTCCCCCGCCGGTATGGATATGTCCAGCCGCGTCTCGATGCGTTCGACGCGCTGCAGCAACGCCGATTCGGTGTCGCTGGCCGACGGCAGCAGCAGCCGCGCGCATACCACCTCGAGCAATAGCCGCGGCGCGGTGGCGCCGCGCATCTCCCCCAGCCCGGCGTGCACCACCTCGGCGTACCGGGTCAGTGTCGCGGTGCCGATCCGAGTGGATTGGTCGCGCATCCGCTCCAACACGTCCTCGGGACCGTCGACCACCCCGCGAGCGGTCGCGTCGGGCACCGACTGCAGCACGATCAGATCGCGGAAGCGCTCCAGCAGGTCGGTGGCGAACCGTCGCGGGTCGTGCCCGGCGTCGATCACCGCCTCGACCGCGCCGAAGAGTGCCGCGGCATCCCCCGCGGCCAGCGCGTCCACTGCGACGTCGATCAGCGCGACGTCCGTCGCCCCAAGTAGCGACAACGCCCGCTGGTACTCCACCCGGTTTCCTTCTGCACCGGCCAGCAGCTGATCCAGCACCGAGAGCGTGTCGCGTGGCGACCCGCCCCCAGCCCGAATAACCAACGGGTACACCGCATCGTCGACCGCCACGTCCTCTGATGCACAGATGCGCTCAAGCAGCGACCGCATGGTCCGCGGCGCCAGCAGTCGGAACGGGTAGTGATGCGTGCGCGACCGGATGGTCGGCAGCACCTTCTCCGGCTCCGTCGTCGCGAACACGAAGATCAGGTGCTCCGGCGGCTCCTCGACGATCTTCAGCAGCGCATTGAAGCCCGCCGTCGTGACCATGTGCGCCTCGTCGATGATGAAGATGCGGTAACGCGATTGCGCAGGCGCGTAGAACGCCCGGTCCCGTAGCTCGCGGGTGTCGTCCACACCGCCGTGGCTGGCCGCGTCGAGTTCGACGACGTCGACGCTGCCCGGACCGTTGGGGGCCAGCGCCACGCAGGAGTCGCACACGCCGCACGGTGTGGGCGTCGGCCCCTGCTCGCAGTTCAGCGACCGAGCGAGGATGCGCGCCGACGACGTCTTCCCGCAGCCCCGCGGCCCCGAGAACAGGTAGGCGTGGTTGATGCGGCCTGCGGCCAGCGCAGTGGAGAGCGGTTCGGTGACGTGCTCCTGGCCAACCACGTCGGCGAAGGTTGCCGGTCGGTACTTGCGGTAGAGCGCCACGCTCAGCAGGCTACCGACGCAGGCCGACGAGTGAACACCTCAGTCCTTGAGCAGGGACTCGGTCGCCGACAGCAGCGCACAGGTGGCCAGGCCGTCGATCGCGTCCCGCAGCTCTGGGAGCCCGGGGAACGACGGCGCGATCCGGATGTTCTTGTCCTCCGGGTCTTTTCGGTACGGGAATGCCGAGCCCGCCTCGGTGACGGCGATGCCTGCATCCTTGGCCAGCGCGACCGTGCGCTTGGCGGTGCCCGGCAACACGTCGAGGCTGACGAAGTAGCCACCCTTGGGATCGGTCCACGACGCGACCTTCGACTCGCCGAGCCGGTCCTCGAGGATCTCCTGCACTAGCCCGAACTTCGGTGCCAGCAGCGCCTGGTGGCGCTGCATCTGCAGACGCACTCCGTCGGCGTCGCCGAAGAACCGCAGGTGCCGAAGCTGGTTCACCTTGTCGGGGCCGATGGATTTCTTGCCCGCATACTGCAGATACCAGGCGATATTTCCCAGCGATCCGCCGAAGAAGCTGACACCGGCACCTGCGAACGTGATCTTGGACGTCGACGAGAAGACAAATGGCCGATTCGGGTTGCCCGCCGCCTCCGCCAGGCCCAGCACGTCGACCTGCTGGACGAAGTCGTGGGTGAGCGTGTGCACCGGGTAGGCGTTGTCCCATATCAACCGGAAATCGTTTGCCGCCGTTCGCATTTGCACTAGCCGGCGCACGCTCTCCCACGAATATGTGACCCCGGTGGGGTTCGAATACACGGGCACGCACCACATGCCCTTGATGGCCGGGTCAGCCGCGACGAGCTCCTCGATCAGGTCGACGTCAGGGCCGTCGTCGCGCATCGGCACGGTGATCATCTCGATGCCGAGGGTCTCGGTGATCGCGAAGTGCCGGTCGTAGCCGGGTGAGGGGCAGAGGAACTTGACGGCGGGCTCGGCGATCCAGGGCCGCGCGGAATCCACGCCCCCGTGCAGCATCGAGAACACCACGACGTCGTGCATGAGCTCGAGGCTCGCGTTGTTGCCGGCGAGCAGGTTGGGCACGGGGATACCGAGCAGCTCGCCGAAGATGGCGCGCAACTCGGGCAGGCCATGCAGGCCGCCGTAGTTGCGGGTGTCGGTTCCGTCGCCGTCGCGGAAATCTTCGCCGGGCAGGGTGAGCAGCGGATTGGACAGATCAAGCTGCGCAGGAGACGGCTTGCCGCGGGTGAGGTCCAGCTTCAGACCCTTGGCCTGCAGGTCGGCGTAGTTGCGGGTCTGCAGCTCGTGCTGTGTCTGCAGTTCGTCAAGGCCAAGGGACTGAAACGACACCGCGCGCCTTCCACCAACGTCAGATCCACGGAAAGAGGGGACCCCGCGCACCCGCCAGAGCCCATTGACCCTTGCTGCCTTCCGGCCCTGGGGGAGTTCACAGGATAGACGCCGCGCGGGGTCCGTAGCGAGT
>Ga0207693_10001937_pt1 | contig 18130 bp, 17 predicted proteins | sample LARL81metaG_FD_184347 | JGI IMG/M metagenome (GOLD analysis project Ga0207693, IMG submission 184347) | Corn, switchgrass and miscanthus rhizosphere microbial communities from Kellogg Biological Station, Michigan, USA - LAR L8-1 metaG... | ecosystem: Host-associated > Plants > Roots >...
GTCGACGCGATACTCGCCCGTTCGTTGAATCGTGAAGGCGACATTCGGCGTATCGACTTCCAACAAATCGCCATCGTCCAGGTGGCGCACGCGCAGAATCGTCGAGCCCATGGAAAGACGCAGTTGCGTCGTGCGGTCATCGAGATCGAGAAAGGTCACGCTCGTTTCGGAGTTCATCCGAACCGCCAGCGACCCCACGTGAAACTCGGCTCTGGAATTCTGGTCAGCCCAGAGATTGTCTCCGGTCGTCAAAGGACGGTTGGAGACGGCGGTGACCCACTCGCCCTCGCCACCCGGCTGGAAAGAAACGGATCCAGAGGAATAGTTCAGTCGCGCAACGCGGGCGGGAGGATCCTGGTCATCGTCCTGATCTTGTGCCCAAGCCGCGCCTGCCAGCAGGACTTGTAAGGCAAATGTAAAGACGAAAGCCAGCCACAAAAATCTGTGAGTCTTCATTGGGTTATGCTCCTTGCTGGAGTCTGATCTCACCTTCGTACAAACACCAGCGAATGCCATAAGTTTCCGCCCGTAGGTGGATGATTCGAAAAGAGAAAAGCCCACGCGTCGAGGCCGTGGGCGTCGTGCGCGCTGCGATCGACAGCGCACGTCCATCCGTCAATCAAAAGATCAAAAGTGATCGCAAGTCGAGTGTGCTGGGGAACTACGCGTCCGGTCCATACAGTGATCGCTGTAAACGTACCAACGGGTATTTTTGGGTATTAACCGAGTCTTTTGTTCCAGTCGAAAAATGCCCATAAGTCGCGGGTCAATCGCAACTCGAAGAAAAAGGACGATACAAATTTTGGCACGTCTCGTGCATTACTTTGGTACGCACCCATTCGTCACTAAGTAAGAAAAGCAGTTCCTTGGTTGTTGTGGAGGACACAAATGAAGAAGATTTTTTCACTGGCTGCCCTAACCCTCGCGGCGATGTCGCTGGCTCCCATGGCGCTGGCGCAAAGTGAGACAAAGCATCAGACACCGAACCTAAAACCGGGAACGGAGCTGGTAGCTTGGACACAAGATCAGAAGACGGAGCCTATGCCTTCCCAGACCACGACTCCGCCCCAGCAGCAACCCAACACACAGACGCCGAGCACCCCCACCGGCCAGGCCGATGATACCCACAAGCAGCCGGCCGCCCAGGCGTTCACCGGCACCATCATGAAGTCGGGCGACAACTATGTTCTGAAGACCGCCGACAACATGACGTATCAGCTCGACGATCAGGCTCGTGCGAAGCAGTTCGAAGGCAAGCAGGTCCAAGTGACCGGCAGCCTGGATTCGAGCAGCCAGACCATTAAGGTGCAGGACATCAAGTCCGCAGCGTAAAACGGTCCGCAACAAGCAAGCATGGATAAGCCCCCACGATGGGGGCTTTTTCTTTTAGCGCAAACGATGCGTGTGAGGTTGATTGGGCCCGCCCCGTAGAATTTCTTAAGCGTCTTTCAACTCACTCCCTTGTAATCCTGAGCGCAGCCGGAGGACGCATGCAAACCGACAGCGCCAGCGGCTCACAAGGATTCTCCACCACGAACTCATTCGTCCGCCGGGCTCCGGCATCTGAAATTCTCACACCAGCTCGCTATCGCTATCGAATTCGTTGGCGACACCTGTCCTCAATCTGCTAGCTTGCTCGATGCATGCCGCGGGCGACCATCTCGATCATCTGCATCCTGCTGTGCGTTTCAGCGGGCGCCCTCGCCGTGTGCCCGGTCATGATCGTCAGCGGTGTCGGTGAATCCGATGGCATCGTCCTTACCTTTCGCAACTCCGGCAAACTTCCTATCCGGCAACTGGAGTTCAGCTGCAAATCTCAGCCGAGTCAACGCGACTCGAAAGCATGTCGCGAAGCCAATGCTCTCTTTTATCCGGGGATGCAGTACACCGTGCGATATCCCTATCCGGACGGAAAGGCAAAGACCGTGACGCTGGCCGTTAAGAGTGTAACCACGTCCGACGGATTCACATGGATGCCGTCTAAGAAGCAACCCTGTCGAACTTTGCGAATCGTGCCGCGAACCAGCCGCTGAGGTCGAAATGAAAACCAATCCGGCTTTGCGCGAGGCGCACTACAACCTGAACTACGGAGACTTCCGTGGGAAGTTGTATGCGGAGATCCGCCGCGAAGCTTTTGGCGAAGACATTGGACAAAACAGCTGGCACACGGCCGACGAGCAGGATCGATTTGTAACCTGGCTCGAATTGTCAGCCGGCAAGAAGCTTCTTGACGTCGCGTGCGGGGCAGGCGGTCCTGCGCTGCGCATCGCCACCGCTTCGGGATGCTCTGTGGCCGGAGTGGACATTCACGAGAAGGCGGTCGAAACGGCACAAGGGCTCGCCAAAGAACGCGGCTTGGAATCGCGTGCCGAATTTCGCGCTGCCGACGCCAGCATCGGATTCCCCTTCCACGACGCCAGCTTCGACGCCATCACGTGCATCGACGCGATCAATCATTTTCACGATCGACCGAAGATGCTCGCCGAATGGGCTCGGTTGCTAAAGCCCGGCGGACGCGCGCTGTTCACCGACCCCATCGTGGTCACTGGTCCACTCACCAATTCTGAAATCGCGGTGCGCACTTCTGCAGGCTTCTACCTAGTCGTGCCCAGGGGTTACGACGAATTGATCATTGCTGAGAGCGGACTGCACCTGCTGCTCGCGCAAGACATTACCGCGAACATGGCGACGATAGCGGACGGCCGCCATCGTGCCCGGGCAGCCCGAGCCGAAGCCTTGCGAGAGATCGAGGGCTCCCAATCCTTTGAAACGGAGCAGGAATTCCTAGCGGTGACCGCCAGGCTGGCGCGCGAAGGTCGTCTCTCCCGTTTCGTCTTCGTGGCGCAAAAACGCCAATCGGACTCAAACTCGCCGGAGTGATCTTGGCATGAATGCTGTCGAGGAAATTTCCGCCGCCGCCAACGACGTGGCCACCCGCGCACGCCGGCGCATCGCAGCCCGGCTTCTCCCCTTCGTCTTCCTGATCTACATCGTCAACTACATCGATCGCGTGAACGTATCGTTTGCCAACCTCCGCATGAGCGCTGAACTCGGCTTCAGCGACAAGGTCTACGGCCTCGGTGTGGGCGTGTTCTATCTCACGTATGTGCTCTTCGAAATTCCCGGCGCCATCATCGTCGAGCGCTGGAGTGCCCGGAAGTGGATGGCCCGCATCATGATTTCCTGGGGCATCGTGACTCTGCTGACCGGCTTCATTCACACTTCCAGCCAGTTCTACGTTGCGCGTTTTGTGTTGGGAATTGCGGAGTCCAGTTTTTTCCCGGGCATGATCGTGTATCTGACGCACTGGTTCTGCTCATCTGATCGCAGCCGTGCGATTGCCTGCCTGTACTCGGCCGTGCCGGCAGCTTCGTTGATCGGCTCCCCGGTTGCCGGAGTCCTCCTTGGAGTTCATTGGCTGCATCTTGCCGGATGGCGCTGGCTGTTTGTTCTCGAAGGCATCCCCGCAGTTCTGCTGGGCGTGATCACGCTCTTCTATATGACCGACCGTCCCGAGCAGGCGCACTGGCTCCCGGCCGACGAGCGCGACTGGTTGGTTGGCAAGTTGCAGCAAGAACTGCAGGCGAAGAAGAAGCTGCGCGACTACTCCATCGTGCAAGCCTTCTCCGATGGCCACATCCTTCAACTGACCGCAGCGTGGTTCTTCGCACTGACGGGCGCCCTCGGAACCATCTACTGGATTCCGACCTTCGTAAAACGCCTGTCCGGATCGTCGGATCGATGGGTCACCACCATGCTCCTGCTTCCGGCCCTACTCGGCGTCGCCGGGATGCTTCTCAATGGCTGGCACTCCGATAAGACCGGCGAGCGCCGGTGGCACACCGCCGTCCCCCTGTTCGCAGCAGGCCTGATGTTCATGTGCTCATTGCTGACTCGACAGAACTCATCGCTCGGAATCCTTTTCCTGTTGGCGGGTAGCGGATTCGCCTATGCCTTCTACCCCACCTTCTGGGCTATTCCAACGCTCGTGTTATGCGAGAGCGCCGCCGCCGCCACCTTCGGTCTGATCAATTCCGTGGGCCAGCTCGGCGGCTTGGCGGGGAACTATGGCATCGGATTGTTGAACACCCGCACCGGGTCACTCGCTGCGAGTTTCGGATTGATTGCCCTGGTGTATGGACTGGCCGGAACGCTGATTGTGGCGTTGAGGAAGACTGAATCGTGAGCGTCGCAAGTCAGCTTGGGTCAGTGCGATTCGTCCGACTTCTCCTTTTCTGTTTCGCAGCCCGACTCGGGGAAAGGAGTATGTGTGCGAGGGTCGAGACTGTCGATCGGTATCCGCACATCGACCGTCAAATCGCGACAGTTTCGCGCGTGCTGAATGTGATCGGCTTGAAAGCTGCGCGGAAACAATTGGCGATGATCTTCAACAAATTTCTGGGGATAAGAAAGGTTGAAGACCGTTCCCGGCTTTAAATCCCATTGTGTCGCGATCTTTTCTGTGACTTCTTTTGGAGCGAAGACCTCCAGTTTTCCCATTCGATACTGCGATCCTTCATGGATTTTGACTCTTAGATTCATATTGTTACCGGGTGCAATTTGAGTGTCGGGTGCGGCGTAATAGTCCAAATGACCCGATCTCCCGTACAACTGCCCTAGACCCCCCAAGCCCGCGCCAATGCTGTTTCTGTTAAACCACTGGCCTGTTTTTATGGGAAAACCATCGCGCAGCTGAGCGGATGTGAAGACGTGATTGCCGATAAAAGTTATAGTCCCGTCTTGAAACGCGCACCTTCGTTCGCGTCGAACTCCAGCACAACCGGCTTCGGGCTTGTGAGAGGATCGACAACCTTGATGTCGAGGCTCTTGACTTCCACCATGAAGTAACCACGATTTTGGAATTCACTGCGAAGCCGCTCCATGAGCTCGTCGTTGTCTTCGTCAAAGCAAAAGCCCACCATCGCGCTCGCGATGCGGTGAAGTTGTTCTGTGCGGAGATTTTTTGTGCCCGAGATTTTCAGGTCAGAGACAAGGATTCCGCCCGCGCCGCCGGAGCGCTGATCTAGTTTTCCCGTGCATTGCGCTAGAAGACTGCCGCAGAGAATCGCGAGAACAGCGATGCTGGATACGAAATTGAGCACACTTACCAACATTCGGCCCTGCGACGCGATCCGTTATTCGTTGCTTGGCTTCGCTCCCGGCAACCGCTTGGCCAAGAACTTGATCTGCCCATTGTGGTTCGATTCGTGTTCGCACACGTGGAACCATTTGCAGTAATTGTTCGTCGGACCCCATGGCCACCCCTTGTCGACTGACATCAGCCAGGTGTCATCCCGCTTGCGAAATTCGGCTAGCGAATGCTCGCGAGTCTCACCCAGAATATTCAGGTAGTAGTCAAGGTTATTTCCCTTGATCGCCTTGCGCGCTGGCTCGCCTAATTCCATTGGCACATCCCACTTCTGCTTCACCGCGTCGGGCCAGCTGCCCCACGCTTTGGCGTCGATCGTATTCATTTGGTAGTAGGTCTCGGTGGCCGCCAGATGCAGCAGCATTGCTCCGATGGTGTTGGCATTCGGATCAAAGAGGTAGTCAAGATCTTTCTGCGACATCCCTTTGACGGAGTGAAGGACAGTGGTGCGCATCCAGGTCAGCATCGAGACAAGCGTTCCGATCTGCGGACTGTATCCGCGCTTCGGTCCGACAATGTTGATATCGGCATCGGAATCAGCCGACCAGGCAGGAGTCGGCAGAAGGGCAAGGCCCGTGACGCCCAACGTTGCGGTGGCGGCGATAAAGTTGCGACGGTTAAAACTGAATTCCGGGCAAGTCACAAGTTCACCTCTGTTTGTCGTCGAGGAAGGGAGTGTAGACCGGGAGCGTGAGGGATTCAATGGGGCAGTATGGCGCGGACAGGAGTGTCCGCGCCATACACAGCAACGGCTACTTCCGGCTCTCTGGCGGAATGATCCCGTTCATGCGGAGATACTCCACCAGTTGTCCGTAATGATCCCAGGTGTGTACGCAGTCTTCGAGCGCGACTCCCAGCCGGGTGGCGTTGCTTTCGGCCAAGGCGAGATCGGCGGCGTTGGGATCGGGATGTTCTCGTCATCGATCGAGCGGGCCGCCCGATGCATGTAGGTGAACGACCCCTTGAGGTAGCCGACAATCTCCGACTTGGTGCGCACCGCAGCGGATCCCTCCTCGCCGCGGCCCACGTCTACCGGCGGCTTCTCACCGAGAATGCCGGCTCCGAGAAGGTAGTTGTCGGCGGCAATGTGGCGAAGTTGCTCGGCAAAAGTGCGAACGCCCTGGAAGCCCGAACCGCCGGGCGCGAACGAATATTTCGCTTCGGGCATGACCTCTGCCATTTCCACGACACGGCGCTCCTGAATGTCGAGGATGAAATCGACCACCTGACCACTGCTGCGGCCGGTTGTCGGTTCGGTACCTTGCGCATGCACTGGCGCAGTACATGCCAGCGTGAAGACGGAGAACAGCAACATCATTGCGAATCTCTTCATAAATGCTCCTTGGAAAACCAGATCGGACCATCGATCGAACACACGGGTGCGGACACGCGTCCGACGAGTGTGCAGAAAAGGCTGGTTATCGGGAGCGAGGCGGGCCGCGATCGGTTTCCGGCGAGCCGACGGAGGTGAGTTTCACGCTGGAATCAGATGGAGCTGTGACGTTCTCTGCAATCCAATCGAAGGGGACTGCGACTTGAAATGCAGGTAACGTCAGAAATTGAAACTGCAGCAGGCCGCGTAGAGAACAGTGGGCGGTGCGAGTTTTAAATGCGTGCCCGCAATCGCTGTGCATGCCAGATGCGGCCCGATGCTTCAGTCCGGGATGGGAGACTCTACAGGCGGCGCCCAAACTGGTGCCTGTTCCGTTGACGCACGCCGAGACAGACGCGCACAGGGCAAGAATCAGCAACGCGGAAATGAGTGATCTCAAACGCACGGTCATCAGTTGGACGCTTTCAAAGCACGAAGGTTAGGACGTTGCCCCTCGACGCTACCCGGAATCGCAGCTTTTCCGGCCAGTCTGGCCATCCCCGAATCGTATTTGCACCATGCACGGAATGGAACTTTGAGGTAGGGTTAAACATCTAACGACCATGGCAAACGAACAAACAGCGATTTTTGGTGGTGGCTGCTTCTGGTGCATTGAAGCGGTCTTCAACCGCCTGCGTGGCGTCAAGCAGGCCGTCTCCGGCTACATGGGCGGGCACGTCGACAAGCCCACCTACCGCCAAGTCTGCAACGGCGACACCGGTCACGTGGAGGTCGTGCGGGTCACTTTCGATCCCAGTGAAATTACTTTTCGCGATCTTCTGGAAGTATTTTTCTCCCTGCACGATCCGACCACGCTCAACCGTCAGGGCAACGATGTCGGCGACCAGTACCGTTCGGTGATCTTCTATACGTCAGACGAGCAGGAACGTGAGGCCGAACAAACCATTGCTACCCTCACCGAAGCGAAAGCCTTCCCCGAGCCGATCGTCACCGCCGTGGAACCGGCTACTACGTTCTTCGAGGCCGAAGGCTATCACCAGGAATATTTCGACAACAACCGAACCCAGCCGTACTGCCAGTTCGTGATAGCTCCCAAACTCAAGAAGTTCGAAAAGCAATTCGGCGAGAAGATGAGGGCGTAAGGAACTTCCCTCAACCCGTTTCCGACTTCTATCAACGCTCGACGCTAGGCTATCTGGAAGGGACCCGAGGGCTATTGGGACGCGGGCCCGAAGGCTTGAATCGGGGCTGCTTTGAGGGTCTATTCAACCTCGATCATCTGAGGATTCGTATCAGGGCGCGCCTTCAGGCGCGCCGCACCAATCTCCAGACTGCGCGCCTTTAGGCGCTGTTTTCCGAACTCCTACTTCCGCCGTGCCTGCAGCCGAATCTGATTCAAATATTCCACGTAAATCGGAATCGGAATATCCGGCGAATCCCCATCATTCAAAAAGTGCGATAACCGGATCTCCAGCGGAATGGAACTGATCACCTCCCGGAAGCGTGCCATCTTCAAATACTTTACTTTCCAGATGTCCAGCATCAACGACTGGAACTCATCGCTGATAAATCCCATCTTCTTGTCACTGAGGTAAACGCTGTCGAAGTGATACTTCGCAAGCGTCTCACGCATAGGCTCATCGATCGGCGACAAAACATAGACCAGGTGGAACACATCGGCGAGATCGCCCCAAACGACTTTTTCCTCAATTGCTGTGAAGCGAAATGGTTTCGATATCCGTTGCTGGGCGGCGCGCGCGTGTTCTTCCGAACCGAGTTGACGTTTCTGCAACTCGCTGCTGAACCAGCGCAGCCGGTCCGCCGCCAGGTTGTGCCGCAAAAACTCGACCGCGTAAGCATTCGTTAAGTACAACTTCGGGTCGGCATCCAGCCGGGCCAGCCACCCACTCCAATCATGCTTGCCAAACTCGGAGAGCAGCTGCAACAAGTCGGCCACCGTCACATCAGGGTGATACTTCACCGCTTGCCAGAAGTGCTCCGTCGAATCGTAGGTCGCCCCATAGAGCTGAATTCCTTCTTCGATCGGATACCAATTCGACAGCACGCGCGCCGGAATCGATGGCGCTGCGCTCCAGCAGTTGAGCGAATGTTTCCACTTCTTCTGCACCGCCAGAAATGCATCCGCGTAGCCGGGAAGCGTCGGCTCGTTGACCCGAGTCAGTGCCTGGCGTAACTCTTCCGCCGTATGCGTGATTAGGGTCTCCAGCGGCCGCTCGTCGGTCATCGAAATCACACGGCTTTCCACGGAGCGCCGCAGGAGGTCCGCAGCCAGGGCCTGGCGTTCGCTCGCAGCGAGGGCCGGCCAGCGGTTGGTTTGCGTCTCGATGTACGGGAAGACTTCCGAGAGGGAACTGAATTCAATGAAACCATGTAGAGCGAACGTGGTGGTGTGGCCCTCTTTGCTGATAACGGTCGAGGGTGTTACCAGCGCCTGCAAGGAAATCTGCTGCGCGCATAGAGGATGTGCGAACAAGAGGGCGGCGACTACAACGCCCCAGCGGGGGAGCCAATGAGATGCGGTAGTCATGGTGTCGTTCAGCTAGTAAAACACCGCCCCGCCCGTTTTGTGAAGAATTTCTACAGTAGCGCCGGTGTCCCGCCGGCAGTCGTGAGGGCGTCTCGCGCTCCATCGCAGACTGCGCCCGCCGCGGATACGATGTGCTCTGACGACTACGACATCCCTAGAACGCGTCGATCCCAGTCACACTCGATCCGATGATCAATGTGTGAATATCGTGCGTCCCCTCATACGTCTTCACCGACTCGAGGTTCATCAGATGGCGCATGATCGGGTAATCATCAGCCACGCCGTTTGCACCGAGGATGTCCCGTGACAGCCGCGCGCACTCCAGCGCCATCCAAACGTTATTCCGCTTGGCCATCGAAATGTGCTGGTGCGCGACTTTGTCTGTGTCCTTGAGGCGTCCCACTTGCAGAACCAGCAGCTGTGCCTTAGTGATTTCGTTGATCATCCAAGTTAGCTTTTCCTGCACCAACTGGTGCGACGCGATGGGCTGATCGCGGAACTGCTTGCGTAGCAGGGAATACTGGAGCGCGCAGTCGTAGCACGACATGGCCGCGCCGATCGCGCCCCACGCGATGCCATAGCGCGCCTGATTCAAACACATCAGCGGAGACTTCAGGCCTCCGGACAGCGGCAGCAGGTTCGACTCCGGCACATGCACATCCTGCAACGACAGGCCCGACGTCACCGACGCGCGCAGCGACCACTTGCCGTGAATGTCATCCGCCTTGAAGCCGGGCCGATCTGTCTCCACCAGGAACCCGCGTACCTTGTCGCCTTCGTTCTCGACCTTGGCCCAGATGATGGCGACGTCGGCGATCGTGCCCGACGTGATCCACATCTTCTCGCCGTTAAGCACATACTCCTTGCCAACCTTCTTCGCGCGTGTGCGCATTCCGCCCGGGTTCGAGCCGAAATCGGGCTCGGTCAAGCCGAAGCACCCCAGTTTCTCGCCCTTCTGCAGGGCTGGGAGCCACGTGTTCTTCTGCTCGTCAGAACCGAAGGCGTAAATCGGATACATCACCAGCGCCGACTGCACGCTGACAAAGCTGCGCACGCCCGAGTCGCCGCGCTCCAGTTCCTGCGTCACCAGACCGTATTCCACGTTCGACATGCCAGCGCAACCGTAGCCCTTGAGGCTCGCCCCGAAGAAGCCAAGGTCCGCCATCGGCTTGACCAGTTCGCGCGGAAAGCGCCCTGCCCGGTTGCATTCCTCGATGATGGGAATCAAATTGTCTTCGATAAATTTGCGGGCAGTGTCGCGGACCAGCCGCTCGTCGTCGGACAGCAATGTGTCGAACTCGATGAAATCGACTCCGCGGAATTTGATGGCAGACATGACGTTTGACCTCTAGTGAATCAGGACTGTGCGCGAAAACTTCTTAGAGTAGCAGAGGGGTAGTCAGCGGGCAAACACGGTCGGGGCCTCAGGAAGAGGAGCGCGAAGGGCGCTCTCGCGTGAGGCGGGTCGACAATTGAGACTTGTGTGGGATCAACCGATAACGCTTGGCATTAGAAAACGACACTTTGTATCGGAAGATCTAGCCGTTCCTGTAGGACGCTCGCATAGATAGATATTTGAGGTTCTTATCGAGCAGTCTCTAAGGCTACGTATCGCGAGATCTTGAGGTTCGTATCAGGGCGTGCCTTCTGGCACGCCACTCGGCCATTTTTCAACAATGCGCCTTCAGGCGCTGCGCGAGTCGAGAAACGGGGCAAGGTCGTCTCACGAAATGCGAAGTTCCTTCACTCAGCTCGTGCCGCCGAGACCTGACACCCAAGACCCAAGGGCCCAAGACCCTCCGTAAAAACTGCCCCACCATTAGTGCTATACACCGTGGCACCTTAGCGCCATTGTGAAGAGTTTTTACATCGCTTAACGTCACGACGCGCGCCGTTGTAGGAAGCTTCGTCGGTTTCCAAGTAAGCCGAGGATTGGCCCTGGGTCCTTCGGGGAGGAGGCTTTGGGCTGCATTTTGTGCTTTCGTACGGTGCCCGGCCAGTAATTCCAGGGGTCTGCCTTTTAAGACTTCTGAAGGAACCTACATAGCTCCATCACGGTTTTAAGCGGTGGAGCAACCTGTAAAGTGCTCGAAGATCAAGCGGAACGTCACGCGGAGTGATCTTCATGTTCCTGTTTCTGAATAACGTGCCGATGTTTTCAGTGAGTCATTTTTGCCTTCCCAACGGGGAGAATGGCTGTGTCTGGGAAACGTCTGTTTTGGACCTCGATCATCATTGTTGAGCTGGTACTCGTTTATCTTCTTTGGAAGCCGTACCGGGAACGAATCAAGCCAGTCCACCGGGCTGCAGTTGCCCCTGCGGCCGTGGTGCATCCGCCTGACGTGAAGGCCGCCGCGCCCATCGTAGTTCCATCCCGCAAGCCCTGGAGTGGCGTGCAGCACTCGGCATTCGCCGCGCACCGCAGGGCTCCCGTCGTAAACGCAGCCCTCAAGTCTCCCGAGCCCCTTACCGCAAAGGTCGTGCCCCAGCCCTCGCCCTTGGTAGCCCCCGTAGACAGCTTCTGGTGCCGCATCTCCGCCAACGTAGAAGCCAAATGCGACTGTAAGGACAAAGGCCAGGAGCAGGCCGGCAATCTCGTGATGCGTTCGGGAAGCAACTAACTTCTAGACCAGTCCGGTTAATTCCAACGTCAAATCGTAGCGCCGGCGTCCCGCCGGCAGTCCGGCGGCCGTCTCGCCCGCTGCCAGCGACCACGCGATAAGAACGAGGCCGAGGACGCCCTCGCGACTGCCGGCGGGATGCCGGCGTTACTGTCGAACGCGAGCAGCTATCGACAACACCCGAGCCCGCTCCCGCCTCACAATTGACTCTCTAGTCCTTCACCCCTACCATTACTCGACTTCATGATCGGCCAAACGGTCTCCCGTTACCACATCCTCGAGAAACTCGGCGGCGGCGGGATGGGCGTCGTCTACAAGGCCGAGGACACGGAACTCGGCCGCTTCGTCGCTCTGAAATTTCTCCCCGATGACCTCGCCCGCGATCCCCAAGCCCTCGAGCGGTTTCGCCGTGAAGCGCGTGCTGCGTCCGCACTGAACCACCCCAACATCTGCACCATCTACGAAATCGGACGCCACGAAGGCCAATCCTTCATCGCGATGGAGTTCCTCGAGGGCACGACCCTCAAGCATCGCATCGCCGGCCGCCCGCTCGACAACGAAACGCTCTTTGCCCTGGCCATCGAAATCGCCGACGCGCTCGACGCGGCGCACTCCAAAGGAATCGTCCATCGCGACATCAAGCCCGCCAACATCTTCGTCACCTCGCGCGGCCACGCGAAGGTCCTCGACTTCGGGCTGGCCAAGGTTGCGGGCGGAGGCACCTCAGGTTCGGGGTCTGAACACGTCACCCGCACCATTGACGAACAACACCTCACGAGCCCAGGCTCGACTCTCGGAACGGTGGCCTACATGTCGCCCGAGCAGGCGCGTGCCAAGGAACTCGATGGCCGCAGCGATCTGTTCTCCTTCGGTGCGGTGCTTTACGAGATGGCCACCGGCATGGTGCCCTTTCGCGGCGAAAGCTCGCCCGTAATTTTCAAAGCTATCCTCGACGAAACTCCCGTTTCCCCGCTGCGTCTCAATCCCGATCTGCCCGCCGACTTTGAACGCATCATCTCCAAGGCCCTCGAGAAAGATCGGAACCTGCGCTATCAAACCGCTGCCGATCTCCGTACTGACCTCACGCGCCTGAAGCGAGATCTCGATTCCGGACGCTCCTCAAGCATCTCGTCGTCCGCCACGGCCGCCGCTCCTTCGAGTAGCGCGGTCGTGCCAGCTGCCACTGCGCCACAGTCCCGCAAGTTTCTATGGGCGGGAATCGCGAGCGCATTGTTGCTGCTCGCAGCTGCAGCCGGCGTCTACTTCCTCCGCGGAAAATCCGAAACCGGCAAAGTATCGTCCATTGCCGTCCTGCCCTTCGTGAACGCCACCTCCGATTCCGGCAACGAATACCTCAGCGACGGCCTCACCGAAAGCCTCATCGGTACGCTTTCCGAAGTTCCCGACCTCAAGGTCATGGCGCGCAGCACCGTGTTCCGTTTCAAGGGCGATCAGGAAGATCCCCGCCAGATCGGCGAGAAACTCAAAGTCAGCGCGGTTCTTGTCGGTCGCATCACGCAGCATGCCGACGAAGTCTCTGTGCAAGCCGATCTCGTCAACACTTCCGACGGTTCAGAGATGTGGGGGAAGCGCTACACGCGCAAGATGGCCGAGATCACCCAGGTGCAAAGCGACATCACGCGCGACCTCTCCAGCCGTCTGCGCGGAAGTGGGAATGTCGCAGACAAGCAGCATATGGGCAGTGCCGGCACGACCAATGCTGAGGCCTATCGCCTTTATCTCGAAGGCCGCCAGCTCTGGTACGGCCGCACCAACGATGGTCTCAAGAAAAGTATCGACCTGTTTCAGCAGGCCATCGCCGCCGACCCCAACTATGCGCTCGCATACACCGGGCTTGCCGAGACATACATCGTGGCTCCCGGATACGGTATCGGGATCAATTCGAAGCAGGCGCGAACCGTGGCCAATGAAGCCACACGCAAGGCCCTGGAACTCGATCCCTCGCTCGCCGAGGCTCACACGGCGCGCGCCCTTGTTCTTTGCCAGTTGTGGAAGTGGAACGAAGCGGAGGCAGAGTTTCGGCGCTCGCTCGAACTGAGTCCTAACAACGCCAACACCCACTACTTCTACGCGATGGAATTCCTCAACGCCCGTAAGCGTATGGATGAATCGCTCGCCGAATTCCGCACCGCGCTGTCGCTTGATCCGCTTTCGCCCATCGTGAACACGAATTACGGGCTCGCGCTGGGAATCGCTCATCGCTACGACGAATCGCTCCAGCAATTTCAGAAAACGCTGCAGAGCGATCCCCAGTTTCGCCCGGCACACTACAAGTTCTCGCAAATCTTATCTGCTGTAGGGCGCTATCCCGAGGCCATCCACGAATTGCAGCTGTTCACCGATGAGAAGGGAACCTTCACTCCCGATGCAAATGGATATCTCGCGCTGAGTTTAGCTATCGGCCCGAAACTCCAGTTCACTCCGTCGGTTTATGCAGTGGCCTACGCAGTAGCGGGCAACCGGGATAAGACCTTGGAGCAGCTCGAAAGAGCCTACGACGAAGCGGACGAAGAACTCCTGATCAGTGTGCGCCAGCCGCAGATCGACTTGGTCCATTCCGACCCCCGCTACAAGGCCCTGATGCGAAGACTAGACTTGCCCGAGTAGTAAGGGCGTAAACAGACCTGATGAAAACCTTTGTGTTTCCTCTGTGCCCCCTCTGTGGTGAATACGGTTTTATCCCGATTGACTACTAGCTCGGAAAGCGATATAACGAACCCCGAGTTATGAGAGAAGAAGCCAAATCGTTCCTGCCGCTCTCACCCGCCACCCTGCACATCCTGCTTTCGCTCGCCGGCGAGGAACTCCACGGCTACGCCATCATGCAGGAAGTCCAGCGCCAGTCGGAAGGGAAGTACAAGCTCGGCCCGGGCACGCTCTACGACAATCTCCAGAAAATGATCGATAAGCGCTTGGTCGAAGAGTTAGGGAAGAAGCCGGGGGATGACGATCCACGCCGTCGCTACTACCGTTTGAGCATGTTGGGTCGGGGCGTGTTGACGGCCGAGATTTCGCGGCTTGACGACGTCGTCCGCGAAGGGAAAATACGCCTGCAGGCGAAACCAAGGAGGGCTTGATGCTCCGCTTCCTGTACAGGGCGATGCTGCGTGCGCATCCGCCATATTTTCGCCAACGCTTTTCCGACGAGATGCAGGCCATCTTCGATCAGGCTGACAGTGAGCTCGGCAGAGTTCGACTGCTGGCAGACGCAGTGTTCTCCCTGACGCGCCAGTGGATGTTGCGCCCCCAGTACTGGGAAGAGCCCACGCCCGTTGCAGCAGAGGGCGGAACGGCACTCTTCTCGTCGCTGGCCACCTCGAAGCCGCGCAGCGCGGCTCTCTTCTTCGGTGGGATCCTCTCGGCTTTAGTTCTGAACGGCGTGTCGTTGACGATTGGCTACGCCTGGGAGCATCCCATCTTCATACAAATCCGCCGCCCGACCATCGTTCCACCCGCCGCATGGAAAGCGCGACCTGTCGTAAAACCGGGTGCCAGTGCGGCTGTCGAACCTTACCTCTTCACTGATGAGGGCAGAGTCCTGCTTGTGTTTAACTCCCCGGCACATCCGTCACCACAACCCCAATCCGACACGAAGTCAACCTCCGAGGTCGAGACGTCGACCGTGCCCTTGGCTGAAATCGCACCCTCCCCGACAAACAATATCGTCGACACGCCATTCGTCGTTTTGCAGACCTATGCCGGAACTTACATCAGCCCAGCGCCCGGTGGTCAGCGAGTGATCGTCACGATCGACAGCGGGCGTTTGCAGCTGGACGTTGCCGGCCAATTCCGCAGTCCGCTGGCCCCGTTACCCAATCCCCAGCTGCTGGCATGCGGTGTCGGCGATTGCTGGGTGATGTTCTCGACCGGGCCGAAAGGCACGGTCGACCGCATTGAGGTGCATCACCTCGGCCGCGAGATGGTCGCGTTCCGCGCCCAAAGCGGAATGATCTTCTAGAGCGCAAACGTAGCGCCGGCGTCCCGCCGGCAGTCGTGCGGGCATCCTGTCCGCGCACCGGAGTGATCAGACGAAAAACGAGCCGTGCCGTCGCAAAGAAAAGCGCCACGAGATCGGCGTCGTGTGCAAACAGAAAATCTAGGACACGGCGAAAATCGCTCCGACCGGGTGTTTCCAAGACTCAACACTTAAGAGCTTCCCAAGTTCCCAAAGCCCAAAGCGCAAAGCGCAAAGCCCAACATCCCAGCCGTTAGTTCTGCCCGATCCGCGGCGTCGCCTGCACGCGCTCCGCCGTGTGTTCCACCACGCGCGCTGTGGGCAGCACCACCTCCTGCGGTCGTCCGCCAGCCATCCTCACTGGACGAAAAGGCATGCCTCCCCCCGACGAGGTCACCCACAGACTTGGTGCGACCCACGTGGCAGCGCTGGTGTCGCTGCTCCAGTTGCGCCAGTCCGCAAGAGACCGGCTAGGCGCCGACGTCAATGACGCCGCACCTGCACCCACTCCCATCTGTCCTCCGGGATAACTCGGCATGCTGGCCGTTGAAGGGACAGAGGTGGAATGCATTTGGGCTACGCTGAAGGAAGAAAAGAGAAATACAACAGAAGCGAGAAGAAGGGTCTTTTTCGCGTTCATGGGTCCTGCCCCTGGGGTTTAATCGGGGGGAAGGCCGTTTCACTCACTTTAACCCGGAAAGCTTAGAAGTCCACCGAAAAGTTACTCACGCCATCGTTTTTGCTCTAGGTCAGGAATGAGACACCAATCGTTCCAATCATGTAAACTTCCATTGGCGAGTACAAACGCACACTCCTCCGAGCGTGCCCACCTTGCCGGGAAAAGCCGGCGCCCAAGTTACTCCCCAAACACCAGGTAGAACCCCGGCTCTCGGGCTGGCGGCACATTCCTGTCAGGAGAAGAAGAAGATGGCGAAGATCGCAAAGACAGCTGACCGCAAGAAGGTCATGGACACCAGCAAATCCACCGCGTGCCCGAAGTGCGGCAAAGATACCCGCATCGTAAAGCGCACCAAGGACCGCGAACGCGGTGTCCCCGGCGGGATCTACATTTCCTGCTCAGGCTGTGAATTCTACGAGAAGCTCTAGGGGCGGCTATGAGCTCGTAGCTGTTAGCCCTTAGCGGAATCATCAGAGAGGCGCGATCTCAAATCGCGCCTTTTTTATGTATCGGAACCGACGGCTGCATTTCGAATGCAGGGTTAGAAACTGAGGTCTTGTAGGATAGATACCGACGTTCACATCACTCGCATCAAGATTCGAACTGAGTAGCCTTATCCGTCGAATCGATTCCGAGTTACGCGATCTACCCGCAGCAGCCCCTTCAGGGGCGGCAGATGTTAGCCCAGCGCGTAAGCGCCGGGAGAGCAGCAAGCTCAGCGCAAGTCCCGTAGGGACGGCACCCAGCGCAGCGGGCGTGAGCCCGCAAGCCCATCGGCAAAATTTGGGAAAAACAAAATGGCGCGATCAATATCGCGCCCAACTAACCATTACCACTGTTCACCGACCCACTCACCCTACGCCAACTGCGCCAATATCTCCCGCGCCTCAGCTCCCGGATCCAACGCCTCCGTGATGGGCCTTCCCACTACCACGAGACTCGCTCCGGCCGCAATCGCTTCCGCAGGCGTCACCACACGCGCCTGGTCGTCGTGTCCACTCCCCGACGGTCGCACGCCGGGCGTCACAATCAAAAAATCATCGCCCAACTCATTGCGCAACGCCGCCGCTTCTTGCGCCGACGCGACCACACCCTGGCATCCGCTCGCGATCGCCAACGCCGCCAGTCGTGATACCTGATCGCCCACATTCCCGCGCACGCCCGCGTGTTCCAAATCGCGATCGTCGAGGCTGGTCAGCACCGTCACTGCAAGAATCGATGGGGCGAGATTCGCCGTGCGCGCGGCCTCCACAGCGGCCCGCAGCATTCTGGTGCCGCCTGACCCGTGCACCGTCAACATGCTCACGCCGAGCTTCCCGGCTTCTTTCACGGCAGCGCCAACTGTGTTGGGAATATCGTGCAGCTTGAGATCCAGAAACACCTGCCGCCCCGAACTCACCAGATCGCGCACGATTTGCGGTCCCTCGGCGGTGTACAGCTGCAGTCCAACTTTGTAGTAGCGAGCGGAGTCGCCCACGGCCGCCACAATCTTCTGGGCGGCGGCCGCGGACGAAACATCCAAAGCGACAATCAGGCGCTCACGCGCATCACGCATCTAGAGGAGTTTACCGGGGATTACTGCAGACGCGCTACTGGCCGCAGCATGGCTACGGTCTGAGGTTCGTTCACCAGATCCAGGCGGACCTGCTGAATGCCCTGATGCTCCATGTGAAGAGCACGGGCTGCTTGATAGGACAAGTCGATGATGCGCCCATCGACTACTGGGCCGCGATCATTGACGCGCACGACCACCGCTCTGCCATTGCGCAGATTGGTGACCTTGACGTACGTCCCCAAAGGCAGCGTCGGATGCGCCGCGGTCAG
>Ga0207693_10001939_pt1 | contig 18128 bp, 10 predicted proteins | sample LARL81metaG_FD_184347 | JGI IMG/M metagenome (GOLD analysis project Ga0207693, IMG submission 184347) | Corn, switchgrass and miscanthus rhizosphere microbial communities from Kellogg Biological Station, Michigan, USA - LAR L8-1 metaG... | ecosystem: Host-associated > Plants > Roots >...
CAGAAAAGATCGACATCGTCATGGCACAGCAATCGACTGAATCGAAGCGCCTTCTCTCCTACGTCATCGCGGAATGGGCTTGCTCGCTGAAGTACGAACATCTTTCGCCGGAAGCGATCCAAGCTGCGAAATTATTCTGGTTTGATTCGATCGGCTGCGCGCTCGGTGGCAGTCAGCAGGATGACGCGAAGATTTTGCTGAAACATTACCGCGCCATGTCCGCCACGGCGGACTCGTCCGGTGGCGAGGGGGGCAAAGGGAGCGCGACCGCATTCGTCTCCGGCTACAAGACCAATCCGGTCGATGCCTCGTTTTTAAACGGCCACATGATCCGGGCGATGGATTACAACGACATCTATTGGAAAGCCGATCCGTGTCACCCGAGCGATCTCATCGCCGCGCCGCTAGCGCTTTGCGAAAGCGAAGATCTAAGCGGCAAAGATTTGATTCTCGCCACCATCATTGCCTACGAAATCGAAATGCGCCTTTGCGAAGTTGGTCGACCAGGTGTGCGCGAATATGGCTGGCATCATGCCACCTTAAGCGCGTTCGCTGCGCCGGTCGCGGCTGGACGAGTCCTGAATCTCACGGTCGACCAAATGGTTTCTGCGATCGGCATTAGCGCGGCTCGCACATTTTGTCCGGGCGCGGTGACGGCCGGCAAATTAACCAACATGAAAAACACGGTCGATCCCTGGGCGGGTCGGATGGGCGCTGAAAGCGCGTTGCTGGCGCGCGACGGATTTTCCGGCCCCGAACATATCATCGATGGCAAGGAAGGACTCTTTGCCGTGTTCAAACATGTCCAATACAAAGGACAACCGGCAACATTCGATGGAGAGGCGTTGGTCAAGGACCTGCCGAGTTCAAAGACGGCTCATTATCGGATTCTCGATTGCGGGATGAAAAGCTTCCCGATCGAAGCGCTCAGTCACGCACCCCTCACCGCCATGATGAAGACGGTGAAGGAAAATCAGATCAAAGCTAACGATGTTAAGGAAATCAAAGTCGAAGTGATCGCGCGGGCTGCTGATATTCTGGGCGATCCGCATAAGTATCGACCTGATTCAAAGGAAACGGCCGATCATTCCCTGCCTTATTGCATGGCGGCAGGGCTGGTCGACGGCATGGTAACGCCGTTGCAATTCAAAGAAGAACGGGTTCTCGATAAATCGCTCATTCCGATCATGGACAAGGTGAAAGTGGTTGCGAACGAAGAGTTCGAAGCGCTCTTCCCAAAATTCCAGCCGAGCCGGGTGACCATCACCACGAACGACGGCAAATCGTATTCGACTCGAGTCGATGTTCCGAAGGGTGATCCGCGCGATCCGATGACGGAAGATGAGATCGCGGTGAAGTTTACCGCGCTCGCCGGCGACGTAATCGGCAAGGATCAGTGCAAGAAGTTGCAAAAATTTATTATGAGCATGGAGACCGCCGAGAAGCTGGATGGACTTTTTGAGCTGACGACGGCACGCTGAATTGCATTTGTCCGGGGAGCACAGGCTGCCAGCCTGTAGTTGCCGGCGGCCCTGCCGGCAACATCTTTGCGCACGCCATTTCGGTTGACCCCAATTTCCCGGTCTCGGCAAGCTGCCGAGACCTGCAGGCTAGCAGCCTGCGCTCCCCAGAAGAAATGTTTGGGACACGACAGGCTGTAAGATGCAAACAGATCGACTGGCAAGATGCCAGTCGGCCGAGGTCCGAGCCGGACTGGCGAATGGCTGGAAGCCTAACTTCCTACACGGTCGCGCTACCTTCGTCGCCAGCGCCGAAATGGATCCCCTGCGCCAGCGGCAACTCGCTCGAGAAATTGATGGTGTTGGTTTGTCGACGCATGTAGCTCTTCCAGCAATCGCTTCCGCTCTCGCGTCCGCCGCCCGTCTCCTTTTCGCCGCCGAACGCGCCGCCGATTTCGGCGCCACTCGTTCCCGTGTTCACATTGGCGATACCGCAGTCGCTTCCCACTGCGCTGACAAATTTTTCTGCCTCTCGTACATCGTTAGTAAAAATGGCGGAGGTCAAACCTTGCGGAACTCCATTCTGGATCACGATCGCTTCGTCGAAGTCGCGATACGTCATCAGATAGAGCAGCGGCCCGAACGTTTCATGACGAACAATCTCGAACTCCGGTTTCGCGTTCACCAGGCACGGCGTCATGTAACAGCCCCCAGAACATTGTTCGCCATCGAGTCGCTCGCCCCCGTACAAGACTTCGCCGCCTTCCTTCTTTACTTTCTCGATCGATTGCAGCACCGCATCGACCGCACCCTTGTCGATCAACGGGCCCATCAATGTTTCTTTATCGAGCGGGTTGCCGATCGGCAGACTCTTGTAGGCGGCTAAAAGCTTTTTCCGCACTTTATCGGCGACCGATTCGTGCATGATCACGCGACGCGTGGAAGTGCAACGTTGACCCGCTGTTCCGACTGCGCCGAAGAAAATCGATTGGGTCGCCATTTCGAGATCGGCACTCGGTGCGACAATCAGCGCGTTGTTGCCGCCCAGCTCCATGATGGTTCGCCCGAGCCGGCCATGGACCGCCTTCGCGACGCTCAAGCCCATGTTCACCGAGCCCGTGGCCGACACCAGCGGTATGCGTTTATCATCAGCTAATTTTTGACCAACGGTTTTGCGGTCGCCGAGTAGCAACGTGAAGATTGCAGGATCGGCACCGGTCTCACGGCAAACCCGCTCCGCAATTTTCGTTACCGCAATGGCGGTGAGCGGGGTTTTCTCCGACGGCTTCCAAACGGTGGCGTCGCCGCAAACCGCAGCCAGAGTGGCGTTCCACGACCAGACTGCGACCGGGAAATTGAATGCGCTAATGACGGCAATGACGCCGAGTGGCTGCCATTGTTCCATCAAACGATGGTTGGGTCGTTCCGATTGAATCGTCAGACCGTAGAGCATGCGTGATTGGCCGACGGCGAAGTCGCAGATGTCGATCATTTCCTGCACTTCGCCTTCGCCTTCCGCCAAAATTTTGCCGGACTCGAGGGTGACGAGCTGACCAAGCTCGTGTTTGAGTTCGCGCAGCGCGTTTCCCAGACGCCTGACGGTGTCGCCGCGAACTGGCCCTGGCGTAACGCGCCATTTCAGAAACGCTTCCTGTGCGCGCGAGATCGCCTTGTCGTAATCATTAGCCGACGCGGTGCGAACGCTCGCCAGTTTCTTTCCATCAATGGGCGAGATTTTGTCAATCTTTGCGCCGCCACCACGCCACTCACCGTCAAAGACGCCGGCGTTGTCGTCGGTGAGCCCGAGTTTTTCGAATACGGATGTCATGACGAAGTCGCCGTCACTTTGGGAGACAACATTTCCGTAAAATTTCCATTGTCTCGTCCACCACTTCTTTCGTGATATCCAGCGCCGGACGAAAGCGAATGGAACCCTCGCCCGATTTCAAAACAAGCAGACCGGAATCAAATAGCTTCCGCCAGACTTTGTCGCGCGTTTCGCCGTCGGGTAGGTCGAACGCGATAAACAAGCCGCGGCCGCGCACCGCTGAAACGATTTCGCATTCACGCTGCCAATTGAGTAGTTGCTCGAGAAAATAGGCGCCAACCTTCGCCGCGTTCTCGACCAGATTTTCCTTCTCGATGATGCGCAGATAATGAGTCGAACGCACCATGTCAGTGAAATTTCCGCCCCAGGTTGAATTCAATCGGGATGGTAAACGGAAGGCGTTGTCTTTCACTTCATCGAGACGCGGTCCTGCCATTACCCCGCACACTTGCACTTTTTTGCCGAATGCGAGTAGATCCGGTTGCACATCGAAATGCTGGCAACACCAGGTGCGACCAGTCGTGCAGAGCCCGGTTTGCACTTCGTCGAAAATCAGAAGGATGTCGTTCTCGTCGCAAATCTCCCGCAACTTCCGAAGCCACTCGCCGCGGAAATGATTGTCGCCGCCCTCACCTTGGATTGGTTCGATGATGATCGCGGCGATGTCGATCCCGCGTTCATCGATGAATTTTCGGATCTCCGTTTCCGATTTTTTCTCGCGCTCGATCACGTCGCGTTCGCGCTCGTTTTCCGGCAGGGAAAAATCGATCGCCGGATTCGAAACCCGCGGCCAGTTGAATTTGGCAAACAAATCGGTTTTACGCGGATCCGTATTGGTAAGGCTCATGGTGTAGCCGCTGCGTCCATGGAAGGCGCGCCGGAAATGCAAAATCTCGGTGCCGCGTTCCCCACGACCGGCAGCCATGTTTTTGCGCACCTTCCAATCCATCGCCGCCTTCAGCGTGTTCTCGATCGCGAGCGCGCCGCCTTCGATAAACAGGTAGCGATCGAGCGGCGGCAATCCGGCCACGCGCGAAAGCGTTTCCACAAACTCCGCGTATGACTCCGAATAAACATCCGAGTTCGCGACTTTGAATTTGGCCGCGCGCAGCAAATCCTCTTTTACTTCCGGCTGATCGAAATAGGGATGATTGAATCCAATGGTGAGCGATCCGAAAAATCCGTAGAAATCAATCAGACGGCGTCCCGTCGCCGCATCATATAAGTAAGAGCCGCGGCTTTTTTCGAGATCGATGACGACCTTGAAGCCATCCATGAGGATGTGTTTCTCGAGTGCGCGCAAAGTCCACGAACTGTCGTGAACGCTGCTTTTCGTTTCGGCAATGCGACCCCGCTTTTTTGACTGGCGGGCCGCTTCTGTGAGCACAGGCGGCATAGACCACGATCATACTCTGTGAGGTAGTTTCGGTCAACCGTACTGCAGGGTCATCCCGAGCGAAAAACGCTAGTCCGGCTCGGACCGAGGCCCGCGGCGATAAGCTTTCGCTCGGGATGACGGAAAATGGACGCACCTACTTCACCCGCGCGAGCGCGATCTTTCTGCAGGGAATTGTCGAGAGCCTCTCGGCCGCGTGCGCTGACCGAAGAGGCTCTCGTGCCGATTAGTTATCTACTAACTGCTGTGTTAGTATTGATCTACAGTAAGGCGCGTTGAATGGATGACGCCCTTGTCCTCAGCGACGAGGTTTCCGTGCGCGTCGAAGAACTTTTGATCATAAGGTCCGTTGAAGCTATTGCCGTCAACGCTGACCGTATTTAGTTCCCTCAACTCGAACCGTACGCTGCCATTAGGGCCCCCGCCGGGGAGCCATCCTACGTGGAAGAGCTTGAAGGTTCTGGCTCCTGTCTGTGTCCAAGTCCCCATGCATACCCCCGGTGTAAAATTTGGGGTCTCGATTTCCAGTCCGTCACGATGCCATTGCGCGTACGTTTCAAATGGTGGGATGAAATCACTTACAAAGTGGTTATGCCATAAACCGACGATTGGCTGGTCTGCTTTTGCCGCCGGCGAAAACGCAAAGCAGCCAAGCACCAGCAGAATTGTTCCGAATGTAATGCTTAATTTTCTCATATCTGATTTCCTTTTGTTTGCTGTGTGGCCTTCTTTGATTTCTCACCGCGCCGCCTTCGTCCCGCACTCACGGGCTACGGCGTGCCAAGGAGAAATCAGATCTGGCCGTTCACTGGTGTACTGCGCGAAATTTGGCCGGGTGTTACGGGAAAAAAGCGAGTTTTTGTGTTTTTTGCTGAAGAGCCAACTGTACTACTATCGCTCGCGATCTTGTTTTTCTCCGAAGGTTCTGACATTGCGATCGTTCACTTGACCCCCTTGTTTTTTCATGTCGAGCGCAGTCGAGACATCTGAATGTTCCTCTGTTAAAAATTAGAGATTCCTCGACCACGCTCGGGATGCCAAAAAAGGGCGTTGAACCAAGAACGACTTCAATCGTGACGGCGCTTCGCCGTTCTGTGTCAGTCGCAGAGCTGAAAGTGGTGGCCAACCCGCACTACATCTACACGCGATTGCGGACTTGTGGCTACCGATCCGACTCAAGTAAGTCTATGCTCAGCACTCCAGCTATTTGCTCAGCAGAAAACCGTGCTCGTTCCCGCTGCTGTCAGCATATTGCCCCAGGATGTCGCCGCTCGGGTTGATATCATTTAGATCCGTCGCAACGGCTTCAGGAAAATCGATGGTCGTAAACTTGCCATCGCTCAGCAAAAAGCCATGATCGTTGCCGCTGCTGTCGATCGTGCTCCCTACGATATCGCCTCGCGCATTGATCCCAAAGCAACCGAACGTCTGCGCGGCTCCCGGTACGTCAATAGTGGTAAAGCTTCCATTGCTGAATAGAAGACCATGGAAGACACCGCTGCTGTCTATGTAGAAACCGACAATGTCGCCTCGCGCGTTGATCCCTTCCACATCGGTAAGAGCGGCGCCAGGCTTAGCAACAGGTATAAAGACACCCTTGCTCAGCAGGAAACTATGAACGTCGTTGTTATGGTCACGATATTCCCCCGTCATGTCGCCTCGTGGATTGATCCCATCCAGGACGGTGAAAGTGGTTCCGGGTTTCTGGATGGTCATAAATTCACCGTTGCTTAGCAGAAAACCATGAATGTTCCCGCTGCTGGTCCGATAAAGCCCTGTGATCGCACCCTCCGGGTTGATGTGGAAGGCGACGGTGAGATTGGCTCCCGGCGGGTCGATGGTAGTAAACTTACCCTTGATCAACAGAAAACCGTGAAGTCTGCCGTTGCTGTCAACATAGGCACCCACGATGTCACCTCGCGGGTTGATTCCATTCGCGACGGTAAAAACGGATCCCGGCACATCAATTTCGGTAAACTTCGTCGATTGGGGCAGGTCACTAGCTGCTTTCACCGCCGGTGAAAGCCAAAAACAGCCAAGCAACAGCAAGGCTACTGTAAGTGTTATGTTTAGTTTCTTCATAGGTAATTTCCCTTGTTGTTTGATCCTCCCTTGGTCCCGAGAATGTTCGGGTCAGTTCGGGCGGTTCACTGGTGTACTGCGCGGGAATTGGCTGGCTGTTACAAGGAAAGTGGCGTCGCCATGTTAAACCGGTAACTAGTTAAAACATTCAAGGCGAACCAATGATGCAATCACGCGCATTGGTGCGTTGCAGAGGTGCTTTCGGCAAGCTGCCGAAAGCTGCAGGCTGGCAGCCTGTGCTCCCCAAGTATTACTTCGGTGCGAGGGAGGCGACGATCTGATCGAAGCGCAGGTCGCCCCGCAATGGATCCCAAAGAGGATCGAGAACCAGGTGTCCGTAATGGATGCCTGCGGGAACCTTGGCTAACTGCTGCAGTTGGCTCAGCGCCAGATCGTGTTCCCCGCTCCAGGCGCAGATGGCGGCGAAACAAAACATGATCTGTGGGCCATCCCAGGCGTCCCTGCTGATTGGCATCAGGTTCATTGCCCGGCGACCTTCCTCCATCGCCTCCTTTTTGCGGCCCAGGAGAGCGTCGATCAGTCCGAGGATGGCGAGATTTTTCGACGGTGTCTGAGTCCGTGCCGCCTTTTCCGCCTGCGCACGCGCGAGAAGCAAGCGCTCCTGTGCCATCTTTTCGTCGCCTCTCATCCTGGCCAGCCAGCCTTCGAAGAAGGCGTGCGGGAAAGGGATGTCTTGCGCTCGAGCCAGCGGCTCACTCCCCTCGGCTCGAGACAGAAGCCCGACCGCGCCGTCTAGGTCGCGACGAAAAAGCGCCAGCTCGAATCGTCCCCACGCGAGTCCTGTCAAGGAGGAGGGATTCTCAGAGACGAATTCCTGGAGTATGCGGGCCACGGCTTCCAGATCAGCGCGTGACCTGAGCTCGATGCCGGCTTGGTGCATGCGAAGCCCGTAATCGTCAGGATGCATGGCTAACCCTCGGTCGAGGATCGCACTTTCCTCATCGTAACGTCGAAGGTGGTTATAGGTCGCTTCGAGGCAGTGCAGAATGGCAGCGTTTTGCGGCTCGAGCTTGAGTGCGTGCTTGAATTCCTGCACGGCCTCGTCCCAGCGTCCCTGACGGCGATCGACATAACCAGCGAGTTGCGAGATCCTGATATCGTTAGGCAAGCTTTGCTTCGCCAGGGCTAACTCGGCATGAGCGCCATCATAATCCCGGTGGCCCCAATAGAGGTGAAGGGCGCGAGCCAGATGAGTTTCACCGGAGTCTGGCGCCAGTTGTGTCGCAGCATCGATCGCCGCCTGAGCTTTGGCTGAATGCGCGGGTGATTCTGTGCTCAAGCTAAGGAAATCGCAGGCCTTCGCCAACTTGCAATAGGCGAGGAAAAACTTGGGATCGCGCCCTACTGCTTTGTCCAGCAGGTCGATTCCATGGTTAATGGCTACAACGTCCGACTCGCCAGTCGCAAAAACGTCCGTGTCGCCAATCGCGGAATCGACGATCGGTGCGCCCAGAGCGTAAAAGTCATCGGCCTGCACGTCTTTGCTCGGCCTGGACTGGACGGCAGCCTTTTTCTCTGAAGAAAGCTCGAGCTGAAGGATGTCCGCCACATCGTGTGCAATCCCGCTTACCGCAAGAACGTCGTCCAGGTCGCGGTCAAACTTTTCCGCCCACATCGGTTGGTCGGTGCGCGTGTCGATCAACTGCGCATTGAAATGGATTCGTTTGCCCTCGGCGCGCACGCTGCCTTCCAGAACATGGGAAACGTTCAAAGCCCGACCCATTTTTCGGGCGTTTTGCGCCCCGCGATAATGCATCACGCTCGTGCGACTGATCACGCGTAGATCGGGCACGCGAGCCAGCCGGGTGAGAATATCGTTCTGGATACCATCGGCGAGAGCGATGTTCTCCTTGTTGCCGTCGAGATTGGCGAACGGGAGCACCGCGAGTCCGGCCGGCGGCCTAGCGGGTTCTCGATTGAAGAAAAGGACTGCTACCGTCGTTGCCAGCGCGACGAGCGCCGCGAGCAGGGCGGTCGCGGTCGGATTACGACGAACCCATTTCGCGCCGCGGACAAAGACACCGGTGCGACGCGCCAGAATCGGCTCATGCTTGAGCCAACGCTCAAGATCTTGAGCTAGTGCGAGCGCCGAAGAATAACGGCGGTTGGGATCTTTCTCGAGACACTTCAAACAAATCGTTGAGAGATCGCGATCTATTTTCGGATTTAACAGACGCGGTTGGCGCGGCTCTGTATCAAGAAGCAACCTGATGGTCTCGTAGGTCGTTCCTCCAGCAAAGGGCGGCTGACCTGTCAGCAAGTGATAAAGGACGGCGCCAAGTCCGTACACATCTGCCACACCGGTAACGGCTTCATTGTTTCCCACTGCTTGCTCAGGCGCCATGTAACTCGGCGTGCCCAACACTTCCTGCGTCCGTGTCACCGTGCTCTCGGTCTCAACCAATCGCGCCAGACCAAAGTCGGTCAGATGCGGTTGGTTTTTTTGATCGAGCAGGATATTCCCTGGCTTGATGTCACGATGAAGAATGCTGTGCTCGTGCGCGTAATGAACTGTGCGCGCGACTTTGGCAATTAACTCGACAGCCCTTCGAACAGGCATCGGCTGGCGCCTAACCATTTCGTCAAGCTGGCCGCCTTCGATCAATTTCATGCTGAAGTAGCACGAGCCATCGTGCTCGCCGACTTCGTAGATGGGAACGATGCCGGAATGATCTAGACTGGCGGCAGATTCCGCTTCGCGGCGAAAACGTTTCAGATGCGCATCGGTCGCCCAATGGCCGAGGCCAATCACCTTCAGAGCAACTGTGCGATTAAGACTTTTCTGCCGCGCCCGATATACCACACCCTGGCCGCCGCGACCGATTACCTCGAGTAATTCGTAGTCGCCAAAGTCGGCGAACGCCTTAGACCGTTTCGAGCTGTTGATTTTATCCGATAATGGCACACGATCATCGCGGCCGGGGTCATCGACCCCGGGTACAGATTCGTGCGCGAGCAGATCAAGCCCAGTCTCAAACAGACAAGCCGTGCAAAGGCCTTCCGGCGCGTCGGCAAGGATTTCCGCCCCGCACTTTCGACAGATTCTGGGTGCGCTAGTCATCACGCGAGAGTCGCCTGTGCGCTCCCCATCGTGTACTGCGCTAAATTTCGTCATGCGTTATGTTCGCAACACCCTGATCAAGTGGCGTAGCTCATCTTCGACATCACTGGCAATGGCGACTGTGTGACTGATTTCTTCGCGTAACAAAAGTTGATAACGCTGGCGAAAGCGATGGAAGGCTTGCCGAAGCGCATTATCCGTCATGGCCAACTGTGATGCGATTTCTGCACGCGATGGTGCTCCCGGTTCGTCGGGGAGCAATTGCTTCAGCGAATCAAATAATACGGCATTACCCGCTGTGCAGTATTCCTCTTTTAATCGTCGCAGCACTTGCTCCATAAGGGTCAAAGCCCAGCGACGTTCATAAAGCCGTTCAGCAGTGAGAGGATCTGTCGGTTCGATCTCTCTTCGCCCGCTCGCACTCAATTCTTCCAACGGAATCAATCGTTGTCCCTTGCCCCGCTTTGCCGCAGTCGCGCGGCGGTGCTCGCTGGCCAGGAAATGCTTCAACGACGTTAACAGATAGGAACGCAGACGCCCTTTTTCCTTGCGCACAGCATCGAAATCGTGGCGCTCTAGCAGCAGCGAAAAGAACCCTTGCGTAAGATCTTCAGCCTCCTCTGGTCTGATACCTTGCCGCCTGATGAAACCAAACACAGGTCGCCAATAAGTTCGGCAAAGTTTTTCTAATGCCTCTTGTGCTGTAGGTGACTGGCCCTGCGCTTCCAGCACTACGCTCCAGTGAGTAGTAGTGAACGCGATGCCCTCGCTGCGCGCACTCCGATCAAGTGTGGTCAATGACGCTACCTGATCGTCAGCAGACACACTGCGATTGAAACAAAAATCCGGATGACAATCAAGAGCTGCCGCGCTGTGCCGGCGATTATTGTCAGGTAATTTCGGTCAACCCTGGGGCAGGTAAGCTCCCCAGCCCAAGAAACAAGCTACTTCGTGCTGGCGAGCGCGTTCTTCTCCGCGGTGGCTTTGGCGAGTGCCTCGTTGTACGACGCGAGATCAATCGCGTAGATGCGATTTCCCTCGCTGTCGCTGTGAAGAAGATCGCGTTTGCGCAACTTGAGTTCCGCTTCTATTCCGCGCAGTCGTTCCAATTCAGTTGCGTTCGCCGCGCGTCGTCGGTCCAACGTCGGGGCCGGCGCCGGCGTTGGAGTTCCGGCTCCTTTTTTCGAAGTGCCCGGTTTTTCCATCGCGTACCCGACTGTTTGTTTTGATAACCGCGGCGATGTCGCCGTCGGATGAATCTTGGGCGTGTGCAACGTCATTCGTGGTTGTGAGACTACAAAGCCAAAAACACACAACAGGGTTGCCACTCGGAAAAGAAACGAATTACGCGCTGCCTCGGGATAATTGAGGCGAAAGAATAGGGGACCAAAGGGGAGAAATACTCCGAAGGCCCAGCCAGCACTGATATTGATGGCCGCGATCAAGAGGAGAATGCGCGAGATCAGCGCGCAGACGATGGCGAGGCCGAGGAAAACGAGCGAAACCATGCTTGTTTTTCGAGCAGCAGTAGTGCCAATCCTTTGCCGTCATCCTGAGCGAAGCGCAGCGCAGTCGAAGGATCCCGTGGCGAAAACTTCACGGTAACTTCCTCGGGATCCCTCGACTTAGCTCGGGATGACGGGACTACACAATCCCTTTGCGGAAACTCTCGTGTTTTCCGGCGAGCAATTCCTGGGTCAGATCGTAGGCTTGTCTGTCGACATTTTCGGCCGTCCCGGCGAAATGATGATCGATTCGCATTTTGGCAGAGCGACAGAAGTAATTCGCAACTGAGAGAACTTCATCAGCCGGCTCGCCTGAGTCGATCTTGTATTGTGCGAAAGAGCAGGTGGCGCTGATGGCGAAAAGTTCGGTTGCGATTCCGACAAAACGGGAGAGCAACAATTGCTCGCGATCCAGCTTCGGACCGAACCGGGCCATGGCGTGGAATAAACCACGCGCCAGTTTCTTACTCGTGCGCGCAGCGTAACGGATCTGCGGACGCAGATCGGCGTGAAGTTTGTCCAAATTCCCGGCATTCGCGGGCAACCACTGTTTTGGATACCAGCCGGCATAAAATTTCCCGGAAGTGAAAACCGCTTTCAATCGCTCTGACGTCGGCAGTTGAGTATTGAAAATCGCGCCGCCGACTTTCAAATGCGGATCGAGCGCTTCGCGCGCGATAAATAGTCGCATGATTTCGCTCGAGCCCTCGAAAATCATATTAATGCGGCAATCACGCAGAAAACGCTCGACCGGGACCGGTTCTTCGCCGCGACCAGCCAGCGACTCCGCTGTTTCATAACCACGACCGCCGCGCACCTGCATTGCTTCGTCGGCAATGCGCCACGTGGTTTCCGTCGACCACATTTTGCACATTGCCGTTTCGATGCGCAGATCGCCCGCCTTGCGATCGACCAATGCGCTCGTTAGAAATGTGATCGCTTCCATCGCGAAAGCGTTGCCCGCCATCTCGGCGATTTTCCCAGCGATGGCATAATGCTGACCAATAGGCACGCCCCATTGCACGCGTTCCTTGGCCCATTTGCGGCAAATCTCGAGCAGTCGCTTCGACAAACCGACGCACGCCGCCGGAATGGTGAGCCGGCCGGTATTCAACGTTGTGAGCGCAACCTTCAATCCCTGTCCTTCCTTCGCGATCATGTTTTCGCGTGGGACTCGCACGTTGGTGAACTTCACGATTCCGTTGTAGAGCGCGCGCAATCCCATGAAATGACAACGGTATGTGATCTCGAGCCCGGGCGAATCGACGTCGACAATGAACGCGGTGATTTGCTTGCGCTCCCTGCCGTTCACGATTTTCGGCGGCGTTTTTGCCATCACCACCAACACGCCTGCTTTGATTAAATTCGTGCACCAAAGCTTTTCCCCATTCAGAATAAACGCGGAACCGTCCTCGGTTGGATCGGCGCGCAAACTCATGTTTGCGGGATCGGAACCGGCATTCCATTCTGTAAGCGCGAAGGCGGAGATTTCGCGGCGCGCCACCCGCGGCAGATACTTCTTCTTTTGCTCTTCGGTTCCGAAAAGAAGCAATGGCTGGGGAACGCCGATGGATTGATGCGCGGAAACGAGCGCGGTCAGATTCGCATCCCAACTTCCGAGCAACATCGCGGCGCGACCGTAATTGACCTGCGATAAACCGAGGCCCTCGTATTGCTGCGGAATTTTCACGCCGAACGCGCCCATAGCGAAAAGTTCCTCGATGTTCTTTTGCGGAATCTCGCCGGTCCGATCGATCTCATCGGCATCGACGTGATCGCGCAGATAATTCTTTAGCTCAGTGAGAAACGATTTCCCTTTGGCGCGATCTTCTTCGCTCTGAGCTGGGTAGGGGAAGATGCGATCGAAGTCGAACTTTCCGATGAAAAGGTTGCTCGCGAAACTACCGCGTTCATCAAGGGGATCGCGTGATGCTTCGGCCAGTTCGAGGGCAGCGGCTTTCCCCGCCGACATCTTAGAGGTGTCGATGACCGGAGCAGCCTTTGGTTTTTCTTTTACCCCGGTTTCGGCTTTGACCTGTTCCGGCGGTGCTTCCAGCGGGGTTTTCATTTTGTAGCACAGGCTTCCAGCCTGTGGGGGCAACGGGCATCTTGGCTGTTGCCTCCGGAAAAGGGCAGGCAGGATGCCTGCCGGCCCCACAGGCAAGATGCCTGTGCTACGCGACCTTTAATCAGCATAAAATTTCGTTCCCTTTTGCGCGTGTTCTCGCAGGAGACTACATGGTACATACTTCTCGTTAGTTCGCGCAAGGTTTTCCATTTCCTCGACTACCTTTTTTATCCCAAAGTTTTCGGCGAAGCGCAATGGTCCGCCGCGCCAGATGGGGAAGCCGGTGCCGAGAATCATCCCGTAATCGGCATCCTCCGGCGAAGCGACAACCTTCTCCTCCAGGCAACGCGCTGATTCGTTCACCATTAGGAACATTAAGCGATTCGCTTTCTCCCCTCCGTCATCCTGAGCGGAGCGCAGCAGAGTCGAAGGATCCCGTTGTGTTACCTTTGAGGTTTCGCCACGGGATCCCTCGACTTCGCTCGGGATGACAGCAGAAATGTGGCGCCATTTCTCTATCTCCGAATTTTCAGTCTGCGACTTGCCTTCGTACTTATAGAAACCGGCGCCCGACTTTCTGCCGAGCAGTTTCGCTGACTGCATTTCCCGCAAAATTTTCGACGCGCGATCGCGTTTACCGTAGGCTTTCTCGAGTGTGTTTGCGATATCGACGGTGATATCGACACCGATCTCGTCGATTAACCGCAACGGCCCCATTGGCATTCCCCATTGCGAGAGCGAATCGTCAATTTCCTGGGCGCTTGTTCCGTTCTCGAAAAGTTCCGCCGCTTCGAGCAAGTAGGGAAAGAGAACGCGGTTAACCAGAAATCCAGGATTGTCGCGCACGGTCACGGGCAGCTTCGCAATCTGTCGCACGAACGCGAGCGCACGCGCGATCGTGTCGTCCGACGTCTCCGTTCCGACAACAACCTCGACCAGTTTCATTCGGCTGACTGGATTGAAAAAGTGCAGTCCAATCACACGTTCGGGATTTTTGACCTCTGCAGCCAGATCACTGATTGGCAACGCTGACGTGTTTGTTGCCAACATCGCTGTCTCCGGAGTCTTGGTGGAGAGATCGCGGAAAATCTGTTTTTTAATTTCCAATTTCTCCGATGCGGCTTCGACCACCACCTGGACATCGCGCATTTCAATCGCCACGCTGGAGGCCACGATGCGAGCGCGCCCTTGCTTCGCTTGTTCTTCTGTCATGATCCCGCGTTTAACTGCGTCCGCGTACGTTTTCTCAATGTTGGCGAGTCCGCGCGTCAGTTCTTCTGTCCCCATATCGCGCAAAATCACCGAAACTCCGCGCGAGCTGAGCCATTGGGCGATACCGCTGCCCATCACGCCCGCGCCGATTACCGCTGCGTGCGCAATTTTTTCGGCCGCTTGTTTTGAAGTCCCGCGTTTGTATTTGTCCGCCAGGAAGAAATTGCGGATCAGATTTTGCGTGGCATCGGTTTCACCGAGCTCGGCGATCGCGTCGAGTTCCATTACTAACGATTGTTCGACGGAGCGACCTAGCGTTGTCGTGATGACTTCGTAAGCGCGTCCCGGCGCCGCGTTGCCACTCGTGCGCGGCGGCTTAATGGTCTTGCCCTCACCGGAGTCTCCGCCGTCCGCCTCTCCCGCGGGGAGAGGGTAGGGTGAGGGCCTTTTACCATCACTCAGTTTTTTCTTCGCGGCGTCGAGCAATTGATCGCGCGAAACCACTTCATCAACCAAGCCGAGCTGCTTCGCTTCCCGCGTAGAATACAATTTCCCTTTCAAAATTACTTCCGCGGCTCTTTCCGCGCCGATCAAACGCGGCAGCCGCGTGCATCCGCCCCAAGCCGGAATCAAACCGAGAGTTGTTTCCGGTAACCCGATCCGCGTCGACGGATCGTCGCTCGCCACTCGCCAGTCACACGCCAGCGCAACCTCGTATCCGCCACCGGCACAGGCACCGTGAATCGCCGCGCAGGTCGGAATTTTCAGGGCGGCCAGTCGATTAAAAATCCGCTGCCCCTCAGCGATGAAGGTACGCATCTCGCCGGTCTGCGCCTGGCGCAGCAATGTCTTCAAATCCGCGCCGGCAATGAAAATGGATTTCTTGGCCGATAGAATCACCACGCCCCCGAGTGAATCGTCCTGCTCAATCGCATCGAGCTGTTGCTCGAGATCAGCCATCGTCGCGGCATCGAAAATATTCGCTCCCGATTCCGGACGATCGAACGTAAGCAAGCAGATTCCATGATCGACCTCGCGTTGGATCATCGAGGCGGTGGCGGTGACGCTCATCAGAATTTATTTTGGCTGCTTTCGGGCGAATGCCAAGTGCAACCAGAGGTGAGATAATGCAGTGATGGAGCGTTCGGGGGGACGATTTTGCGTACCGCACTACTCCAGCACTCCATTACTCCAGACGCATTTTCCGGCGCGCACCGGAAGCAAGAATAGACTCGCCTGCGTGCTGGACGGGGTACAAATATTCGCGGGGAAATGATTCGATCACTCGCGTTTACCACACAAGGCCGTCTCCACACCAAGGACATCGAAATATTTTTGATGCCCACTTTGTTGGCGGACACCAATCTCTTTCTTTGGGTGGACCTGGAAAATCCCACGCCGGAGGAAGCGCACCGGGTACTGGAAAATATTTTTCATTTTCATCCGCTCTCGATCGAGGACTGCGTTGCCGTGAGTGAGTCACCCAAGGTCGAGGAATATACGCCGAAGGAAGGTGATCGATTCACGCCTTACCTGTTTATGGTCATCCACGCCGTGGATTACAGCCGCAAAGACGGCGTGTTTGCGACGAGTGAACTAAACTTTTTTTTGGGAAAGAATTTCCTCGTAACGTATCACGAGCTGCCGTTGAAAAGTGTGCAGATGACGGAAGAGCGTTGCTTGCGCGGCACCGGGCACATTGCGCGGGCCCCCGATCGGGTCGCGTATACGCTCCTGGATGGGATCGTGGACAACTATAAGCCGGCCCTGGATGAACTTTCCTATGAGATCGCGCAATTGGAACACGAGGTTGTGCAAACTCCCGATAAACAAACGCTCAACCGACTGCTCCAGATTAAGAAAGAAGTATTGCATTTGCGGCACATCGTCAGTCCACAGCGGGAAGTGCTGGCGCGATTTGCGCACGGCGAGTTTAGGCTCATCCGGCCGCATTTGGTGCCCTACTATCGAGATGTCTACGACGGGTTATTCCATATTTCGGAACTGGCGCAGCGCTATACCGATTCGCTGACAGGCATTTTGCAGGTCTATCTCAACATGTCTGCGAATCAGACGGGGGACATCATCAAACTGCTCACCCTCATTACGGTGATTTCAACGCCCCTAATGATTGTTGGCACCTGGTATGGGATGAATTTCGAGGGAATCCATGAGCTCAAATGGAAGTACGGATATGAGATGGCAATCGCAATTACGTTGCTGGCTACTGGGTTGACCGTGTGGTGGTTTAAGAAGAACAAGTGGTTATGATTCTCGTGTTCGCGGTTCGAGCCGGACTGGCGGATTCGCGCGTCTCTCCCAACGGGAGATAGCGGGAGAGGAGGTCGATACTCTTCCTCCCAGTATGGCTTGGCGAAAAAGCGGATCTCTTCTCCTGTGGGGAGAAGGTTAGGATGAGGGTACTTCAACAGTCTTCTGATGCTCGGTAATGGGACTGTCGCATCGAATGACCGGCGACGACCGTGACGTAACTGCCGCTGGTATCATTGCGCTCTCTTCGCGCGGGTGTTAGAAAATCGGTCGGCGCTTGGACCCGAAGCACCACCGTTATGGTCGGCAAGATATTGATCCCCGAAATCCGCAGCCTGATAGAGGCGCGCAACTTTGCTGGTTTGCGTGAAATTTTCCGGGACTGGCCGAGAGCCGACGTAGCGGAAGTGATTCTCGATCTGCCGGCCGACGATCGCGTTATCATCTTCCGCGTTTTGCCGGCGGCATTGGCTGCGGATGTTTTTGAATATCTGGACGTGGATGCGCAGCAGGAATTGCTCCGCTCCATGGCGCACGAACAAGTCGCCGCCATTCTTAACGAGATGTCGCCGGACGATCGCACGGCATTGCTCGAGGAAATGCCGAGCGCGGCGGCGCGCCAACTGATTCGGTTGCTAACGCCGGAAGAGCGGCGCATAGCCACCGCGCTCCTTGGTTATCCGGAGGGAAGTATTGGCCGTTTGATGACGCCGGACTTTGTCGCGGTGCGTGAGGAGTGGACGGTGAAGGAAGTGCTCGATTATGTGCGCGAGCACGGCCAGGACAGGGAGACGCTCAACATCATTTATGTGGTGGACGAACGCGGGAAGCTGATCGACGACCTGCGCATCCGCGAGTTTTTGCTCAAACCGCTGACGGCAAAAGTCAGCGAGATCCGAGACGAAACCTTTGTCGCACTGAGCGTAAGCGATTCGCAAGAGGAAGCGCTCAATTCATTTCGAAAATACGATCGCATTGCCTTGCCGGTGATCGATTCCAACGGCGTCTTGGTCGGCATTGTCACAAGCGATGACATGCTCGATGTGGCCGAGGAACAAGCGACGGAAGACATCCAGAAAATCGGCGGCATGGAAGCGCTAGATGAACCCTACACCACCATCCCGCTGCTGCGCATGGTAAAGAAACGAGCGACCTGGCTGATCATTCTCTTTCTCGGAGAAATGCTCACCGCTACTGCGATGCAGGGTTACAATGGCGAGATTG
>Ga0207693_10001940_pt1 | contig 18128 bp, 14 predicted proteins | sample LARL81metaG_FD_184347 | JGI IMG/M metagenome (GOLD analysis project Ga0207693, IMG submission 184347) | Corn, switchgrass and miscanthus rhizosphere microbial communities from Kellogg Biological Station, Michigan, USA - LAR L8-1 metaG... | ecosystem: Host-associated > Plants > Roots >...
AACTAGAAAATACAACAACGGATAGAGCAACACAGATTGGAGAAATTGTTCTAAAACTCGCAAAAATAATATCATCGACCAAACCAGACACAGTTTTGGTGCAGGGTGATACAAACACTGTACTTGCAGGTGCAATTACGGGATTAAAATGTGGAATACCTGTTAGCCACGTTGAAGCAGGTTTACGAAGTTATGATTGGAGAATGCCTGAAGAACACAATAGAATAGCAGTGGATCATATATCTGAATTTCTTTTTGCTCCTACACTACATTCTAAAAAAATTTTACAAAATGAAAAGGTTCATGGCAAAACATTTGTGACTGGAAATACTTCTATTGATGCAGTAGAAGAAAATATTCAAAACATAGAAAATAAAAAAACCGTGAATCTTGATGTTGATGACTTTGCCCTTGTAACGTTACATCGAGGAGAAAACGTGGATGTCAAAGAATCATTATCATCTATAATCAATGCTTTATTAAAATCTGATATTGATCTAGTCTTTCCCATTCATCCTCGTACGATGAAAAGATTAAAGCAATTTGGTCTGTATGAAAAAATTAAGACATCGAAGATTACTATTCTTCCAACAATGGGATATTTTGACATGCTTTATCTCATGAAAAAATCGAGATTCATAATATCTGATTCAGGTGGTATACAGGAAGAGGCCACATCGCCCAAAATAAAAAAGAAAGTGCTTGTAGTAAGGAAAACTACTGATAGGATTGAATCTGTACAGGATGGGTATTCTGAACTTGTTGGAACTAATACTGATGCAATAGTTAAAGCCATACGAAAGAACATGGATGTAAAAATTTCATGTCACTCAAATCCCTATGGCAATGGAAATTCAGGAGAAAGAATAATTAATCTTCTTAGAAAAAATCTATAATTTTCTATCTACCTCATGTCTGATTTCTATGGAAGAACTATGATATATTAATTCGAGAGTTACTCAAAGACAATATCGACATGAATGATACTCTTTTTGCAAAAATAGCAGGAAACAATGTCAAAATTTGTGTAATTGGATTAGGTCAGGTTGGTCTTCCAACAGCTTTGACTTTTTGTAAATCTGGTTGTACTGTAATCGGTCATGATATCAACAGTCTGTTATTATCTAATCTTAAATCAAAAAAGTCCCCCTTTCACGAATCTGGCCTTGATAATTTGTTGGCAGAATGCATTGATTCAAAAAAGCTCATGCTGACAGAAGATCTTTCTTATGCAGTTAACAATTCAGATGTCATAATAATATGTGTAGCAACTCCAATTACTGCTGATATCTTACCGAATCTTTCTTATCTTCAAAATGTGTGCGAATCAATATCGGAATTTTCATTAGTAGATAAATTGGTAATAGTGGAAAGTTCTATACCTCCTGGTACGTTTGAAAAGATTGTTATTCCGATTCTTACCAAAAACAACAAACTTGGCATAGAATTCTGGGTTGCATTTGTTCCGGAAAGATTAGCCCCCGGCCATGCTTTGTCTGAAATACAAACAACTCCAAGAGTCATAGGTTATGTCGATATGAATTCTGGAAATCTTGCAAAAAAATTGTATGAAAAAATTGTAAAAAGTGAAGTACTATTGGCACCTGTGCAAATTGTAGAAATTTCAAAATTAGTTGAAAATACGTATCGAGATGTCAATGTGGCACTTGCAAATGAGATCAGTATAATCTGTGAAGAATACGGTATAGATGTATCCGAGTTGATCAAAATATGTAATTCTCATCCACGAGTAAAATTATTGTCTCCAGGACCTGGAGTGGGAGGGCCTTGCTTGCCTAAAGATCCATACCTCTTACTGAATCCACAAGGTAAGAAATCTATATCTTCAAAAATAATTTTAGAATCACGCAAGATAAATGATAACATGCCATACCATGTTGTGAATCTAATCGATGAAACACTGAATCTGCAACATAAAGTCTCTGGTAAGACAACAATCTTGATTCTTGGAACTGCATACAAGGCAAATGTCAGTGATACTAGATTCTCTCCTGCTAAGGAAATAATTTCACAACTAGTAAAAAATGGCTATACTGTACAAGTCTTTGATCCACATACTACAGAAAACTTTGGTGGAACCTCCATATCTGATATGTGGAGTGCAATGTCTGGTTCTGACATGTTAGTGGTTTTGACTGATCATGATGAATTTAGAAAACTGGATCTGAACGAAATTAAAAAACATATGAAAGAAAATCCAATTCTAGTTGATACCAAAAGAATATTTGATAAAAATAAAGCCAAGGATTTAGGTATACACTATGTATCTGTCGGTTATTCTAATAGATCAAAAACATAAATGACTGGAATCTATTGTTGATAATGTGAATAATTTTTCTGGTTGTCAAGTACTAGTAACTGGAGGAAATGGAGCTGTCGGATCTAATCTAGTCCGAAAACTACTGGCTTTAGATGCAAAAGTTACGGTCCTAGATGATTTTTCACAATCTGTGAGAGGAAATCTACCTGTCAACAAAAAGTTAGATATTGTTCTTGGAAATATAGTGAATCCAAAAACTCTAGATAAAGTGTTTAACAAAAAGTATGATTATGTTTTCCATTTGGCAGCACGATTTGCAAACGAAATGTCAGTCAATGACCCAATGGAAGATCTAAGGATAAACATCCAAGGAACCATGCAAGTATTGCTTAAAGCATCACGACAAAATCCTGAAAGATTTGTATACACTTCATCCTCCTCAATTTATGGACATCAAAAGACTTCCACATTTAGTGAAAAAACTATTCCACTACCATCTACTCCGTATGCATCAAGTAAACTAAGCGGTGAGCATTACTGTAATGCTATTCATGAATTGTACGGACTGGATTATGCCATTGTACGACTATCAAATTCCTATGGGCCATTTGATCCGCCAGGAAAATTCAGAAATGTGATTCCAAATTTCATGCTTAATGCAATAAATGGAAAAGATTTAACCATATTTGGTACTGGAAAAGAAACTAGAGATTTTACTTATGTTGATGACTGCGTAGATGGAATTCTCCTTGCAGCTGTAAAACAACATAAAAATCAAGTCTTTAACTTGGGTACTGGAAAAGAGACAACAATTAAAAAAATTGCTGATATTATACTAGATTTAACTCAACACAGGTCAAAGATAGTTTATAGACCGATGAGAACATTTGATCATATAAAAAGAAGAAGAATGGACATATCAAAAACTCGGCGACTTTTAAATTATAGTCCTCTTGTAAAAATAGAAACTGGTCTTACAAAAACATATGAATGGTTTCTCAATAGGTGATTGGAATCAATCTTGTTGTGCTGTGTAATGTAGATCTATCTCAGAAATGGGGCGACTATACCAGAGTTTTTTCACTTATGAATTCTCTTGCAAAAAGAGGACATAACATATCGATCTTTGTAGTTCGACCCGAAAAAAAATACCCCTCAATTGTATCTATTAAAGAAAATTTTTTGAATGTGGTAGAAATTCATCCTCAATTCACAATTTTTTCTGGCAAGCGAGGAATTGGTAAATATGTTAATTATCTTCTATGTATCCCTGTAATTTTAAAGGAATTTTCATTATTACATAAAAAAAACAAAATTAACTTTGTGTATTCCTACATGCCTGGTATAGGAAGTTCTCTGCCTGCAATGATTCTAAAATTAAGATATGGAATCAAGCATGTTTTAGATTTTGCTGACCTGCATGTATTTGTCAGACCGAAAATTATTGCAAGCAGGTCTTTCAAAAATGCTGATACCATTATTGCAATAACGAACTATCTACGAAATGATCTAGTAAACAAAGGGATAGATCCAAAAAAAATACACATTATCCCAAATGGCGTGAATCTTGAATTGTTTAATCCTGATAACTATAATTTGTCAGAAATTGAAAAATTACGTAAATCATTTGATGCTGATAAACTTGTAGTATTTTCTGGGGCCTTACAAGATTTGAACCTGATAATAGACTCCGCTCCTCAAGTAATACAGAATATGCCAAAAACAAAATTTGTCATATTAGGAGATCATAGAAGTCCTGCCAAATCAAAATCTGTTTGGGAAGAAAAAGTAAAAGAAAAAGGATTAGGTGACCATTTTGTATTTCTAGGACGAAAACCCCATGAGGAAATCCCAAAATATCTTTTATCTGCAGATGTATGTATCGATTGTTTCCCAGATGAGCCCTATTATGCAGCAGCTCATCCTATAAAACTACTTGAATATGGTGCATGTGAAAAGCCAGTTGTAGCAACAAAAGTAGAAGAAACAAATAGAATTATCAAAAATGAAATTTATGGATTTCTAGTTGATCCAAAAACCCCTACTGAATTTTCTATGCGTATAATTGAATTGCTTGGATCTAAAGATCTTTGCAAAACAATGGGAGAAAATTTTGCAAACTATGTTAGAACCAACTTTAACTGGGACAAGTTAGCATTAGATTTAGAAAAAATATTGTTAGAATAAGATTTTTTATACTATGTTCTATTTAGAAATTCTTTCATTATTGCACTAAACAAGCTCTTTGTTCTATTATCAATAAAATAAGTGATTATAATATATGCAAAAACTCCAATCATTACAAATAGTAACAAATTCGGCAGAAATTCAAATATACTTTTTTTGTATTCCAGAAAATGATCTGTTACAACATACATGATGCTAAATACAGATATACTTGTCACTAGATATTTCACCAGTGATTTTTTGTCTAGTTTTATTGTAAAATTTTTTCTAAGTGTTTTATACAAATAAACAGTAAGTGGTATTTCACAAATCAACATGATTGCAGCCCAAAACGTAGTTTGTTCTAACTGAGAATTTGTTTTCAAAAGTACAAGTCCTACAAATAATGCTATTATGTATACACTGTACTGTACTATCTGAAAAGTAGGCAATGAGAACAGTTTACTTTTTGTGTAATCTCTGAATTTTGAGTTTTCATCAACATCTACTGTTTCTGCACCTGTGAGTATTGGATAAAATACACTTGACAATGTATTGAAAAGCGTCTTTACTATGACAAGTATTGTTATTTGTGTGGCAATCTCATAAATGGGATTTAAAGCAAAGAGAGCCGGTCTTACAAAAACGAATGAAATTGCAGTAAGGGGGATTATGAAATAAAAGAGTCGTATAAGATTTTCACTCAAAAACTCATTTTTATTTCCAGCTTCAAGCAGTTTTGGATATACTGCCCTGGATATCGATCCTGCTTGTACTACAAGAGATGCTATTGTAATTGCCGCTGTATAGTATGATATTCCTATTATCATACCTGTGACCAAAGTGAATACTAGTATGTCCAATTTACTCAATAATCCTGGAATTTCAGGATAGAGCGATAACCAAGAAAGTCTGAACCATTTTTTTAAAAATTGTAAGTTCACTTTATTTTTTAATTTGTCCTTTGCATAGATGGCCAATATGACAATACTTACAGCATATGCTATAGTGATTGAAATTATGGCTCCTATTACACTCATGTGTTCTATGTATACAAAATAGAAACCTAATGGAATTTTTACAATTTCAAATACAATGTTGGTAATGCTTAGCGAATGAGGTTTCCATCCATAGTTAATTGCTGATAGAATTCTGAACAAAAACATGACAGGAATCAAAATAGATCCATAAAGAAGGACATCAGAATTAATTTTAGATTGTGGAGCTACATAGTGGATAATTACTAGATATATCAAAAGAGCAAAAATGGATACAATTCCACTAGAAAGTAAAGCTGTTCTGCCGGATTCTTTTCCTCTTGCAATCTCTCTTGTAGTCCAATATGAAATTGTAGATTCTATTATGATTACATATGAAACTAAACCTCCTATGAGAGACCACGTTCCTAGTTCAACTGCAGTTAACTGTCTTGTTACAATTAATGTAAAAATAATTCCTGTGATAACACTGACTAACCCAGTCACAAACGAGATAAGACCTGCATAGGTTACTCGTATTCCACTCATATCACTATCTGAGGTAAAAGTCTATGATTTAATGTTAAAGCTTCCTATATGAATAGTCATAGAAGAGACAATTAGAATTTATTCAAATAAGAAAAATGGTAATTTAGTTTCTTTTTACAAATCAATTCTTATTATCTTCCATGGCATTAACACTACGCCACTGACTTGTAACCTCTGCTTATTTTCTAGTCTATACGTGTATGTACCCATTTGATCAGGTGGAGGTCTAGGTAAATCAATTCCTATTTGAAAATCATACGCTTCTATGTTTTTAGCTCCTAAACTATAAACAAATTCTTCAAATCGTGGATAACTATATACATTATAATATCCATTAAAATCGTTTTTTCCATGTTCTTTTTTATATTCTCTTACTTTGATTTCAAAATCTATGTATCCATCATAAAAAAGTGAACTAAGAAAAATGTGGTTTTTAGTAATTCTAAATAATGATTCAATCATTTTATCGTAATATGGAAGCCATGATAGAGTTTTCCAATTTATGGATATGTCGAATGCTTTTTTGTACTTTGATTTAATATCATATGCATTTGATAATTCAAAATTAATATTTTTTTTATTCTGATTTAGTTTTTTTGCTTCTTCAATTAAATATCGTGTCTCATCTATTCCGAGAAATTGTGAATTTGGACTTATTCGTTCAAGCAGATGTACTATATGGCCTAAACCACAACACACATCTGTCACTGTAAGGCTTTTTTTCTTGATGTATGGAGTAATGATTTTTTCTAAAAATTTGTCCATTTCTTGTTTCTTTTTATAATATTTTTTCATGGATGAAATTACAAACTCCTTATCTTTGTTTTTTTGAAAATATGTTCTTGATTTTTTCACGTTTTTATTTACAGCTTTATCTAATAATACCTTCCTCAATTTTACTACTTCAAAGTTTCATGTTTTAAATATATAACTAATCCATTCAATCATAATTAGATAACTTAAAATCGTTACAAATATTTGCAGATATTCGTGAAAGACAAAATTCTTTTTTGGATAGATAATGAATGGTTACGATTTTGTATTGCAAAAGCAATACAAGATTCGTATGATTGTGATCTATATGCAGTTATTGATATGAGATATACTTCAACAAAGTTTTTTCAAAAACAACAAATAGTAAAATTTCTAAAAACTTGGTTTTACCGCGATTATATCTCAAAAACAGAAAAAGAACCTGATCTCGAATATCTGAAGTATTTTGAAAAAACATATAAAATTAATCTATGGGAAGTAGCGTATGCAGAACGATTCTTTCATAACCATAATCCTTATCATAAATTTACAGACAAGGAAATATGTAGTATTCTTGAAAGAGAATGTAAACTGTTTGAAGAAATACTGGATGAAATAAAACCAAACTTTCTGATAATGAAGCTCACTGATTCTCATCAAAGTAATCTCATGGTTCAACTGTGTAAAGCAAAGGGCATCAAGGTTTTGATGATGGGGCCTACTAGATTTGCATACAAGTATGATATATACGAAGATTATGATAAAATTACTCCATTTTCAAATATTGAAAAAATTAATTTATCTACAACTAAAACATTTGAAGAACTTCAAAATTATCTTAAAAAATATCAAGCTATACAAGATATCACAACTTTCAAAGAGCGTACTAAGTTATCTCCTTGGACACGCGTAAAAAAATACATCAGATATCTTCTTCTGGTAGGAAATAAAGAATTTCAAGATTATTATGCAAATTATGGAAAAACTAGATTCAAGATAATCACTCGATTTTTTTTCATTATAAGACCTTTGAGAAAGCATTTTATTGATAAAAATTTTATTAGCCAAATTGATTCTAGTGAACCATTTGTATATTTTCCATTGCATGCTGAACCGGAAAGATCTGTATTACTTGTTGCTCCCTTCTACACTAATCAACTAGAAATCATTACTCATATCGCTAAATCTTTGCCAATTGGCTATAAGCTGTATGTAAAAGAACATCCTGGTATGTTTGAATATGCGTGGAGGGAAATTAATTATTATAAGAAAATTTTAGATTTGCCAAATGTACGTCTTGTACATCCTTCTACCTCGTCTGAAGAACTTCTAAAGAAATGTTCGTTGGTAGTGACAATAACTGGTACTACGGGTCTAGAAGCTGCATTTTATAATAAATCCTCAATAGTCTTTGCTGATGTAAGCTATTCGGTATTGCCTTCCGTATATCGAATTAAAAATATTGAAGATATGCCATATGCTATAAGATTGATGTTAAATAAACAAGTAGACATCGATGCGCTTAACAAATATGTTGAAGTTGGAGAGAAATCCTTTTTGGAGATCAAATTATGGGATCTTTATCTGGATTTCAATGATCATTTTTCTGATGAGTTTGTCAATGGTTTTGGAATAAATATAACTGAACAAAAAATGAATGATTTCCTATCTAGTCATAAAATTCAGTTAGAAGAAGTTGCTAGAGCTCACATTGATAAAATAATGTATTATAAAAAAATAGATTCAAAAGATCATCTGTAAACTTGATATGTGTAATAAATAGAATTTTTACAAAACTAATTAGTAGAATATTCTTCAAATACTTCGTTTATTATTTTATGTAGCTTTTCCTCTGCAATTCTTGGAGCAGTAGATGAACTAAATTCTAAAAATTGGTGTTTTTCCTTAGTTCTCTCTTTTGAAATTTTATACATGTTTCCTATCTTGTGGCAGAAATTCAATTCATCTTGCGTTATCAAATATTCTTGCAGCCTCTCTCTTTCTCTTGACTTTGAAATTTTTAGAGATGGAGTGTAGTCTATGTTGAATTTTGATTTATACACATGTATCATACACTTGGCCAAATCTTCTATTCTGACTGAAGGCATTTTTAATATGAAAATTTCTCCATCTTTGGCAATGTTTGTTACTTTTAAGATCATAGATGCTGCTTCTGATATGGACATGATAAAACGAGTCATTTTTGAATCAGTAACGGTAAGAGATTTTCTTGACTTGATCTGTTGTAAAAATATCTGAAAGACTGAGCCTCTGGAGCCTATTACATTACCAAATCTAACAATGGCAAAAGTAGTCTTACCTTGTCCTTTGTAGGAACCAGCGTTTAATGTTAATCGTTCAGCTAATAACTTGCTTGCACCAAGAGTGCTGGTTGGGTTTGTTGCCTTGTCAGTGCTTATGAGAATGAATTTAGAGACATTTTCAATCAGTGATGCCTCAAGAATGTTACTAGTGCCAATTACATTTGTTTTTACAGCATCAAATGGATTTTGTTCGCAAATATCGATGTGTTTCATGGCAGCTGCATGAAATACAATGTCTACATCTCTTATTGCAAGATTTAGTCGCTCTCTATCTCTTACATCTCCTACCATGAAAGTAAACATAGAGTTTTCGCCTATGGCTTTTTTTACTTCAAAAATAGAATTTTCATCATTTGAAAAAATTCGTATTGCATTTGGTTGACATTTTATCAGCTGCTTAATTAAACCTAAACCAATTGAACCAGTACCTCCTGTGATGAGGATCTTTTTATTTTTAAACTCATTGATAATACTGCGTTCTAGTTTTTGCATAACTATCATCAATCATTGATCTTGATGCTTAGATAAACCTATTTTTTAATGCGTGATAAAAAATGAATCAATGGCAGATAATCAAGAATATGTTTTAGATTTCTTCATTGTTATCTTAGACCTGTTCTTCTCAAGATTCTTCTCATATTTCTTTTGGGCATATTTGTTTATTTTTAACAATTCTTGATTTTTATCTAATAGTTGTATTACGTCAATTAATGATGACGTTTTTTCAGATAATTTTTCATAAATCTTTTCTGCGAGCTTAAAATCTTCTTTATAGTCAATTGAAAGTCTAATTTCCGGTCTATTCAATTTCTTATTCTTTGGATGTAATTGACCAATCTTGAAAAAACCACTATCTGTGATTATTTTTCCCCATCCATTTTCTGTATTTGTAGATTTTTTGTTCTCTACAAGCTTACACAGTTTGCTTGTTTTTATTCCTAAAGGTGAAACACCAAAAGGCAAGTTTTCCCATGATATAAAGTCATAATCTGATTCTGTCAATTTTTTACATGTATCATTAATTATGGAAGAATCACAAAAAAGAGTGTCTCCTTCAATTACTATGAATTTGCTCAATTTGTATTTTTTTGTTGCTGAATATAGTCGTTTTAAAATATCATGATTATCTCCTCTGAAGACGTTAATTTTATTTTTCCTCAAGTATTCTACTAGCTCATCATCTGATTTTTCCCTAGTTGTACAAATTATTACTTTCTTAACACAATCTGATTTCTTTATTTGTTCCACTAATATTTTTATGAACGGTGTTCCATTGATTTTCAATAATGCTTTTCTGGGTAGTCTAGTAGATGCAGTTCTAACAGTTATTAGGATTGAGCAAGCCACTTGAAATAAAAATATTGATAATTACTTAACCTTTTAGACTGAAATGGACATATTTTAGAATAAATAGTACTCTTGGTGAAGTTAATTTATGAATAATTGGAAGATTCCTCTGTATAAGATCCTAGTTGATGATGAAGATGTCAAATCTGTAAACAAGGTGGTTGAACGTGGATCAGATTGGGCAATTGGTCCTGAAATAGAAAATTTTGAAAGAATATTATCTATCTATATTGGTTCAACTTACTGTCTTACATTTAATTCTGGAACTTCAGCATTACATGCAGCATTATTGGCATTGGGTGTAAAACAAGGCAATGAGGTTCTAGTACCATCCTTTACGTTTATTGCTACCGCGAATGCATGTTTGATGGTAAATGCTCGACCAAAATTTGTAGATATTGAGGAAGAAACACTAGGGCTGAATCCTGATTTGATCAATTCTTCTATCACTGGTAAATGTGCTGCAATTATGCCTATACATTATGCAGGCTTGCCATGTAAAATAAAAGAAATACGTGATATTGCGAGAGAAAGAAAAATATATTTGATTGAAGATGCAGCCGAATCTCTTGGTTCTGATATTAACAATAAAAAAATTGGAACATTTGGAGACTTATCCATCTTCAGCTTTGCTGGAAATAAAGTCTTGACTACAGGAGAGGGTGGTTGTATAACTACAGATTCTAAGAAATTATACGAGAAATTAAAACTGATTCGTTCTCACGGACGTGTGGAAAATAAAAATTATTTTACATCTATGCAAAAACCACAATATGTGGAATTGGGATATAATTGGAGAATGTCCAGCATGACTGCTGCACTTGGAATTTCTCAATTTAGCAAGTTGGAGAAATTAATAAATCTGCGAAGAAAAAATGCACAATATCTATCATCTAAATTAAGAAGGTTCAAGGAAATTAAAGTGCCACAAGAACCTATGGGTTACAAACATGTTTATCAGCTATATTCTATTAGGTTGAAAAACAAAAAAATACGTGATGGTCTTATGAAATTTTTAGCTAAAAAAGGAATTATGAGTAAAGTCTTTTTTTATCCTGTACATTTGAGTCCATTTTATAAAAAAACATATGGTACGATAAAAAAATTACAAACCACTGAAAAAGTATCGGATCAAATATTGACCCTGCCAATGTATCCTGGTCTGACAAAATCCCAACTTGATTTGATATTTAATTCAGTGGCAGAATTTGTCGAGCAACAATAATTCAAGCTAATTTAATAAATACCAATAATAATTTTGTTTTCTCTTTATGTTTGTACGAATATTACATCCCAAAACCTTTGTGTAGATGCATGGATAATAAAGCTCCTCACTATGGATTGTCAGTGTTTTTTTATTTGTACGTAATTTTTTTCTGTAAAAGTTCTGGTGTAATTTTTAGATTTTCAAGAATTCTAACTATTCTATATGATGCATTACCATCCCCATAGACATTCTTACTTTTCTTGAGTTTGTGTTTGAATTGTGGTGAACTAACATATTTTACAGCTCTGAGGATTGAATTTGTGTTATGAGTAGTATTTACAATATAGCCTGCAGATTCTCGTCCTTCTTGTCTTATTCCTATGTTTATTGCTGCCTTTTTGAATATTGGAGCATCTATTATGCCACTACTTGAATTTCCCATAATTAGATCACAATACTTCAAAAGTGACAGATACTCATCCCGTGGTAGATTAACATGGAATTTTATAAAACCATATTTTTTTACATATTTTTTGATTGTTTGAAGAATCTCTTGATGACCTGCATCTGAATTGGGACCAATAACTATTGCATCTCTACCTGTTTTCACCACTGCCTCCAATGTTGTTTTCATTTGATCACCTGACTCACTCACTTCGGTGGTTACGGGATGCTGTATTATTAGCAGATAACCGTCTCGTAAACCATATTTTTTCAAAATGTCATTTTTTGATGGGAATTTCTTAGGGATTCCATCAATTGTTGGTGAGCCAGTTTGAAAAACATATTTTTTATCTTCTCCCATTTTTATTACATTTGCGTAACTTTTCTGGGTTGACACAAAATGTACGTTTGAAATTTTGGTAATGGCATGTCGTATGTATTCATCTATTCCTCCTTTTGAGATATCTCCTCCTGCTATGTGTACATTAACAATATTCATGTGCATGGCGGCAAGGGCCGCGGCAAAAGCTTCATCTCTATCACCCAAAATCACATTAATATCGGGTTTTACTTTTCTAAAGATATTTGAAAATTGTTTTATTCCTTCTGATAATGCAACTGACATTTCATACCCTGAATTACCTAATGGAACCATTTTTACTCTGCCTGATATTGTAAACCCATCGTGTATGATTTCATTTACGGAATAACCAAATTTTTTTGAAAGATGCATTCCTGCAACAATTAGATAAAGTTGGAATTTTGGATTTTTTTTAATTTGTTCTAATAATGGTTTTAGAACTCCGTACTCTGCTCTCGTTCCTGTTGTAACAATAATTTTCTTTTTATTAGATTTCATATTGTGTTATCACACTAGAGAATGTTTGACTCTTGCAGGTACACCTACACATAAAGAATTTTCTGGAACATCATTTAAGACTACTGCACCTGCTCCAATCACAGAATTGTTCAGTATTTTGATCCCTTCTTTTGTTACTGCACCAGAACCAATGAAAACATTATCACCAATATGATTACGACCGTTGATGTGGACACCAGGAGATATTGTAACAAACTTTCCTATTTGGTCATCATGACCTATTGTACAATCAAGATTAATTTGAGTATGTGCACCAATTACTATGTTCACTGTTAAAATACACCCAGCTTGGATAACTACTCCTTCTGAAAGTGTTACATGTTTTGACATGATTGTGCTTGGATGAATTATTGGTGGAAAATAGACGTTTTTTGTCTTTAATTTAGTTACTATTTTTTCTCTTGTTTTTGGATTCGCTATGGAAATTACACATGCAATTTTTTTATCATAGTGATCAAACCATTCTGTACCACCTAAAATTTTATAATTATTAACTATCTTTCCATTCATCTCTTCGTCTTCGTCAATAAATCCCAGTATGTTGTATGTTTTAAGATCCTCTAATGTCCATAAAATTTCTCTTCCAAATGCACCTGAACCGTAGATTACAATATCGTCTTGTTTAGTCATGTACTTTATTCTCTAGCAGTTTGTTAAATCTCTTATGAATTTGAAAAAGTCTTTGAGTCAAGAACGTCCATATCTACTACTATCAATAATCTTCAAAATATTTCCCTTTTCAAGTAAATATATCTAGAGTATGATGATCTCTCTTACAAACTGTATATCATGGTGTAATCATCATGGAAGTTTTTGAATGCTGAACTAATTCCTTTATTTTTTTTAGCTCAACATATTCCACTGAAGTAGACTTCCTTCTTTTATGGTGGTTTTAGCTTCTTTGCCAAGCACTTTACCAAAATACTTTGGTTTTATACCTCCTGCTGGTCTTAGGATATCTACGTTAGTATTGTCAATTGTCTTACCTTTTGGAATATCTTGAATGGAAATTATACTACGTCTTGCAGCTTTTCGTATATCTAGTTCTCTTTGAAGTACTTGCTTGTGATAACTTCCAAATGACTCTTCAATATTTCTTATTTTTTTGACCATTGTTTTAAAGTCTGAAGGGTTAAGAGAAGTCTTGTGATCAGGACCTTTCATATTATTGTCAAGTGTCAAGTGTTTCTCAATTATGCATGCTCCAAGACACACTGCAGCTAGACTTACTTCAAATCCCAAGGTATGATCAGAGTAACCTACCAGAATATTGAATTTCTCACGTAGTGATGAAATTTGATTTAGGTTTACTTCATTAAAATTGGCAGGGTATATTGAAGTGCAATGCAACAATGCGATTTCTTTGTTATGTGGAGCAACAGATCTTAGGGCTTCAGCAATATCCTGATTTGTACTCATGCCCGTAGAGAGCAATATTGGTTTTTTCTTCTTAGATGCATGCGTGATAAGAGGTATGTTATCTAAATCTCCTGAGCCTATTTTGTATAATGGTACGTGAAGTTTTGTTAATAGATCACAGCTTGTAGTGTCAAATGGGGTGGAACAAAAGATTATGTCCCTTTTCATTGAATGATCTTTTAATTCTCCAAAATCTTCGGGGGAAAGTTCGTATTTTTTTATTATCTTAAACACTTGTGGCGAAAAGTTTTTTGAAATAATTCTATTCGTTATGAAAGTTTGAAATTTAATAGCATTTGCATTTGCATCCACTGCTGCATCTATCAATTTTTTAGCTAGACGAACATCACCATTGTGATTGATTCCTCCTTCTGCAATCACAAAAGATGGATGATTTTTTCCTATTGTGAATTTACCTATTTTTATTGTCTTCTTCCAATTATTTTTCATATGGCCCACTTTTCCATCTCAACGATTCACGTTTATTTGGATTCTTTTTTCAGAGCTTTCTTCAATCTTTTCAAGTAAACCCAATATCATCGCTTCATTTTTGATTGTATGAGAGTAATTTTCTGGATTTTGTAAACCTGCTATGAATGAGCTCATTTCTTCTATGTATGCATCCTCTTCAGCAACATATCCTTCGATCTTAATTCCAGGAGGTTCTAGAAATTCCTCCCATGTATTGGTTGATGTTTTAAACACTTTCACCTTCTTTTCTGTCCATTCCCATAGTATAACACCATCTTCCCCGATTATTTTTAACGAACGGTATGGTACACGACTTAAAACGTCAACTACCAAATTTCCAATAACTCCTTTATCAAATTCTAGCATAGTTGCATAGATGTCGTCTATATCAGATTCTAATTTTGATACTTTCCTTTTCATCGCAGCTAGATTTTTGATGTTTCCAAATGTCCATGTTAACCAGTTTAGTTCAAACGGAACGATTTCTCTACATGCTCCTGTTTCTCTTTTACTTACATAGAATTTTCTATAATCTTCGTATGGGTGCCAATCTGGGAGATATTGGCCTACGTGGTAAATGAATTCTAATGTTTTGCCTATAGTTTTATTTTCTACCAATTCATGAACTTTCTTAAGACTTGGATTAAAGCGGAGTGTACAAGAAGGCGCATAAAATATGTTTTTTTTACTACATACTTCAACAACTTTATCAAAACCAGTAGGAATTACATTGGCTTCCATAAAAAATGGAATGCCTTTCTCTGCAGTTTGTACTGCAAGATCATAATGAGTATTAGGTGACGTTGAAATTACTACTGCATCAGGTTTTTGTTCAAATGCCTCTTTTAAATCAGAAAATGTCAATATCTTATACTTTGATTCTACCTCTTTTCTTCTTTCTTCCACGGTATCACAGCCGATGATGTCATTCTGATTAAGATATTTGAGATTGCGGATCCTTCTTTTCCCCATACTTCCTAATCCTATTATTAAAAATTTCATCTTATGATCATCTAGTTTTCTTGGGAGGGAATACGGGTTTTATTATGTCTCCTTTAATCTGTTTTTTTACGGTGTTATTTTTTACTGCCTTTTTTACCACAATCATTGTTTCTTTAAACGCATCAAGTGTTTTATCGATATCCTCTTCTTTATGCGAGAAGCTGATGTAACTTCCAGCAGGATGTAAGAAAATTCCTCGCTTTACCATTTCCTGAAGCATTAGGCTCTTTATCTCCAGAGAATCTTTTCCCTTGGAATCAACACAAATGTGTCTCATTCTTATTGGGTATCCTATGAAACTAACACCGACATCACTTTCTTTTGCAATCTTATTGTAACCATTCATCAACTTTGAACCAATATTCCACAAGTATTTTGGAACATTTTTTTGTCTTACTTCTTCTATAGTTGCAATACTTGCTGCAAGTGATAGCGTTTCACCTTGATTTGTAGATGAGAAAAATACATCATCAAAAATTTTCATATATTCTTTTTTCCCTGTAACAGCACCAAGTGGCATTCCATTTGCCATTCCTTTACCAAGGCAGGTAATGTCTGGCTTTACACCATACTTTTCTTGCCCACCGCCTACTGAAAATCTAAAACCTGTTACGATTTCATCAAAAATCAAAACTGCACCATATTCATGTGTTAACTTTTTTACTTTTTTGAGAAAGTCTTTTTTTGGTGGTTCAAATAATGTTGGTTCCATACATACTGTAGCTATATTCTTACCATCTTTTTCAAGAATTTTTTCTAGTGTCTCAATCTTGTTGTATTCAAATGTGTAGATCTGTTTTCTATTCCACTCTGGAATTCCCTTGTCTCTTGTTGTAAGTGTAGTTTGCCAATCATGTTGTACACCCATTGATCCACAATAAGCGATCTTATCTCTCTTAGTTATTGCACGTGCCCCTCTAACAGCAAACGTAACTGCATCAGAACCTGTTTTAGAGTACTTTACCATCTCTGCACTGGGTACCGTTTTACATATCAATTCGGCCAAGTCAAGCTCCAATTTGTGTGGAAGTGAAAAAAGAACTCCATTCTTCAACTGTTTACGTATTGCTTTGTCGACTGATGGATATTGATAACCTAGAATTATTGGTCCAAGACCGCATAGGTAGTCTATGAATTCGTTTCCATCCACATCAAACATATGACTGCCTTTGGCATGGTCGACATAAACTGGGTATGCTCCTTTAACAAATGTAAAAGCAGATTTACTAAAAGTCTGAGTAAGTGCGGGAATTCTTTTTTCAGCTATTTTCAAATATTGAAAAGATTTTTTCAGTTTTATATCGGACATATTCTATTTCATAAAATACAAGCAACTAAAACCTTTTGGATTCATGAAGGCCTCATTTATAGATAAAATGTGTAAACCGAGATCTCGTATGTTATAAATCTTGAAAATTTAAAGTTGGGAAAAATTTTTGACATTGGAACTTTTGGCTATGTCAATTCTAATATGGTGTAACTATGGAAGGGTTCAAAGTGTATCTCCAATTGACTAATTTAGGGGTTCAATCTTGGATACTATGTGTACAAGAAAGATGTAGTTGCTGGTTTGGGAGAAATTGGATCTCCACTGTTACAACTAATCTCAAAATCATTTAAGGTCACAGGTTATGATATAAATCCAAAATTAATGGATAAAAAACAATTTGAAAAATATGGTAAACTCCCAACCCGATTCCTGCATATCTGTATTCCATTTACTAATCATTTCAGTGAACATGTTCTTTCATTACATGAAAAATTTATGCCCGAATCAATCGTAATTCATAGTACAATCAGTCCTGGTACAACAAAAAAAATTCAATCTAAGCTTGGAATACCTGTTATATACAGCGCAACAAGAGGAGTCCACAAAAGAATGCTACATGATCTAAAAAGATATGTAAAATTTTTTGCTATAGACTCAACTGCTCCGAGATCAAAGTGGGCATCTTCTACATATTCTAATTTAATGAAAAAATGTGGCGTGAAAACAAAAATAATGTCAAGTCCCATTACGTTGGAATTGGCAAAGATTGTTGTAGATACATCATACTATGGTTGGTTGATTAACTATGCACAGATCAGCAACATGATTGCAATACAAAATAAAGTAGATTATGATGAGATGTGGTCTTTTGCAGATGAAATTCACAAATATTTGGGTAACAGACCAAAGATGTTTCCTGGATTCATTGGGGGTCATTGCGTCATACCTAATCTTGATCTAATGAGCAACGATACACTTGGTATCATAAGAGAAATCAACTCTGATTATGCAAAGATTCTAAAAAAGAGACAATCACAG
>Ga0207693_10001942_pt1 | contig 18116 bp, 16 predicted proteins | sample LARL81metaG_FD_184347 | JGI IMG/M metagenome (GOLD analysis project Ga0207693, IMG submission 184347) | Corn, switchgrass and miscanthus rhizosphere microbial communities from Kellogg Biological Station, Michigan, USA - LAR L8-1 metaG... | ecosystem: Host-associated > Plants > Roots >...
GCAAGGATTCGGGCGAAAGCCGACGAAACCTCAGGGGATTACGCATTAAAGAATTCGAAAAGGGCTGCGCGGCGCGAGCAAAGCTCAATTTTAATGAAAGCCCGTGTAGCTCCCCCAGGCGCCCGCGGCACCGGACCACGTTCGCGGCAGAGCGGGTATCTCACCGGCATTGGAGTTTCGGAACTGTTGGGTGGTGAACTGCCGCGTATCACGGACGTGATGACGCTGCTTTGAGTAGGCGGTCCCTGTGGTAGCGCCGGCCATCAAAGCTGCACCGAGAAGAGCGAGAACGATCTTACGCATGGTTTCCTCCTATTCTAGCCTCTGAAAGATGTACGTTTGGAAGCCAGGGTTGGTACTGCGATCAAGATCACAACATCATCACATTGATCTGATGCTCGGTTCGATAAGCGTATCTCGTTGCCAGTGAAGCCGCCGGATTTTGCGGCTTTTCGGCAGATCGTGCACCAGGGCAAGGAAAAACCCCGGCTCCAAGGGCTTCGCACCTGCGTGTTGCGGAAGGGAGCAATGGCCAAAGATAGCCCAGCGGATGAACGCGCGTCCAACGACCTCCACCAAGCACCGGTCGCGCGAGAGCCAGCCCAGAGGGACTGTTTTTCGGTCACACGCCCAGCGATCGGTTCCTGCAGATCTCGTAGTTTTCGTGCCACGGCTGAAGCCGCTCGAACGCTGCGCTTGCCGTCAGCACATCCATGTCGGCATTTCGCCGGCCGATGATCTGCATGCCGATCGGCAGACCGTTTAACAGCCCTGCCGGGACCGATGCTGCCGGATGACCGCTGAAGTTGATAAAGTAGGTCATGGCCCAGCCGACCAGAGGATCGATCTCCACACCGTTGATGGAGCTTGGTCCCACAGTGTTCCCGTCGTTTGCGTTATCGACCGGCGGACAGGCTGAAGTCGGTGTAATAAGCAGATCAAAGGTACTCAGCATACCTTGCAAGGCGTTGAAGACTTCCGAGCGGATTGCCTGGTTCCGGTGAAAGTCGACACCAGAAAGGCAGTTGGCTTTCTCGGCCCACTTCAAATACTCAGGCGGGAATTCGTCGCGATGCTGACCGAGAAGATCAATGCCATCCTGCTTCTTCATGTTCTCGAACGCGTGCAGGTTGAGTAGCATATACAATCCCGACCAGGCGTCGGTCAATTCTTTGTGGGAACGCTTAATGCCGAGCTTAACCTCTTCGACGTGAGCGCCAGCTTTCTGGAATACGCGCACCGCGCGGTCGACTGTTTCCGCTACCCCACGATCGACTGGGAAAATATCCAGATTTGGACTGTAAGCGATTTTTAGGCCGCGGACGGAACCTCGCGTTGCTGCGGTGAAGTCTGGTGGCGTTTCGGTCAGGCTGAAGGGATCTCGGGCGTCGGGGCCGGAGAGCACGTTGAGCGCGATCGCGGCATCCTCCACGGTTCGGGTGATTGGCCCTTCAAAAAGGAACGGCGAGTCGGCGGCGCCGAAGGAGTGGCCGCTTACCACGAAGGGCACCCTGCCGAATGAAGCCTTGAACCCGTAGGCGCCACACCAAGCGGCAGGAATCCGGATAGAGGCGCCGGCGTCGGTGCCTTCTGCGATAGGCAACATTCCGTCGGCTACAGCCGCCGCACTACCGCCTGACGAGCCACCGCTATTCTTGGCAAGATTAAATGGATTGCGCGTCGGTCCGAACAGGTAATTGTCGCACGTGGCGCGGAAACCCATAAGGGCGCTGTTCGTCTTGCCGAGGAGTACTGCCCCGCCTCGAGACTCGATGCGTTCGCAGAAGACGCAATAGGAATTGACCACATGGTTCTTCAGCGTGCGAAAGCCCCCCAAACTCGCGGGCCACCCAGGCTTAAAGTCAAACAAGTCCTTGAGTGCAGACGGAACGCCATGCAACGGTCCTAATTGCTCTCCGCACATGACAGCGCGTTCAGCGTCTTTAGCCCGCTTGCGCGCGCCGTCGGGATCTAGGAATACGAAAGCATTCAGGCTCGGATTGCGCGCATCAATACGCTGAAGGAATGCATCCACGACCTCAACTGGCGAAATGTCGCGACGTCGAATACGAGCCGCCAACTCAGCGGCGGAGATGTAGGCGAGTTCGTCGGAGAGCGAGGTGCTGCTTTGGCTCGACATGACTTTCTCCTGATTGATGATGGTCGATTCGAACGGCGCTGAGCCTCGGAAGCTCGCCTGCGGTTGCAAAGGACAATGCGGCCGGCCATGCGTTGGCCGGCCACAGTAACCCGGTTCGGGAGGAAGGCGGGATGAACTCACCGGGTCATCACAGGTTAAGCGAAACTGCGTCGGTGCGCTTTTCCTGTATTGCCGAATTTAAAGCGGAGTTGCGCAGATCGCGATCACCCTGATGGACCGAAACGTTCTGTCTTAATGAGGCCAGCATCGAAGCCAAGCTCGATCAACGATCCCGAGATACTTTCGACGAAGCCTGAAGGTCCACAAACATAGACGGTCGGACGCCGCGAGGGCGGGAAATGAGTCGCCGCGAGCAGTGTCTTGTCGATTCGCCCTCGACGACCTTGCCAGCCCTCGGGCTGCCCGCGAGTCAACGCGTAGATGACGTTCAATCCGGTATCGCGGCGTGCCATTGCTTCGAGTTCGTCGCGAAAGATGGCATCTTCCAGTCTGCGTACGGAATAAAGCAGAAGAGCCGGAAGCCGGCGCGGCGCCCTGTCGCGGTGGCGAAGCATTGCCATCAGCGGCGTCACTCCGGCGCCGCCCGCAATCAAGCTGAGCGGATCGCTTGCCTCCGACGTCCAAACAAAATGGCTGCCGATGGGGCCACGAAGTTGCAGCTTGTCGCCGACCCTCAGCTCGTCGACGAGATAAGGCGACACTTCGCCATCGATCACGCGCTCCACCGTCAGCGAGAGCAACTCGTCCTCGGGCGCGGAGGAGATCGAGTAGCTCCGCTGCGCCTGGTATCCGTCATCGGCCGTCAGGCGAATATCGACATGCTGGCCTGCACGATGGCCGAGCGGTTGAGCAAGCTCGAGCAGGAGGCTCTTGACCCGATAAGTCTCAGACCGGATGTCACGCACCTCGGCGAGCTGCCATTCGAGCCGTTTGGCCGCGGTGGCCGTGTCAGTCGCCGTCATATCGCTGCTCTTTCCACGGATCGCCGTAGTTGTGATATCCGCGCGATTCCCAGAAACCACGCTCGTCCTGCGGCATGAACCTGATGCGGCGTACCCATTTGCCGCTTTTCCAGAAATAGAGGTGCGGCACGAGCAGACGCGCCGGGCCGCCATGCGCCGATGCAATCGGCAAGCCGTCAAACCGCGTTGCGATCATGCCCTTGCCGCCCAGAAGATCGGCGACCGGAACGTTGGTGGTGTAGCCGCCATCGCAATGCGCCATCACATAGGGCTCCGGCGGCTCCGACAGTCCGATCGCCTTCAAGAGGTCGTCGAATGTCACGCCCTGCCATTTCGTGTCGAGCTTCGACCAGGTGGTGACGCAGTGAATGTCGACCTTGACGGTCGTCTGTGGCAGCGCCTCGAACTCATCCCAGCTCCAAGTACCGAGCAGACGGCCGCCGAGTTGCAGGGCGAGTTTCCAGTCCGCCACCTTGATTTGCGGCGTGGGGCCTGCGGACAGAATCGGAAAGTCTGCCGTCACATGTTGCCCCGGCGGCACGCGATTTTCGTCGTTCTGCTGTCCTCGTTTCGATTTGAACCCACGTGATTTAGGGGTCTCTCCCATGGAGTTATGCCTCCTCCGCCCGTGAGCGAAACCATCGCGCATTTGCGACACCGCAAATTCGCCCGAGCCACGTCAGTGACCGCGCTATCTTGAAGTTGGCGCGTGAATCGTCCGGTGTCGACAGCATCGACTGCAAATGCATCAAGATTGAAAAAATCAGAGCAATAGCCGACGCGCGCAGCAAGCGCCCGCGCGGTATGCAGAGGATCACTCACGATGGACCCTTCGCCGGCGTGAGACCACATCGGGCAAGTCGCAGGAGGAGCCATGCGTATCGGATTTCGAACTGTCGCAGTCGTTGTTGTGGGAAGTGCAATTGCAACGGCGCTGCTCTTGGGGTCTCTCAAGCACAGCAACGCGCAGACGCAGACCAAATCGCGTTACTTGCCCGAGTATACTGCCTCTGGCGAACTCATCCTTCCGAAGGATTTCCATGAATGGGTATACGTTGGATCGCCGCTCACTCCCAATGCGCTCAACGGTGGCGAAGCGAATTTTCCGGAGTTTCATAACGTCTACATCGAGCCCGGGTCGTACGAGATCTATAAGAAGACAGGTGAGTTTCCGGAAGGGACGATCTTTTTCAAGGAACTACAGCTGATACTCCCCGCGCAAAACCCCGATGGTTCTCGAACCGAACCGTCGGGCAGGGGCTATTTCCCTGGACCGTTCAACGGGGCCGACGCGACGGTGAAGGACTCCCGGCGTTTTGCCGCCACCAACGGCTGGGGCTACTTCAACTTCAACCATCACGAACCGAAGGCTCCGACGGCCAAGGTGAAAGACAAGAGCGAATGCGCCTACTGCCATATCGCCAGCGCCAAGAAGGATGAGGTGTGGACGCAGTTCTATCCGCTGTTGGACAAGTGACCATCATCTCGCCTTGAGAGGAATTGCACGGCTATGAAAACCGTCAGTGCCATGGTGATGTGTATGGCCGGAATTTCGGCAATGATCGCCATTGCCGCGCACAGCCAGATAAATACTTCCTCGAGCGGCGGCGTGAAATTGAGTGCGGTGGACGACGCGCAAGGGAATCTGCATGTGCCTGATGGGTATCGCACAGCCTATGAGGTGCTGGGAAGCTGGGCGGTTGCAGCCGACCAGGGCCAGGGTTCGAAGGAACTGCATATTGTCTATGCGTTGCCGGGTACGGTCGATGCCTATCGCAAGGATGGCCATTTTCCTGACGACACGGTGCTCGTGAAAGAGGTCTATCAGGCGGCGACCGCGCAGATGACGACCGGCACCGTTAGTCGCGTCGATACCCTGAAGGGGTGGTTTGTCATGGCCAAAGACAACAACGGTCGTCATCCGGGCAACGAGCTGTGGGGTGACGGTTGGGGATGGTCGTGGTTCGACGCCGCTGATCCATCAAAGACAACCTCCGTCGCCTATCGACTGAACTGCAAATCTTGTCACGTTCCAGCGCAAGCGACCGATTGGATCTACGTCGATGGATACCCTGCATTGAAGCGATAGAGGGGACGCTTCGTGGCGAGTGGCAACTACCAACCTGTAATCAAGCTCGACCAAAAAGGAGTAGCGGATGGCAAAAGAGGGAATGATGAAGGGTGGACATCTCTACACCCAGACCAACGAGATCGAGAATGCGATCATCCATTATCAGCGCCGCGCGAACGGAATACTGACCGAGATGGAGCGCGTGCGCACGGGTGGCGCGGGTTCCGGCGAGTTCAAGCCGATCAGCGGGCAGGAAAGCGCGCCGAACGCGTTCGAAGGCGCCAGCAGTATCGTCATCACGCCCGATCGACGTTTTCTGTTTACGACGAATGGCGGAGACAATTCAGTGTCGAGCTTCAGCGTCGGTCAAGATGGCAAACTGACCCTGTTGGACGTCAAGCCAACCGGAAATCCGGTTGAGGGCAGAAGTGGCACCGCCAAGTCGGTGTCTTACCGGCCCTCGAGCAAGACGTTGTATGTGCTTCACTCGTTTGGACCGGACCATGTTCGTCTGATGTCGGTCAGCGCTGACGGCAAGCTGACGCAGCGTCCCGAGCGACACACCATCAACACCCACGACAAGACGAACCGGGTGTCGACCATGGTCGTGCTGTCGCCCAATGAAAAATTTCTCTTTGTCGGTACCACCTTCGACGAACCAATCGTTACCACGGGCCTGTATCCGGATGGCTCGCCTATTCTCTGGGTCCAGCGGAAGGGCGGCGCGTACCACTCCATCGCCTCCAATGCCCCGGATCCCGATGGTCTCGTCATTTTTCCCATACGCGAGGACGGTTCCCTCGGCACTGGCAGGTTTGTTGACGGAAAAGGCGGCTCGCCGTTCTATATCGCCTTCCTGCACAGTCGGCCGAACACCTTCGTCATCGGATATGCAGTCGGCGACGGTGTGAGCATGGGTACGATCGAGGAGGATGGTCGAGTTAACATCGGCCCGCTCGTCAAGATCGACACGAGCGCAGGCGTTCCGACTGAACTGTGCTGGGCATCCGTGTCATCGGATGACAAAATGGTGTATGCGACGAACTTCGGCTATAGCAACATCAGCAGCTACCGCATCAACGGTAACGGCCTGGAAATCGCGAGCGATCCAGCTTGCCCGAAGGTTCTGGGAGACGGCACCGCCAGAGGCCTCAACGGAACCGTGACGAGCGGCCCGTCCGATAGCTGGCTCAGCCCGGATGACGCGTATCTCTACCAGATTTACGGCAATGCCGCGAAGGTCGTGTGCTACGCGACGCAGCCGGATGGATCGCTCAAGGAAGTTGGCAGCGTGAAGATTCCCTACAACAGTCCGCAGGGACTGGCGGGATTCTGATTTCGCACCATTGCGATGCTAGCGGGGCGCGACCACCGTCAGCTTTGGTCACGCCCCCTTCCGCTCTTGATGCCGGGCTCGATCGCCCGGCAGCCCTGATCACGCCAGTTGCAAAGTCGATCGAGCGATGTTTGAGGCAACCCGTCCATGCCATGGCGACGTGCCGGCCGCTGATGCCTCGGCGGACGCATTGCTGCGTGATCGCGATCTTCAGCGCGCACGCGGGATAGGCCGCATCGTCTTGCACGGTTCGGATCGTGCCACGGAAGTGCTCGACGTCTATCAGAAATTCCCGACACGCGTCATGCTTCCGCTGATCGACAGCGGGGCGGTCAGGGAAGCGGTCGTCGTCAATGCTGCGGGCGGCATTGCCGGAGGTGACCGGCTGGAATTCGAGGTCACCGCGCTGGGTGATGCCCGGGTAACCGTGACATCGCAGGCAGCCGAGAAGATCTATCGGGCCCTCAATCAGCCAGCGCAGGTTGTCACGAGACTGAACGTCCGCGATGCCGCGAAGCTGGCCTGGCTTCCACAGGAAACGATCATCTTCAACTCCGCCCGCATTCATCGGCAGATCGAAATCGATCTCTGCGGCGGCGCTGAGCTGATGGCGCTGGAATGGCTGGTGCTCGGTCGAACCGCACACGGTGAGACAGTCCTGCACGGCCACATCCGCGATCGCTGGCTGGTTAGGAGGGACGGCCGTCTGGTCTGGGCGGACAGTTTCCTCATCGCGGAAGAGACCTTTCCGCACCTGAGAAGGAAAGCGCTGCTGTCTGACGTTAACGCGATCGGTACATTGCTCTACTTCGGACCTCATGTCATGTCGATCGCCGGCGGCCCTTCTCTCGTCGCGCGTTACCGGAAAATCGAATGGTCAGCAGAGCGCGCTGCCCGCAAGGAGCTTCTTGCGTTGCTGGCGGACATGGGCGCTCCAAAGAAAGCCTGAGCCGCTGGTAAGCGCCGACTCCCGTTGATGGCATGAAACCGACATGGCCGATCTAACTGACGACGTCGGCTCTTGGGGGTAAAGCTGACTCACAGCCGACATCGCGGAAAAGACACGAATTCGCCGCGCCCGAGGAGATCAACAAGATGACCGAAGCGCTATGCTGATGCGGCGAAAGGCGAGGACAACATGGATCGCGCTCACGCCCATGAGCATCTGCATCAACAGCCACACCTAGCGCGCGAACATTCCGCCGCCGGGATGGCGGACGGAATGCATGCACATGCCGGACATGGCGATCATGGAGCGATGGTGGCGGACTTTCGCCGCAGGTTTTGGCTGTGCCTTGCACTGACGCCGCCAGTCCTGCTCCTGTCGCCGATGATCCAGCACGGGCTGGGGCTCGGCGATCCGCTGAGGTTTCGAGGCGACGGCCTCGTGCTCTTCGCGCTTGCTACGGTCGTCTATGTCTATGGCGGCCGGCCATTCCTGACCGGCTTCTTGTCTGAACTCAGGAACCGCGAGCCGGGCATGATGACGCTCATCGCGGTCGCGATTTCGGTCGCTTTTTTCTATTCCGCGGCGGTGACTTTCGGCTTTCGGGGCGAGTCGTTTTATTGGGAAGTGGTGACGCTCATCGACGTCATGCTGCTCGGTCATTGGCTCGAGATGCGTTCGGTCATGGGAGCGTCGCGTGCCCTGGAGGAGTTGGTCCGGCTGCTGCCGGACACCGCCCTGAAGCTCGATGCGCAAGGTAACATGCAGGAAGTTCCGGCAAACGCCTTGCAGCCTGGTGACCGGGTGCTGATCCGGCCAGGTACCAAGGTTCCTGTCGACGGCGCGATTGCGGAAGGAGAATCCTCTTTCAACGAGGCAATGCTGACGGGCGAGTCTCTTCCCGTCTCGAAAAGGCCCGGAGATGTCGTGATCGGCGGCGCCATAAACGGGTCAGGCGCCGTGACGATCGAAGTCAAGGCCACGGGCGAGAAGACCTACCTTTCGCAGGTAATCGAGATGGTCAAGCAGGCTCAGGCGAGCCGTTCGCGCACCCAGGACGTCGCCAACCGCGCCGCGGGCTGGCTGACATACATCGCCCTGATCTCCGGCTTCGGTTCATTGGGCTTTTGGTTGCTCGCCGGCCAACCCTACGAATTCGCCATCGAGCGAATGGTGACGGTGATGGTGATCGCCTGTCCGCATGCGCTCGGGCTTGCCGTGCCGCTGGTCGTCGCCGTCAGCACCACACTCAGCGCCAGAAACGGTCTTCTGATCCGAGACCGGGCTGCCTTCGAGCGGGCGCGCAATCTGACGGCGGCGGTGTTCGACAAAACCGGGACCTTGACGGAAGGTCGGTTCGGCGTGAGTGACATCGTCGTACTGGCGGCTGGAAACGAGGCAGAGGAGCTGCGCTTCGCCGCATCTGCCGAAAGCCAGTCCGAACATCCGATCGCGCAAGGCATCGTGGCGGCTGCAAAGGAACGCGGCATCGCTGTCCCTCGTCCCACCGGCGCCCGCAACATCACGGGCGAGGGGATCGTCAGCGTCGTGGAGAGCCAGGAGGTCAGCGTCGTCAGCCCTGGATATCTCACAAGGCTGGGCCGGGCCATAGACGATCCGCGTCTGCGCAAGCTCGAATCGCAAGGCAAGAGCGTTGTGGTATTGCTCCGCGCCGGCGAACAGCGCGCGCTGTTCGCGTTGGCCGACGTCGCGCGGCCGGAATCCAGGGAAGCGGTGGCCCAGCTAAAGAAGCTTGGAGTAAGTCCGATCATGCTCACCGGGGACGCGGAAGGAGTCGCCAAGGCTGTTTCTGCCGAACTCGGCATCGACGAATACATAGCGGAGATACTGCCCGATCAGAAAGCCGCGAAGATCAAGCAACTGCGGGAACGCGGCTTGCGTGTCGCCATGATCGGCGATGGCGTCAACGATGCTCCCGCACTTGTCGAGGCCGATCTTGGAGTCGCGATCGGCGCGGGCACGGATGTGGCGGTGGAATCCGCCGATGTGGTGCTGGTCCGCAATGATCCGAGAGACGTGGCGGCGATCCTCGGCCTGTCGCGCGCAACTTACGCGAAGATCGTGCAAAACCTGATCTGGGCGACCGCTTACAACGCGGTTGCCATCCCCATGGCGGCCGGTATCACGTTCGGTACCGGGTTCACGATGACGCCGGCCGTTGGGGCAGCGCTCATGTCGGCGAGCACGCTCATTGTGGCCATCAATGCGCAACTGCTTCGGTTCTATCGGAGAAAAGGCTGAGCCTGCCCACTTCTGTCGCCAGCGCGTTAGACGGCCACTTGCGAGGACGACAAGGATAGAATCATGATCTGGAATTCAATTCCCTTCATGACCGCCGTCGATCTCCTTATCATCGCGGTCACCATCTATGCCATATTGCGCTGTCGACTAATCGGTCCCAGCAAACGACCCTCGGCCCCGCAAATCGGCCTTCGGTTGATCTCCTTGGGACTGCTGGTCGTCTGTCTGTTTTATTTTGCCGATCTCGCGTCCATGTACGTCTTGCCCGCCATTACCTCGATGGAGGAAGCAATGGCGACCATGGACACTATCCATCGCAATCTCAGCTGGCTGGTCGTTCTGTTCGCTATGATCGCCATCTCCGCCGGATTTATCGAGCTCAGGCGGACACAAATCGAACTGACTGAAAAGAACGAGCTCCTTGCGCAGCTGTCGGCCAAATTGGGCAAATTCCTGGCGCCCCAATTGTACAATTCGATTTTCACCGGCACGCACACCACCGTTGTCGCGGCCAAGCGGAAGAAACTGACGATCTTCTTCTCGGACATCGCGAATTTCACCGAGACCGCCGACAGTCTCGAATCGGAGGAGCTAACGAACCTGCTCAATCAATATTTGACTGAAATGTCCAAGATCGCCGTCAGCCACGGCGCCACGATCGACAAGTACGTGGGGGACGCGATCATGGGGTTCTTCGGCGATCCGGCGAGTCGGGGAAGCAAGGAAGACGCGATCGCCTGCATCAAGATGTCGATCGCCATGCAGCGGCGGATGCGCGAGCTCCAGCTTAAGTGGCTGGATCTGGGCTCAGAAAAGCCGTTCCAGCTGCGCATCGGGGTCAACACGGGTTTCTGTACCGTTGGCAATTTCGGCAGCGAGGACCGGTTGGACTACACCATCATTGGCAACGAGGTGAATCTGGCCGCCCGGTTGCAGTCCCATGCTGAACTCGGCGGAATCCTGGTCACTCATGAAACGTCGTCACTAATCAAGGATACGATCCTGACCGAGGAACAGGTGGCTGTTTCCGTGAAGGGCTTCGCCCAGCCGGTGCGGGCTTACCGGGTCGTCGGCATCTATGACGAGTTGGAAAAGGACGGCCGGATCATCCGAGAGGAGCGCGACGGCTTTCGGCTGCTGGTCGACCTAACCAAGGGCGATCAGGCTGGCGCTATCGCGGCCGTCGAAAACGTGCTTGCCCGGTTGAAGGGTTAATCGGCATTTCTGGAGGAGAACCGGTTCTGCTCGATGCGGAAAGGCCTCCGATGGCGCGCGCGGACGCGGGTCCAACGGAAGCAGTCTTCGACTCTTGCCGACTAACCCGTGCGCTTGGGCACCAGGTCCCTCCCACGTCTAGCTATCGCATGATCACGTGAAATCTCGGCGAAACTCTACAGGTGTTTGGCCCGTGATCTTACGAAAGGCGACGCTGAAGGAGCTTGTGTGGGAGTAGCCCAAGGCGAAACCAACGCCAGTAACTGACGCCTCGCGCTCAGCCAATAGAGTCTTAGCTTTCTCGACCCGTCGCCGAATGTGGTACTCATGCGGTGGAATACCAAACGACCGCCTGAACGCTCGGCAGAAATGGGACGGACTCAAGCGAACGAGCTTCGCGAGTGTAACGAGAGGAGTTCTCTCGTGGAGGTGCTCTTCGATGTGCCGGGTGACGGCGCGCATTTGCCAAGTGGCTAGGCCGCCGCGACTTACTGACGAATGTTGCGACATCTCCTTTCCCGAACGCAAAAGTTCGTGCGCGAGTACGTTCGTTAGCGCAGCGACGTAAGACTTATCTGCTCTGCCATTTGTGACTACGTCTCGCAATTTAGTAGCCGTGTCCCAAACAACCGAGTCATCGAAAAACGTCCTCGGTATATTGATCGTAGTTTCATGGCCAGACCCATCGAACCTGCGAAGGTCTAGGTAGAGATACGAGAACCGCATCGCTGTGCGCGGCTCGTGCCATTCGTTAAATGCGCGGTTAGCTGGCACAAATGTTAGCTTGTTAGCGAGGTTTCGCAGTTTTGATCGAGCCAGGTGATCGATGGAGGTTTCTCCATCGCAGCGAATGCCATCGTCGTACATCACAAGCAGGTTTGAGGGTGCGCGAAACCGGCATTCGATTCTCATCTGTGCCGGCACATAGATGCTCTCAATTAGCATCTCATATCGTCCGGTGCTGTGCCGCTTGACGGCATCGATCGGAGATATCTCGACGGTTCTTCCGAAAAGATACGCTGGCGGGGTCGCAGACATGACGTTCACCTCGCTTCGATCTGTACACGAGGCACAAATGCGCTAGGCGTGAACGTGAATCTATTGGACGATGGTGTCGTCGATACTTTGGGATTGGTCAGCACGATGGCTGCAGCTCATAGTCCGCGTGCCTGAATGGAAGTCGTGGTCGAAATGCTCAAGAATAAGCAAGCTGGCATCCTCCGCGCCTCGAGAGCGCTCCTCGGTTCGACCGCAGAATGTCGTGAACCTCATGGATGCCTTGCGCAGCAGCATCGCACGCGAGAAAAACACAACCGCCCCGGCGAAAGAAGGGAGGCAAACGCGGCGCGGGCCGAGCGAAGCAACAGATATGCCGAGCAGGTTTACTGGCTGGAGCCAGTCCGATAGCCTGACCACGTGCACTGCGGCGTTTGCGAGGAAGACTCAAGCCACGCAGCTATTTGTCAAGCGCACTGGCAAGCAGCGTCTGGCACGCGCAATTCACAAAACGTGTCGCCAGATAGACGCTGTGGTCCCGTCCAATACGTCAAGCAGACAGGCCCAGTTTCCCGGCCATGTTTACCAGCTCGGCGAAGGAGCTGGCGTTCATCTTGCGCATCACCTGACCGCGGTGAGCCTTGACCGTTATTTCGCTGATGCCGAGTTCGAAGGCGACCTGTTTGTTCAAGAGGCCGCGGACCACCCTGGCCATGACTTCTTGTTCTCGGCGACTGAGCGAAGCGTAATGGTCCTCCAGGGCCTGCAAGTCTGCCTGAAAACGCAATGCAGCTTCGCTGCGCTCAAGGGCCAGTTGGATCGCGTTCAATAGCACGGACTCACTGAATGGTTTCGTTAAGAATTCGACAGCTCCCGCCTTCATGGCCTGGACGGTCACGGGCACGTCGCCATGACCCGTGATGAAAATTATCGGGACGTCAGGTCGATCGGTAACGAGTCGCCTTTGCAGTTCGAGACCGTTGAGACCCGGAAGAGAAAGGTCAAGAACCAGACAGCTCGGAACAAGAACTTGCGGACGGGCGAGAAATTCATCTGCGGTTTCGAAAGTCTCTGGTTGCCAGCCCGCGTTCTGGATCAACAATTCGAGGGATTCACGCACGGAAATGTCGTCGTCGACGACGAATACAATGGGTATCGAGTGAGCCATGGACAGTAACCTAGCACTGCTCTCCATCAGCACCGCCGCTAGTGTCATTGTACTTCCCCATCTTCTCGGCTAGCAAGATGTTTTCCCGCGCCCTCGGCTCGCATACCGGTAGGCGTCGCTAGTTTACCGTTCGGCTTCCTGCAAAGCGACGTTAAGCGCTTTAAGCAGAGCCTCATCGCTGAATGGCTTGCGCAAGCACTCTACTGCGCCGCGTTTGAGCATGCGGGCACGCGTGGTCTGGTCTCCGCCCCCGGTGATATAGATGACTGGGATATTTCGCCCTTGTAGTGTAAGTTCGCTGTGGAGATCGGGCCCGGAGATGCCCGGCATGGCGATGTCAAGAAGCAGGCATTCGGTCTGGCCTATGGAGTCGGATGCGAGGAACTCTTCCGCCGACGAGAACGCCGCCGCGGCATAGCCGAGCTCCCTCAGAAGGTCGGGCAGCGATTCGCGCACCGACACGTCATCATCGACGACCGATACGAGTGAATGTCCGAGCATCATGAATTCCTCGCGGCGCTGTCTTGGGCGAACGTTCGAGCGGCGCGGCTCAGATCGCTGGGCACGTCCTTTGACCGCCCGGGGATATAAAACGAAAAGGTGGCACCTGGACCATCGTTGGGCGTGGCCCATAGGCGGCCGCGATGGCCTTCAATAATTGAGCGGCTGACGGATAGGCCGACCCCCATACCGTCGTTCTTAGTGGTGTAAAAAGCATCAAAGAGTTGGGTCGCAGCGGCGGGGTCAAAGCCCACCCCAGTATCCTGCACGCTCAGGCGCACACCATCGTCTTCGTCTCGCTCGGTTCTGACCACCAATTGCCTCGGGCGATCGCCCACAGCGCTCATTGCGTCCGATGCATTTTGCAGCAAATTCAGGACTACCTGCTGAAGTTGCACACGATTACCTGTTACCTGCGGGAGACCATTGGCAAGCTCCACCCGCAACACCACTTGATCTTTCTTAAGTCTACTCGACGACAGCGCAATCACCTCTCGCGTAGCCTCGTTTAGATCTACATTCTCGATGGCAAGTGTGCTCTTGCTGAACAGTGCGCGCAGCCGTCTGATTACCTCAGACGCACGGTTGCCGTCGCGTATAGTTCGTCGCGCGGTTTCGAGAGCGCCATGAACATTTGGGGGTTTTATATCAAGCATCCGCAGACAAGTATTCGCATTGGTAATGATTCCAGAGAGCGGCTGATTCAGCTCATGCGCGATTGACGCGGAAAGCTCTGCTGCAGTCGCGACCTCAGCGGCGTGCGAAAGGCGCGCCTGCGTATGCTGGAGCGATTCCTCGGCGGCCTTGCGTTCAGAGATATCTTCGACAATGGACATAATATTTCGAGGGGCTCCGTCTGTCGCGGGGAGCAGCGAAACATTGTTTCGGACCCAGATCAAATGTCCATCTTTGCACCGACACTGCTTCTCAATGTTAAACTGTTCGCGCCTGCCATCGAGAAGCTCTGCCATAAGGGCGATATTGAGCGGTTGAAAGTCAGGCGGAATGACATCAAGGTAGGTTTTCTCTCTCAATTCATCTTCGGTGAACCCGACCATCCTTTGATACGCGGAGTTCGCCATTACGAAGCGGCCTTTGTGGTCTACGACAACTATACCAACAGCTGAATTGTCAAAAATCCTCTTCCATCGATCTTCGCTGAAACGCAGTTCTTCGGTCCTGATGTGGACCTGTTCTTCGAGATTGCCGGCCAGGTCCCGCAGGCTTGCCTCGGCCTTTTCGCGCGCAGCAACTTCCAACTTGAGGTCTTCGATAGACTCGACGGTTTGATACGCTGCGGACGCAAAGCGACCCATGCTTTGGAGTACTCTCAAGTCTTCAGTGTCGAATTTGCGCTCAGCCGAGTGAGCGATCGCCCAAATCGTGCCGACTGATTTACCATTCACGAAAAAGGGAACCAGCAGTCCTTCTTCGGCAAGTGGTAGCGCGGCGCCCAAATATGGGTAGCGCAGTTCCCAATGCGTGAACAACATGGCGATGTTGCGGTCAAGCACATCGCCGCATGGGCCGAAATTGCGCGGTGTCCCGCCGCCAAGGTGCGGCTGCCACGCACCGGCAATGGCTGCCCAATAAAATCGTTTTCCGTCCTTGGTGAGCAGACTCAGTCCCGCAGAATCAGCACGTAGGACTTCGAGGACTTTATCGGCCAGTGTTTGCAGAATGGTGCTCGGGGAATCAGCCAACGCGATGACAAGCGCCGCAAGAGCAGAATTCTCTTTTTCGGGTTCTGGCGGTCGCGATGGGCGTTGAAGCATCTCCTCGGTACGGACAATTGAATCGAGGGAAGCCGCCAAATTCGGAATCGCGGTATCGAGTGGCAATTGGCTTTCGGCATACGCGGAATCAACCACGGTTCGCCTCCGTGTAAATTTCCGGCACAGCGGAGAATTGGATTGCTATTCACGCGGTCACCCGAATGACTTTGGCCTTCCGGGTCTTTCGATAAGGCAATTTAGCGTCGTCTTAGCAGCATCCAGTCGAATAAGTGTGCGCTACCGCAGGATTGCCGTCCATAGTACCATGGTGTTGGTCTGCGGGGCCTTGCCCGTTGCAATGTGGGGACGAGATACCACCAGAACGGAATTCCGGTTGCCTTCAGAGCCGTTGCGCCGTTTTCGACAGAGGATGCGTTCGCCGTCCTCCCACAACACTTCGGAGGCGGCATAGCCGTCGTCGTTCAAATCTGACTCCTCCTTTCCCAGCCGCCCGGGCTTGACTGGGCGCGACATCGACACGTTGTCGCTCCGCGATTCACGTTTTGGGCCAAGACAATCCGAGTAGCCGTCGTCGCTTCGTCTTTCTTATCGCGGCTTTTTCAGTTTTGCGAAATGAACGACCCGTTGGGCGTTGGGCAATTGGATGAATTGGCGCAGAGCAACCTAATTCACGGCACTCCCAAAAAAGACGAACCGGCGCTTCAGTGGTAATTGGCTCGATCGCAAAGGGAGGAGCAGGCGTTCGCGTCGGCACGCTTCGCTAAATCACAGATGTGAAAATCGAGTTTAGCTCTGCAGAAGGTGGATGCCATGTTAGAGCCGACTAACCAAACAACGTGCCCCGATGGCGCGCTTCTAATGCGAGAATTATCGCATCGAATCAACAATGAATTTACATCGGCGATCAGCCTCATTTCGCTTACGGCAGCCCGATCCGGCAGTAGTGAGGTCAAAGCCGCTCTCAGTGACGTTAGCGATCGTCTTCATCGCTACGCCGACGTTCATCGGACGCTGCAGATGCCGGATTATCAAACGTGTGTTAATGCAGCTCTGTACCTTCAGAAACTATGTCTTTCCATCAGCCGATCACGACTGGAGCCAAACAACATAAAGCTCATCCTAGCCGTCCGTCCGCTTTCTATACCATCGGATCGGTGTTGGCGCCTCGGAATGATCGTGTACGAGCTCATCACCAATTCCGCCCGTCACGCTTTCCAAGGAACAGAAGGCAAGGTTTTGGTCCAATTGCACTCCGCGGGAAATTTTGTCGAATGTCGGGTGTCTGATAATGGAAGGAGTCCGCCACATATCCAACGTGGACGCGGCTTAGCTATTATTCATGAGCTGGCGGAGCATCTCGATGGAAGGCTTGAGCAGAGCTTTGGAATAGAGGGCTCAAGCTCGCTGCTGATATTTCCATCTAAAATGACGTCATCTTTGTTGCCGAACCCAATATCACGCGACACCATTACAACTGCGTGGCATAGATCGCCCCGATCGCCGTCTTAGAGATCGCTCATCACATAACGATGGGGCCGTCAGCGGCGAGCTCTGGAGGTAAGGCCGAGAGAGCTTGGCTGAATTTGATTCAAGTGGGCTGCTCTACTCTCCGGCGATTCTGATTAAGACGTAGCAAAATTGCAAAAGCACGCAGGATAGTGCCCCCTTAATTAAACAAACGCACCGTCGACCATTCGGATGCGACAACCGCGACTGTCCGCCGACGAACAGAGTGACGGATGCCCAGTAGCAAATGGAGGACGGTATGGAAACGACGGTAATACAACACGTTCTCTTTCGCCTGCATGACATTGGTGTAAAGGACGTCTTCGGTGTTGCCGGGGACTTCGCGTTTCCGATCGACGATGCCGTCTCCTCAAACCGAAACCTTCGATGGGTTGGATGCTGCAATGAACTCAACGCCGCGTACGCCGCCGATGGCTATGCTCGTACCCATGGTATAGCAGCTTTGTGCACCACCTACGGAGTCGGCGAACTCAGCGCGATTTGCGGTGTTGCCGGGGCCTATGCTGAACATCTTCCTGTTGTTCATCTCGTCGGGATGCCGTCCAGCGGGGTGCAAGGCCAGCGCCGCCTGGTGCATCACACCCTTGGCAACGGCGAATTCGGACTGTTTTCCCGGATGGCGGAACCGGTGGTCTGCGCCCAGGCCATTATGACACCAGAAAACTGCGTTGCCGAAACCGAACGCCTGATCGCCGCGGCTCTCTATCATCGCCGGCCCGTGTACATGGCATTCCCCACGGACTACGCCACTATGCCGGTCGTCGGGAAAGGCGTTTCCGCGATTACGGACGCCAGCGATCCAGCGGCTTTGCAAGCCGCGGTGAATGCGATCGTTAGCGTCCTTTCGGCAAGCAAGACCGCTTGCATCCTACCGGGCATCATCATCGCGCGCTGCGGACTGCGCGAGGAGGCGACCGCGGTGGTCAACGCCTCGGGGCTGCCCTTCGCGACCATGTTCATGGACAAATGCGTTCTCGATGAGGAGCATCCCGCCTATATCGGCATGTACGACGGCAAGCTGATGAACGAGCAAATTCGCGCCTTCGTCGAGGGTTGCGACTGCGTACTCGGCATCGGGGCGATGTTGACGGACTTCAGTTCGGGCGCCTTTACCGCCCAAATTGACCGCTCGAAAAGCATCAACATCATGCACCACAGCGTGCGCGTGGGGAGCGCGGTTTACAATAGCATCGCGATGAAGGACGTATTGGTCGCGCTTGCTAAGAAACTTCAGC
>Ga0207693_10001943_pt1 | contig 18114 bp, 19 predicted proteins | sample LARL81metaG_FD_184347 | JGI IMG/M metagenome (GOLD analysis project Ga0207693, IMG submission 184347) | Corn, switchgrass and miscanthus rhizosphere microbial communities from Kellogg Biological Station, Michigan, USA - LAR L8-1 metaG... | ecosystem: Host-associated > Plants > Roots >...
CGGTGGGCACGACGAGCGTGAGCAGACGCTGAACCAGCTCCTCGTCGAGATGGACGGGTTCGAGCTGAAGGACAACATCATCTTGATCGCCGCGACGAACCGGCCTGACATCCTCGACCCGGCGCTGCTCCGCCCGGGTCGCTTCGACCGGCAGATCGTCGTCGACCGTCCCGACCGGAACGGGCGCAAGAAGATCCTCGAGGTGCATTCGAAGGGCAAGCCGCTCGCGTCGGAGATCGATCTCGACACGCTGGCCGCCGGAACGCCCGGGTTCACCGGCGCGGATCTCGCGAACCTCGTCAACGAGGCGGCGCTGCTCGCAGCGCGCCGCGGCAAGAAGGTGATCGAACAGGAGGAGCTCGAGGAAGGAATCATGCGAGTGATCGCCGGCCCGGAGAAGAAGACGCGCCTCTTCTCGGAGACCGAGCGCAAGATCACGGCGTACCACGAGCTCGGGCACGCGATCGTCGGGTTCTTCCTGGACCAGGAGTCCGAGGTGCACAAGATCTCGATCATCGGTCGCGGTCAGGCGCTCGGGTACACGATCTCGCTCCCGCGTGAGGATCGCTATCTGACGACGAAGCAGAACCTGATGAATCAGCTCGCGATGACGCTCGGCGGTCGCGCGGCGGAGGAGATCATCTTCAACGAGGTGACGACCGGCGCTGCGAACGACCTCGAGAAGGTCACGCATACCGCGAAGCAGATGGTAATGCGTTTCGGGATGAGCGAGAAGCTCGGCCCGCGCGTCCTCGGTCGCAACCACGACATGCCGTTCCTCGGCCGCGAGATGGGCGCCGAGCCCGATTACTCGGAAGAGGTTGCGCGCGAGATCGACGACGAGATCCGCCGAATCATCGAGGAAGCGCACCAGACGGCGACGATGGTCCTGAAGGAGCACATCGACCAGCTGCACACGGTTTCGCTGATCCTGATCGAGCGCGAGACGATCGACAAGGATCAGTTCGAGCGGCTGCTCGCCGGCGAGGCCGAGGAGAGCGTCTTCCCCGACGAAGCTCCTGCGCGCCCCGAGCCCGAGCCAGAGGCCGAGAAGAAGCGCAAGCCCGAGCCGAAGACGCGTCCGTTCCCGATCCCGGGAGCGACGATGCAGCCTCCGCCGCCCGAAGGCGCCAAGGGCTAGTCCCGAGCCGGGTACCCCCGTGGGGTATCATGGCTCGCGTGAACCAGACAGCCAGCTACACCGTCTCGGCGATGCACTGTGGCCACTGCGAGCGGGCGGTGAAGGAAGAGGTCTCGACCGTTGCCGGCGTGAGTGACGTGGCAGTCGATCTACAGACGAAGGTCGTCACGGTCACCGGCTCGGCGTTCGACGACGCGGCGGTTCGCGCGGCGATCGAAGAGGCGGGTTACGAGGCCGCCTGATGGCGGTCGACGCTCCAAGCCGGCTCGAGCTTCAGATCGGCGGCATGACGTGCGCAGCCTGCGCCGCTCGCGTCGAGAAGAAGCTGAACAAGCTCGACGGGGTCGAGGCGAATGTGAACTACGCGACCGAGCTCGCGACGGTCGTCTACAACCCGGCCGAGGTCGAGCTCGCCGGCCTCGTGCGCACCGTCGAGGCGGCCGGCTACACGGCCGGACCGGCGGCTGATTCCGAGGCGCGTGCAGATCCGGTGCGGCCGCTTCGGCTGCGCTTCCTGGTTTCGCTCGCGCTCACTGTGCCGCTGCTCTTGATCGCGATGGTGCCGCCGCTCCAGTTCGAGGGTTGGAAGTGGGTTGGGCTCGCGCTCTCCACGCCGATCGTCCTCTGGGCGGGTTTCCGTTTCCATCGCGCCGCGGCGATGAACGCGCGGCATCTCACCGCCACGATGGACACGCTGGTCTCCCTCGGCACGCTGGCCGCCTGGGGCTGGTCTTCGATCGTCCTGCTTGCCGGGCTCGACGCCGAGGTCTACTTCGAGGTCGCCGGCGTGACCACCACGCTGATCCTGCTCGGCCGCTATCTCGAGGCGCGCGCCCGTCGAAGCTCGGGCGCCGCGATCCGCGCCCTGCTCGAGCTGAGCGTGAAGGATGCGGAGGATCTCGAGGTCGGCGACGAGTTCATCGTTCGGCCGGGCGAGAAGGTCGCGACCGACGGCGTGGTCATCGAAGGGAATTCGGCCGTCGACCAGTCGATGCTGACCGGCGAGTCTGTTCCCGTCGAGGTCACGGTGGGGTCCGATGTCGTCGGTGCGACCATCAACACCTACGGGCGGATCATCGTTCGCGCAACGAAGGTCGGAGCCGAAACCACGCTGGCGCAGATCGTTCGGCTCGTCGCAGAGGCGCAAGCCGGGAAAGCACCGATCCAGCGTCTCGCCGACCGGATCTCGGGCGTGTTCGTTCCCGTGATCCTGGTGATCGCGCTGGCGACCGCGGCCGGCTGGCTTGCAGTCACGGGCAACGCCAGCGATGCATTCACCGCCTCCGTCGCCGTACTGATCATCGCCTGCCCGTGCGCACTCGGTCTCGCGACGCCGACCGCGCTCATGGTCGGCACCGGGCGCGGGGCACAGCTCGGCATTCTGATCAGGGGTCCCGAGGTGCTCGAGCAGACACGGCAGATTGGGACCGTCGTCCTCGACAAGACGGGAACCGTCACGGAAGGTCGTATGGAGGTCGTGCACATGGCGGCGTTGAACGGCACGACGCGCGCGGAGGCGCTCCGCTTCGCCGGGGCGGTCGAGTTGGCGAGCGAGCATCCAATCGCGCGCGCGATCGTCGACGCGGCGCGGAACGAGGCCGTCGAGCTCCCAACCGTCACCGGCTTTCGCAACGTTCCCGGCGTAGGTGTCCACGGGCTCGTCGAAGGACGTGCAGTCGAGATCGCGAGGCACGACGGGGCGATCACGGTTTCGTGGGACGGATCACCGCGGGCAACGCTCGTCGTGAGAGACACGGTGAAGTCGAGTAGCGCCGAAGCCGTCCGGCAGTTGAAGGGCCTCGGCCTGACTCCGGTCCTTCTGACCGGCGACGACGAAAAGACTGCGCGGCGAGTCGCCGGCGAGGTCGGGATCGACCGGGTGGTCGCTGAGGTGCTTCCGCAGGAGAAGGCGGCGGAGGTGCGCCGCCTCCAGGATGCGGGCGAGATCGTGGCGATGGTGGGTGACGGCGTCAACGACGCGCCCGCGCTCGTGCAGGCCGACCTCGGCATCGCGATCGGCACCGGCACAGACGTCGCGATCGAGGCGTCCGACCTCACGCTCGTGTCCGGTGACCTGCGAGGCGCAGCCGACGCGATCCGTCTGGCCCGCCGCACTCTGCGCACGATCAAGGGGAATCTGTTCTGGGCCTTTGCGTACAACGTCGCCGCGATTCCGCTTGCGATCGCCGGCTATCTCAATCCAATCGTCGCGGCGGCTGCGATGGCGTTTTCGAGCGTCTTCGTCGTCACGAACTCGCTGCGCCTGCGACGTTTCCACAGCACCCGGGAGGCACGATGAAGCACGGTTACGACAAGGAGGCGCTGGTGAAGCGGCTCCATCGCATCGAAGGTCAGGTGCGGGGAATCGAGCGGATGGTCGAGGACGACCGTTATTGCATCGACATCCTCACCCAGGTCGCAGCGGTGAACACCGCGCTCGAGAGCCTGGCGTTCAGGGTGTTGGACGACCATGTGAACCACTGCGTGTCGGATGCGCTCTCCTCGGGGGACCCGAAGGAAGCGGCCGCGAAGAGCAAGGAGCTCATGGAAGCAGTCCAGCGCTTTGCACGCACACGCTGAGCAGGATCTGAACCGTGCCGCCTTCTCGGCGACGACGCACTGCCTCATGGGCTGTGCGATCGGCGAGATCCTCGGCATGGTGATCGCCACGGCCGCGGGCTGGGGGAACGCCGCCTCCATCGTGATCTCGATCGTCCTTGCCTTCTTCTTCGGCTACCTGCTCACGCTCTGGCCCGTGCTGCGAGCCGGTCTTTCGCTGCGTCAAGCCACCGGCGTGGCACTCGCAGCCGACACGGTGTCGATCGCGATCATGGAGGCGGTCGACAACGGCTTCATCCTCATCGTCCCCGGCGCCCTGAACGCAGGCCTAGGAGACGCGAAGTTCTGGTGGAGCATCATCATTGGCCTTGCGATCGCCTTCACTCCGGCATGGGCCGTGAACCGCTGGCTCATCGCCCGAGGCAAGGGCCATGCGCTTGCGCAGGCTTACCACGCCGGTCACGTGCGCAACTGACGTGGCTCGTAGCGACATGTCAACTGGTCTGACCCAAATACATGACCGAAGCGGCCGACTGTGGAAAAGGGGAGTTACGCACCTGTGTGTGCCGTTATTCGGCCAACTTTTCTCGAGGCTAGCGGCGACGATCTGACTCGAGCTCCGCAGGTGTCACGTCCCGAACGGCAAGGGTCTGACCCCGGCCTTTATCGCAGCGGTGGCGAACTACGTCGCCCAGAACGCGGGCAAGGTCAGCTCGAGCGGCGGCGGGGGCGGGCCCTAACGGCTCAGGGGACCGCGGGTGCGGCGAGCCCGGCCTGCCAGGATGCCCACAGGCGAGCGTAGCGGTCACCCTGCTCGACGAGCTCGTCGTGGGACGCGACCTCGACGAGACGCCCTAACTCCATCACTGCCACACGGTCGGCTCGCTCTGCCGTCGACAACCGGTGGGCGATCGTGACGACTGTCCGGCCCTCGGCAACCGCCGCAAGCGCGCGCTCCACCTCTGCCTCCGTTGCCGGATCGAGGCTCGACGTCGCTTCGTCGAGGACGATCACCGCCGGATTCGCGAGCGCGACCCTGGCGATGCCGACCAGCTGACGCTCGCCTGCCGACAGGCGCAGGCCGCGCGTCTGCACGTCCGTCGCCAGCCCTTCCGGCAATCCTTCGAAGCGCTCCAGCGCACCGATGCGCCGCAGCGCCCGCCGCACCTCCTCGTCCGTCGCGTGGGGGTGGGCGAGACGCACGTTGTCGGCGATCGACCCGCTGAACAGATGTCCCTCCTGCGGCAGCAGGACGATCCGCCGGTGCAGCGACTCGAGCGTCGCCTCGCGGAGATCGACGCCGCCCAGCTCGATCGTGCCCGACTGGGGGTCGTACTGGCGCGTCAACAGCTTCGCCACGCTCGACTTCCCCGCACCCGTCGCGCCAACCAGCGCAACGTGCTCGCCGGGTCGCAGCTCCAAAGTCAGGTCGTGCACGACGGGACGGCCGTCGCTGTAGCCGAACGTCACCCCGCGCAGCGCCAGCACTCCCTCGCGCGGCAGCTCGACGGCGCCAGGACGTTCGGCGATCGGGCTCGGCACCTCGAGCAGCCCCACGATCTTCCCGAGCGCCGCCAGGCCCTGCCGAAACTCGCCGAGCCACTCAGTGAACCGCCCGATCGGATCGAAGAGCTGGATCAGGTAGAGGACGAACGCCGTGATCGTCCCGATCGAGATCTCCCCGTTCCTGTACATCGACGCCGCCGCCAGCAGCACGACGATCAGCGCCGCCGACTGCGCCAACGGGAGGAAAGCGAAGAGCCGGATGTTGACGAACGACGCACTCCTCCACGCACTCACCTGAGCTTGGCTCCGCGGCTTGTACTGCGCCATGGTGCGATCCTCCCGCCGAAACGCCTGCACCACACGCACGCCGGCGAGTCCCTCTTGAAGCACCGTGAGCGTCTCCGCAACCCGATCGCGGATGGCGCGGTACGCCTGGCCCGCCCCGTGATGAAAGCTCCAGCTCGAGGCGATCAGGATCGGCAACGCCACCAAAGAGATCAGCGCCAGCCGCGGCGACAGCCAGATCAGTGCGACGACGGTCAGGACGATCTGCAGTGCGCTCCCCGTGATCTCGACGAGCGCTTCACGCACGAGCTCGTTGAGCGACTGCACGTCCGACGTCAGCCGCGAGACGAGCACACCGGCCCGTTCCCGCTCGAAGAAGCCGAGCGGCAGCGCCTGCAGCTTGTCGAACGCCGCAACGCGCAGGCTGTCGAGGAACCGCTCGCCCGCCCTCGCCGTGAGCAGGATCTGCACGCGCACCACGAACGGCTTGACGATCGCCAGCCCGAGGAAGATCAACGCCGCGACGTTCAGGGCATGCGTGTCGTGCTTGTCGATTCCCGCGTCGACGGCGTAGCGCACGAGCAAAGGCCCCGCCAGCGTGATGAGCGTCGCCACCGTCACCGCCGCGCCCGCACCGAAATACAGCCCGCGGACGGGCCGGAGCATTCCTCGGACGTGCAGCCACACGACCCGGGCCGAGGCACGCTCCATCATGCGGCCTCCTCAAGGGCGAGCAACGTCCGGTAACGCACGGAGGAACGCATCAGCTCGCCGTGCGTCCCCTCCTCCACGATCCGCCCGCCCTCCAGCACCGCGACGCGGTCGGCGAGCGCGATCGTCGCCGGCCGGTGCGCGATCACCAGAGTGGTCCGTCCCGCCATCACCGTCGTCAGAGCCGCGCGGATCTCGTGCTCCTTCGTCGCGTCGACCGCAGACGTCGCGTCGTCCAGGACCAGCACCGCCGGATCGGCCAGGATCGCCCGCGCGATCGCCACACGCTGGCGCTGCCCGCCGGACAGGGAGAACCCGCGCTCCCCCAGCACCGTGTCGTATCCGTCGGGAAGGTCCGCGATGAACCCTGCGGCTCCGGCGAGCGCGGCCGCGCGCTCGACGTCTTGGTCATTCGCGTCGGGCCGCGCGAAGCGGATGTTCTCGCGCACGCTGTCCGTGAAGAGAAACGTCTCCTCGAAGACGAGAGCCACGGCGCCGCGGACATCGGAGATCTTCAGCTCGCGAACGTCGTGCCCGTCCAACAGCACAGACCCAGCGTCGGGGTCGTACAGACGCGCCAGCAGGCCCGCGATGGTGCTCTTTCCTGAGCCGGTCGCGCCGACGAGCGCGAGCGACTCTCCGGGAGCGAGGTGCAGGTCGAGCCCGTCGAGCACCGGCCGCTCTCCTTCATGTCCGAACTGCACACCGGCAAGTCGAACGTCTCCGCGCAGCGGCCGCTCGAGCTTCGCAGGATGACGCGGTTCGCGGAGTTGCGGCTCGGCGTTCAGCACCTCGCTGATCCGTGCACTCGCTCCGACCGCCTTCTGGAGCGTCGTCACCCGCTGTCCGAGGACACGCAGCGGCCAGACGAGCATCGCGACGTACGCGTTGAACGCGACGAACGAGCCGAGCGTGAGGTCGCCGGAGATCACGCGCCGCCCGCCGAGCCACAGCACCGCGAGCAAGCCGAGCATCGGCAGGAACTCGAGGGTCGGCAGGAACACAGCGTCGAGGCGGGCGATGTCGAGTGCCCGGTCGACGATGGTGCGGCTGCGCGCGCGGAACTCGGTAGCGAGCGGCTTCCCGGCGCCTAGTCCCTTCACGACCCTGATGCCGCTGACCGTCTCCTCGACGAGCGTCGCAGCTTCGCCCCAGCGTTCCTGCAGCCGCTCCGTGCGTTCGTGGTAGCGCCGTGAGTACCTCCACGCCGCCAGCGAGACCAACGGCAGAGGGATCAGGACGACGAGCGCCAGCTTCCAGTCGAGGAAGAGCAGCACGATCGCGACCGCGAGAACGGTGAGGACGTAGCCGATCGTGTGCCCGATCGAATCCATCATCCGCGCGACGTGCTCCGAGTCGGACGAGGCGCGTGACATCAGCTCGCCCGGGCCGACGCGGTCGTGGTAGCTCGCATCGAGGCGAAGGGCGTGAGCGAAGATCGCGTCGCGGACGCGTGCATCCGACCGGGCGCGATTTTGGATCGCATACAGGTGACGCACCGCGCCGGCGCTCATCTCGAGCAACCCGACGGCAAGCAACGCGCCGAGCCAGATCAGGAGGGTGCGCCGGTCCTTCGTCACGACGCCGTGGTCGATCGCGTAGCCGACCAGGAGCGGTGCCGCGACTGCGCCCACCTGCCAGAGCAGGCCGGACAGAGCGGCGCCGATGACCCCGCTTCGCTGTGAATGTATGACGGCGCGCACGAATTTCCACGCCGCGCGCCGACGCGCGTCGTGTTCCCGCATCGGTCAAAGTATCCAGTGATGTCAAACGAGCGTGCGCCGATAGAGAAACGATTTCCGCGGCCGTCGGTGATGGGAGTCGTGAACGTGACCCCGGATTCCTTCTCGGACGGCGGCGTCCACCTCGAACCGGCAGCAGCCGCCGCCGCAGGCCGGCGCATGCTCGACGAGGGCGCTGCGATCATCGACGTCGGCGGCGAGTCGACCCGACCCGGCTCCGAAGGCGTCTCCGTCGACGAGGAGCTCAGGCGGGTGGTACCCGTCCTGGAGTCGCTACACGGCGCGCCGATCTCGATCGACACCGCGAAGGCCGAAGTCGCCCGTCGCGCGCTCGAGCTGGGAGCCGAGCTCGTGAACGACGTCACGGCTCTCCGAGGCGATCCGCAAATGGCCGAGGTCGTGGCCCAGTCCGGCGCGTACGTCTGCCTGATGCACATGCAGGGCGAGCCGCGGACGATGCAGCGGAACCCCAGCTACGGCGACGTCGCCTACGAGGTGACCGAATTCCTCGAAGAGAGGCTGCGCTTCGCCGTAGCCGAAGGAATCGACGAGAGCCGCATCGCCCTCGACCCGGGCATCGGCTTCGGCAAGACGGTGGAGCAGAACTTCGAGCTCGTCCGCAGGCTCGACGTCCTGACGTCGCTCGGGCGACCCGTGCTCGTCGGCTTCTCGCGCAAGAGCTCCCTCGGCCGCATCGCCGGTGACCCAAAGGCCACGATGGGGTCGGTCGCCGCGAGCGTCGCTGCTGCGGTCGCCGCCTACGAGCGCGGCGCGACGATCCTCCGCGCCCACGACGTGCGCGAGCACGTGGAGGCGCTGAAGGTCGCAGCCGCCGTGGTGTCCGGATGATCGTCGAGGTGCACGGGCTCGAGCTCCACGGCCGCCACGGTGTGAACGACGACGAGCGGCGCGACGGTCAGAGCTTTCTCTTCGACGTCACGCTCGAGATCGACGAGCCGAAGGAAGACACGATCGCTGCGACGGTCGACTACCGGCAGGTGCGCGACATCGTCCGCACCGTCAACGACGCAGAGAGCCACCGGCTGCTCGAAACCCTCGCAGCAACAGCAGCGGACGCCCTCATCGAAGCGCTGCCGATCAAGAAGGTGCGCGTGCGGGTCCGAAAGCCCGGCATCGCCTGGGCCGACTGGACCGGCGTTACTTGCGAGCGGCCGTGATGCGCAGCTGGTATTCCGCGAGTCGCGTGGCCGGAAGCACCTCGACGTAGACGTACCGGCCTGCGCCGAGGTTGCGATACACGGCGACTCCGTTCTTCCCGATCGCCAGGGAATGCACGCGGTTCGCACGCTCGAGGAGCCGCACCCTCACCGCACCCGTGACGCGCGCGCGCAAAGTCCGCTTCCCCGGCGCCCAGATGCGATAGAGGTCGAGCGGATCCTCGGCATGGTCGACCCGGGCGCTGATCGACCCGGCAGGACGGGCCGGCGTCGTCAGCGGCGGCACGCCGCTCGGGAACAATCCGTGTGCCTCGATCTCACGCGGCTGCTCGTTCGGCTCCTGCGGATCTTGCTTCGGTGTCCTGAACCCCAGCGCCCTCGGGATGTTGAGCAATCCGTAGCCCGATGCGCTGTCAAAGCCCGGCGCGGCGATGTCGGTCGCGGAGCGGCGCATCAGCTCGAAGAGCTGAGTGTTGTCGAGATCGGGGCGTACGGTCCAGACCCAGGCCGCAGCGCCGGCGACGAGCGGCGAGGCAAAGCTCGTGCCGCTCGCGGAGATGTAGCCGCCAGGCTCCTGCGAAATCGGCTCTGCCACCGGGATATTCACGCCGGGAGCCGCGAGGTCGACCGTCGGCGAGATCGACGAGAAGGCGGCGACGCGGTTGTCCTCGTTCGTCGCGGCGATCGTCAGCACGTGTGGGTAGAAGGCGGGATAGTTCGGCGGGCTGCCCGTCGAGCCGTCGTTGCCCGCTGCCGCGACGATGAGCGAGCCTTCACGGAACGCGAACCGAATCGCATCGTCGAGAAGCGGATCGTCGTCCTCACCGCCGAAGCTCAGGTTGATGACACCCGGTCCGAGCTTCGCTGCTTCATAGATGCCCTGGATTGCCGAGCCTTCGCTGAGGAAGCCGAACGGGCTTGCATCCCACACGCGGAGCACCGCGTTGGGGTAGACACCGACGACCCCGACACCGTTGTTCGGCGCACCGATCACAGAGCTGACCTCGGTGCCGTGATCCTCGTCGATCTCGTCGATCGTCTGCCTGTTGAGCGCGGTCGTGTTCGGCCGCGATGCGAACTCCGGGTGCGTCAGGTCGATGCCGGAGTCGACGACGGTCACCGGCTTGCCGGGCCCCGGAGAATCGACCGCGTCCGCACCGACCGCGACCCGCCACCATTGTTGAGGGACGAGCGGATCGGTCGCCTGCTGGAGCGCCAGTCCAAGTGTGGGAACGAGACGCTCGGTGTGGCTGAGCCGGACGACGCCGGCCCGGCGCAGGTCCGCGACCGCGTAGGCGGGAACGCGCCAGATCCGAAGCTCGGGCGCGAGCTCCGTGCCGCCCGCCGCTCGCGCGAGTTGGTCTCCGCCGTGCGTCCAGTTGAGCTGCACGAGGTCGGCCCGGGCGGGTGCGGCCGCCATGAAGAACATGGCCACGGCGATCAGGAGCCTGGGCGCCACGTCCTTCCACAGTAGTCAGGAATTAGGCTGCCCGCCATGGTCAAAGCCTTCGTGGGCCTCGGGTCCAATCTGGGCGAGCGCGAGGTGACCCTCCGGGCGGCGATCGGGCGCCTGCGCGGGCTGCCGGACGTCGAGGTCATCCAGGTCTCGTCCTTTCGGGACACCGAGCCGGTCGGCCCCGTCGACCAGCCCCGCTTCCTGAACGGCGCCGTCGAGCTCGAGACCGGCTTGACGCCCCGGGCCCTCCTCGGTGCTCTCCTCGAGCTCGAGCGGGCCTTCGGACGCGATCGCAGCGCGGGCCCGCTGCACGGCCCGAGGACGCTCGACCTCGACCTCCTGCTCTACGGAGCCGAGACGATCGACGAGCCGCTCCTGAACGTCCCGCACCCGCGCCTGCACGAGCGGCGGTTCGTCCTGGAGCCGCTCGCAGAGCTGGCTCCCGACCTCGAGGTGCCGGGTCAGGGACCGGTTCAGACTCTCCTCGCAAGGCTAGACTCGGGAGCATGAGTCACCTCGACGAGCTGGACGAATTCGAGGCCGAGCTCGAGCTGCAGCTCAAGCGGGAGTACACCGCTGTCTTCGGTCTCTTCCGTTACTGCGTCCTCACGCAAGACGCGACGTACCTCTGCAACAAGCTCGATCTGGCGCAGGTCTCGCAGCCGAACTACCCGTTCTTCCACTTGAAGATGGAGGACGTCTGGGTCTGGGACAAGAACCGCCCGACCAGGATCATTCCGCGCACCGAGGTCTGGACGTCGAGCGACGTCACCGTCGAGGAGTTGCGCGCAGAAGGCGACGAGCCGAGCCTCACCGCCGAGGCGCTCGCCGAGAAGATCGGCGAGTTCTCGTCTGACGACGACCTCTAGAGGGTTGTGCTCCTAGCGGTCGACGTGGGGAACACCCAGACCGTGTTCGGTCTGTTCGACGGCGCTTCGTTGACGGAGCACTGGCGGATTGCGACCGAGCGGAACCGGAGCGGCGACGAGCTCAGCGTCCTCTACAAGGGCTTCCTCGACCTCGACCGCGTCGACGGGATCGTGCTGTCGTCCACCGTCCCGCAGCTGAGCCGCTCCTACCAGGAGTTCGCGGGGCGCTACACCGACGTGGAGCTGCTCGAGCTCGGCCCGGGAGTGAAGACCGGCATTCCGGTGCGCTACGACGATCCGCGTGAGGTGGGGCCGGACCGAATCGCCAACGCCGTTGCTGCGGACGACCGTTATGGCGCACCCTGCATCGTCGTCGACTTCGGCACCTCGACGAACTTCGACGTCGTGTCCCCGGAAGGCGAATACGTCGGCGGCGTGCTCGCACCCGGGATCGAGGTCTCGATGGACGCGCTGTTCGAGCGCGCCGCCCGTCTGCGCAAGGTCGACTTTGTCGAGCCGCCGACCGTCATCGGCAAGACGACCGTCGCGGCGCTGCAGTCGGGAGTGGTGTACGGCTTCGCCGGCCAGGTCGACGGGATCGTCAAGGCGATCCGCGACGAGCTCGGTACTCCGGCGCGTGCGATCGCGACCGGAGGCCTCGCCGAGCTGATCGCCCCTCATGCGGGCACGATCGAGCTCGTCGACCCGTTCCTCACCCTCGAAGGGCTCCGGCTCGTCTGGGAGCGCAACCGCTGAGCAGCTGAGCGGAGCGCGGAGGTCGCTCGAGCGCAAGAATTGGACTGATGATGGTTCTGCTCGACCAGGCGTCGGTCGAGGGACTCGTCGCGGCGGTCAACGGGACGATGCTTGTCCTGGCAATCGCGGGCACCCTCGCAACGCTCGGCCTGCTCATCTGGACGCTGCGAAGCTCGAGCTCCGCGCAGTCTCGGGAGCACCCGCGCCAGGACCGGCGGAAGGGCTCATCGTCGGATCGCCGCGATCCGCGCGAGGCGCTCGCTCTCGTCGGGGATGCGCTCGCCGCCACCCACAACCCGCGCGTCCTGCTGCCGGTGATCCTGGAGGTGATCACCGAGTCGACGGGTGCAAGCGGCGGCCAGATCTTGGCGTCGGGCCGGGAGGTGAGCTGGATCGGCACCGTGGGAGGTTCCGATGCGCCGACGCTGTCGCTACCGCTCGGCTACACGGCCGACGGGGACACGACCCTTCTACTCCATTCCGGCGAGAACGGCTTCTCGTCCGAGACGAAAGAGCTCGCGGAGTGGCTCGCGTCGCAGGCTGCCGTTGCGCTCGAGAACGCCCGGCTCCACGCCGTCGTCCAGCATCAGGCGATCACGGACGACCTGACCGGCCTCGTGAACCGTCGCCGCTTCATGGACGCGCTGCAGGCCGAGATCGATCGGGCTCGCACGTTCGGCTCGCCGCTCACAGTCGTCCTGACCGACCTGGATGACTTCAAGCGTGTCAACGACGACCACGGCCATCACGCCGGCGACGACGTCCTGCGCGCGTTTGCCGGCCTGGTCCGGTCTCACGTTCGCGACGTCGACGTTCCGAGCCGGATCGGCGGCGAGGAGTTCGCAATCTTGCTCCCCGAGACGGACTCCGCCGACGCCGCCAGCGTCGCCGAGCGGATGCGTCACTCCCTGAGCGTCGTGCCCGTCCCGGTCGGAGAGCACGAGACGGTTCGGATGACATCGAGCTTCGGAGTCGCGGAGCTGGTCGACGGCCAATCCGGAGACGATCTGATGCGGGCCGCGGATACTGCTTTGTACGCAGCAAAAGCCGCAGGCAAGAACTGTGTCGCCACTGGCACTGGCGCGAAATAGGCCTACAATCAGCGAGGAAAGGGGGGTGGAGGGATGCCGTCTGGTCTGAACCAGATACTGCCGCGGATGCGTGTCTCATCTGACGCGTTGCGGATCTCTGCCCTCGTGGCGGTGGGCGTGACGACCGGCTACTTCTGGCGTGCGGCGTTCGAGGCCTCACCGTCGACCCATCCCGTCTCGGCGCCGGTCAACATCGTCGAGCCGACTCCGAAGCCGCCGGTTCGCTCGACGGTCAAACCGAAGCCTGTTGTTCCCACTCCTCATCTCGCCCCGAGGCCGGCGTTCATCATTTCCAGCCCGTCAGGGCCTCTCATCGTCCAGACGCCGTCGCCGAGCGTTCGGCCGGCTCCTCCGGACAAGCCGACCCCGCGGCCGCCCGCGCCGACCTCGCCGCCGCCCGCTCCGTCGCCTCAGCCGGGCACGCCGACGCCGCCCGTCACGACTCCGACCACGCCGGCTCCGACGACGCCTGCCTCACCTGCGAAGGGCCCCGTTGCAACCACGACAACGCCGCCGCCTGTCGTCACGCAACCGCCCGTCCAGCCGCCTCCTCCCACCACGGGCAATGACGGTGACGACGACGACAATGGCCACCACGGCAAGGGCGGCAACGACGGCCAGGACAAGCCCGGGTGGGGCCATGGGGACCAGAACCATGATCACACCGGGCCAAAGGGCCACGGCGGCTAGTCGGCAGGCGCTCGGGGTGGAAGACTGGGGCGGGCGAGCCTCTGACGCTGCGCCTGAGCCGTAGAAGGCGTGGCGTCGTCCCCCGGGGCTCGCCCACCCCCCGCACTAGTGGCGTATAACCGCGAACCATCGCGCCAAACCGGTCCGGCGACACAGCGTCTGACCCAGTTGTAACCCTGGAACAGGGTGAGGCCCTCGATCGCCGCGCGGGTCTCGCCGCAGTGACCCTGCGCGGTTCCCCCACGAGGGCCTCCCCCGTTAACTAGCCGCGCCGCCGGGGCCGAAAACTTGCGCTGGTTCTAGCCGCCGCCGTAGATCGAGATCGGCATCGAGTCCAGCAGAATCTCGTCCGTCGGGTCAGGCAGCTCCGCCTCGAGCTGTTCCACGACCGACGCCGCGCCGGGCGCAGCTGCGAACAGCCGCGTCACGACCTCGTCCGTCGTCTCGAGCTGCACGATCTCCTGCTTGAACGGTCTCGGGAACCGGCCGCGCCCGAGATACCAGCCGTAGAACTTCTTGAGGAACCCGGACGCGCGGTGCTCGCCGAGCTCGCGCACGGTCTCGCGGATGAAGAGGATCAGCTCGGCGGCGACCTCTTCGCGCGAAGGCTCGGCGCCGTCTCCGTCGACGATCTCGCGTAGCGCCCAGGGGTTGCCCTGCGCGCCCCGGCCCACCATCACCGCGGCCGCGCCCGTCGTCGCCAGCACGCTCTGCGCACGTGAGCGCGAGGTGACGTCGCCGGACGCGATCACCGGTACGTCGACGAGCTCGACGAGCTCGGCCGTCAACGAGTGATCCGCTTCACCCGTGTACATCTGGCGGGCCGAGCGGGGGTGGAGCGTCAGCGTGGCGGCACCGGCCTCCACCAGACGCGGTCCTACTTGTAGACACGCGCGAGAACCATTTTCGAGGCCCCGCCGCATCTTCACCGAGACAGGGACGTCGACCGCGTCAGCGACCGCCCCGACGATCGCGGACGCCCGGTCGGGGTCGTCCAGCAGGGTCGCGCCGGCGCCGGTCTTCGTCACCTTGCGCACGGGACAGCCGAAGTTGATGTCGACGATGTCGGCGCCGGCGGCGACGACCATCCTGGCGGCGTCGGCCATCACTCCCGGCTCCGAGCCGAAGATCTGGATCGCCAGCGGATGCTCGTCGCGGCCCACCCGCAGATAGCCCAAAGTGCGCTCGTTGCGATGTTCGAGCCCGGCGCAGCTGACCATCTCCGAGCACACGAGCCCGGCCCCGTAGCGCCGCCCCTGGCGACGAAAGGCCTGCACACTGACCCCTGCCATCGGGGCAAGGACCAGCCGGCTGGGAATCTCGACCGGGCCGATCCACCAGGATTCTCGAAGATCTACCTGCACAGAGCGGGAAATAGTACCCCCAAGCACTGTTGACGCCTACCCCGCGTGTCGCTACCATACGCGCCCGCGACGGCGCCTCTGCGCCGCGCTTTTTTCATGAGAAGGGGACGAAGACCGTGAAGGAAGTCATCCTCACACCTGAGGGGTACGAGAGGCTCAAGCAGGAGATCGAGGAGCTCTCGACGACGAAGCGCCGCGAGGTTGCCGAGCGGATTCGAATCGCACGGGAGTTCGGCGACATTGCGGAGAACGCGGAATACGACGACGCAAAGAACGAGCAGATGCTGCTCGAGCACCGCATTGCGACGCTCGAGGAGCGTATGCGTGACGCGCGCGTCATCTCGAAGAAGGACATCGCCAAGGACGTCGTCTCGATCGGCTCGAAGGTCAGGCTCCGCGACGTCGCCGCCAAGGAGACGATCGAGTACCACATCGTCGGCTCAGCTGAGGCGAACCCTTCCGAGAACAAGCTCTCGAACGAGTCGCCCGTCGGCAAAGCGATCATCGGCAAGAAGAAGGGCGAGACCGTCGAGGTCGCCGCACCGCGCGGCAAGATGAGGTTCAAGATCCTCGAAATTAAGGCCGCGTAACCCGAAGAACGTCCGGCGCGCTTCGCGCGCCATGATGACGTTCTTCGGTGTTCGTCCTAGGGCCATAGCGGCCGAGTCGGGCAAAGCCCGCCTCGGCGGCGAAGGTGTTAGTCGGCTAGGCCCACGGAAGGCGGTCCCAGTACGACGGGCGCTCGCGGCGGGACGGCTCGAATCCTGTGTACGCCTGGCTTGGGTCGGTCGTCTCGGTTTCGGCGCTTGCGCCGTGGCTCGCTGCTAGCTCTGACACCGGGTAGACGACGTTCCAGTTTTCTGAACGGGCTCCGACCATGAAGATCACGCACGGGGCTTCGCCGGCGCCTACGAAGATGTGTTCGGTTCCGGCGGGGGAGTGGAAGAAATCCCACTTCCGTAGGAGGCGCTCCTCGCCTTCCACCAGCAGCGTGCACGCGCCCGACAGCACGAGGAACGCCTCCTGCTCGGACTCGGCGTGGTAGAGGCCGTTCGGCTCGCCCGGTTCCAGGACATGGAGTCTGATGCCGAGTTGCGGGAACTCGGACTTCGCGCTCTCGAAGGAGCACTCCGAGCCGGTGGGCTTCTTCTCGCCGTTCTCCGAGGTCAGCCACTGGGCGTCGCGCACGTTCACGACGAACCAGCCGTCGGACGCCGGCGCAAGGCCTGAGCCGGAGTCTTCGAGCTGCGCCTCGGGCACGGCGCGACTCTACACAGCGAAGGGTTAGCCTCGCCTCGTGCGAACGCGACCTCTCGTGCTCTGTTACCACGCTGTCTCGCCGACGTGGCAGCATCGGCTCTGCATTCAGCCCGACTTGCTGCTGCGGCAGGTGCGGACGCTTTCGCGGTTCCGGAAGGTCGTCGCATCGTTCGACGACGCGTTTTGCAGTTCGGCGTCCGTCTTTCCCGAGCTCGAGCGGCTCGGAGTTCCGATCGAGATCTTCGTCTGCACCGGGTACGCGCGCGACGGTGCGTCCCTCGCGATTCCGGAGCTTGCCGGCGACAATCCCGCAGAGCTCGCCACCATGAGCTGGGACGAGCTGGCCGGTCATGTCGATCGTGGGGTTCTGATCGGCTCGCATTCCGTGTCGCATCCCCACCTGGTGGAGTTGAACGACGACGAGCTCCGCCGAGAGCTGAACGAATCGAAGGCCGAGATCGAGGATCGCCTGGGTCGACTCTGCTCGGACCTCGCGTATCCCTACGGCGAGCATGACGAGCGAGTGCGCCTAGCGGCCAGGGAGGCGATGTATGAACGGGCGTATGCACTCCGCCGCCCGCAGGGAGGCCAGTATGCGGTGCCGCGGCTCGACCTCTACCGGCGGCACACCGTTTCCAGGACGCTGCTCCGGGCCGTAGCCTCTAGGGCTTGATCGACCTCCACTCCCACATCCTCCCGGGCCTCGACGACGGCGCGCGCCATCTCGAGGACTCTTTCGAGATCGCGCGCGGAGCCGTTGCCGACGGGATCACGGCGATCGCCGCGACGCCACACGTCCGCGAGGACTATCCGACGACCTCGGACGCGATGGAAGGCGGCGTAAGACAGCTCTCCGCGGCGCTGGATCGTGCAGGCATCGACTGCCAGCTCCTTCCCGGCGGCGAGATCTCGCTCGAACAACTCGAGCGCCTCGCGATCGACGAGCTGCGCCGGTTCGGGCTCGGCGGAAATCCGACATACCTCCTGATCGAGACGCCGTACTGGGACTGGCCGCTCGCCCTCGACATGATCGTCTCGCGCCTCGCTGCGCACGCGATCACTCCGGTGATCGCACACCCCGAGAGAAACGGTGCCGTGCAGGCGGACCTCGGGAAGGTCGCGAAGCTGGTCACCGCGGGGGCGCTGATCCAGGTGACGGCGGCCTCGGTCGACGGACGGCTCGGCCGGCGCGCCCGCACGTGCGCCCGCAAGCTTCTGGACGCCGAGCTCGTCCACATGATTGGCAGCGACGCGCACACGGCAGGCGTCCGCGAGGTCGGCCTCTCCGCGGCGCGAGAGGCCGTCGGAGACGACGTTCTGGGCCAGTGGCTGACCCAGGACGTTCCCAGGGCGGTCGTGGAGGGTGGGCCCCTGCCTCCTCGACCGGAGATGCGCAAGCGTCGTGGCTTCCGCCTTAGGCTGCGCCGATGACGCCGAAGCGCTTTCCGGGCACGGTGCCGCTCGAGGCCGTGCGAGCCGAAGCCGAGAAGCTCGAGCCCGGAACCG
>Ga0207693_10001944_pt1 | contig 18107 bp, 25 predicted proteins | sample LARL81metaG_FD_184347 | JGI IMG/M metagenome (GOLD analysis project Ga0207693, IMG submission 184347) | Corn, switchgrass and miscanthus rhizosphere microbial communities from Kellogg Biological Station, Michigan, USA - LAR L8-1 metaG... | ecosystem: Host-associated > Plants > Roots >...
CGAGGCCAATCGCGACGATCACCAGCAATACGCGCCCGAACGGCTGCCGAGCGATCGTCGCAAGCGCACCCTGTTGGTTGGTTGCCTTACCGCCTGCCCCGAGCGCGACCTCGAACGCCAGCACGCCGATAACGCCGAACACCACACCACGCGCTACGAGCCCGGCGCGCGCCAGCGCTTCATACGGCGTCGAGTGCGTCAGCTCTCGAGCGGCCCCGCGCGAATCGCGGCCGCCGTTGCGGGCGCGATCAGGGTCATATGGCCTTGTGCCCGAGGTCACTCTGACTCTGACCCGCCATCGGTGAAGCGAGCCTCGAGCTCCTCGACTCGGTCAGCGAGCCCGCCGAGAAGCTGGCGTGCTCGCGGACCGGCGACGACCTTGCCGGCGGTCATCAGCCCGGCACCGAGGAGCACGGCGCGGCCGGTGGACAACTTGCGCCTTGTCTTCTGACGCGGCGCCGGCGTCGCGCGTGCCTCGTCGATCACGGCCTGCGCCGCGGCGATGACGATCCGCTGACTACGGGCGTTCATCGTCAGCTGCGGCCGCGCGACCGCGACCGGCCTTCGGAGTGATTGCCCGAAGAGGATCTGGAACGCGAACCGGATCCCCGACTCGACCCCGAACCGGATCCCCGACTCGACCCGGATCCCCGACTCGAGCTCGAGCTGCGTCCGCTGGAACTCCGTCCGCTGGATGAACGATTGCCGGATGACCGACCGCGGCTGCCGGACCCGCTCTGAGCCTTCTTCTTGGAGGCGCTGTCGCCATCCTCGCCCGGCTCGGAGTGGATGTCCTCGAACTCGGAGTACTCGCGCTCCTTGTCGTAGCTGGAGTCGTGGTCCTCGACCACCTCGCCGTCTTCGATCACACCTCGCCAGGCGCCGGTCTCGGCGTCCTGCATCTCAATAAAGGCCTTGAACCGGTGCAGATCCGCGCGCGCGGCGCGTTTGACGTGGCGCATACCGCGGGCTGCCTTCTCGAGCATCCCTCCCGGCTCTACATCCAGCGACAGCATCACGCGCGTGAGGTTCGGCCCGATCTCGTGGAACGTGACGAGGCCGTGGTGGGTGATCCCCTGTGTGACACGCCACTTGATCCGGTCGTTCGGCCGCTGGGTGACGATCTCCGCCTGGAACTCCTTGGTCTTGCCCCAGATCTTGGTGGCGAACGAAAGACTGCAGTCGTCCTCCTGCGTGACGCGAGTTACGCGGTGCATGAAGTTGGGCCACAGCTCGAACTGGGTCCACTGGTTGTAGACGGTCTCGACGTCCTCGGCGATGTCGATGCTCTGCTGGACGGGCATGCGCCGTCCTTTGCCGACTCCCGGAACGTTGCCCTTGTGCTGGTCGTCGTTCTTGTCGTCGTCATCGCCACCACCGAACGGAAGTGCCGACTTCACGGCGCTCGAGAACACGCCACTCGGGCCGCCGGCCTCATCGACTTTCTGCGACACCTTGTCCCCGACGCTGCTGCCGATCTTGTCGCCGACCTTGGAGGTGAGCCCGCTGACCGCCCTGCCCGGCGCCCCCGCAACTTCCCCAAGGCCATCTGTGCTCACTGACTTGACGAGCTTGCTGATGCCCTTGAACGCCACCGGGGCTAGCGCCGCGGCGCCCGCTCCGGCCGCGATCCCGCGTGTTCCGGAGAGTGGCCCGCCAGAACGCGTTGGATTGTGGTCGCTGAGGTTCTTGCCGGTGTCCTGTACGACCCGGCTGAGGACTTCCTTAACGGTGTCCTGCATGTCCTTGGCCATGTCTGTCTCCCTCTCGTTTCGGTGCCTGTGCCCAATGGCGGGGTGCAGGAAAAATTGCGTCAGGTCTCGCTGGTGACTTCGGACGGCATCGGCGCGGCGGAGTGCTGCATCAGATTGCGCTTGATGTGCGTGCGGTTCTTCGCGAGCTGAGTCGAGATGTTGTTTTTGCGGATGCCGTGCAGATAACCGATGCACCAGTCGAGCTGTTGGAGGGCGTCCTCCGCCGCCTGCCGGTAGCGCTCGGTCTCGTCGGGTCCGTCGTCCTTCGCCATTGCTTTTTGCTCCTGTGCTCGCATTCCGTGGGTGTCAAACAGCTACCCGTAATGGGCGCCGATATCGCGGTCCAAAACCCCTCTAGAACATCCGTCCAGGAGCATGAAGCTCTTGTTGAGACATTCGTCTAGGTCGTTCGGCGCCTGATCGCAACGGGTAGGCCTCGAAATAAGACCAGCTCTTCTGCGTTTTGGAACGCTGCGAGCCGGTGGAAACGAATAGGAGGGGTGGATATGTCCGCCGTCAATGAAAAAGGCTCATCGAGCCGTGGAAGGACTTCCAGTCGCTCGTCGTCCAAGCCCGCAAGCCAGCCGAAGCGCAAGCCACAGTCGACGCGGGCCCGGGCCCAGAACGCGGACGCATCCAAGAGCAGAACTGCTAGCGCGTCCCGGTCTTCGAGCGGCTCCAAAACTGCCAACAGCTCCGGCTCGTCTCGCGGCTCGCGGTCATCGGGTGGGACGCGCGCGGCCAACAGTTCGCGGTCGAAGAGCGCGAACAGCCCGCGGTCGAAGAGCGGAAACGGAAGCGCCCAGAAGAGTCAAGGCGCGACCGCGTCGCGCAGCCGCAGCGAAGGCTCGACCGCAGCCGCAACACGCCAGTCCAGCGCGTCAAATGGCAAGCGCGACGGCAAGTCCGGCGTTGGCATCTCGCTGGTGACCGGCGCGATCGGCGTCGCTGGTGGCATCGCTGGAGGGATCCTTCTCGGTCGCAACGCGCTCTCACGCAACCGCAAGGTCCTCGGTGTCGACGTGCCGACGAAGGTCGATTTCACCGGCGTCGGACAGCAGATCGGCGAGGCCGGTAAGCAGTTCGGCAAGCTCGCCGGAGAGGTGCGCAGTGTTCGCGAGAAGGCCGAGCAGATCGCGCGTGTACTCGGCTGAGGGTCGTGATGGCTAGCACAGCTACCAAGCAGCGCAGCAGCCCGGCCCGGCGTGCGCGTCCGCAGGCGTCGAAGAACGGCGGCGCTGCCGCCAGCAAGAAGCGCAGCCCGATTCGCCAGGCGAAGGACCAGGCGAAGGATGCGGTGACGCCCGGTAGCTCCGTGAAGTCGAAGGTATTTCGCAAGGTCGCCGGCAAGGCCGCGAAGGCGATCGCGCAAAAGTCGCTGCGCTCGGCGGCGGCTGCAATAAGAGTTGCAGCCGACCGCACGGCGTCGGCGGGAAGGAACGCGGTCGAGGCAGGTATGAGCAAGCGCCTGCCGATCCAGGTCTCGGTCGACGTCGCCGTGCCGCTGAATTTCGCGTGGGAGCAATGGATGAGCTTCGGCTCAATTCCGGAAGGCGTGCACCGCATCGAGGACGTCGAGCGGGACGGCGACTCGTTGCACGGTCACGTGGCGGGGGCGCGCTCCTCGGACTGGGAAGCGGAGATCGTCGACGAGCGCGAAGAGCAGAGCTTCGCCTGGCGCTCGGTGCAAGGCACCGACACAGCCGGGCTAGTGACGTTTCATCGGCTCAGCGATCGGCTGACGCGGATCGAACTCGACCTCGATGTGCTCCCCACCAACCCCGCTGAAGCGCTGACGATGGCGTCGCACATGGCGCAGCGTCGGGCGCAAGCGGATCTGCGTCGGTTCAAGGCGCACGTCGAATTCATCAACCCGGACGTCTACGAATCAGAAATTGCTCAGAACGGCGCGAGCGGGTAACGCCGTTTCAAGCTCGAACACAAAGGAGGATCACATGTCGGCAATGGCAGGGAATCGGTTCCCGCGTTCTGGTTACGTCGCTCGATCGAGTTCGAGCGGACTGGCAGACGTGCTCGATGTACTCCTGGACAAGGGTCTGGTAATCGACATCTTCCTGCGAGTCTCGCTCGTGGGCATCGAGCTGCTCACAGTTGACGCGCGGATCGTCATCGCCAGCGTGGACACCTACCTGCGCTTCGCTGAGGCGGTCAACCGCCTGGACATCGGTGAGAGCAGCAGCCAGGGACTGCCCGACCTGATCGAGGACATGACGCAGAACGGCGCGCAGAGCAAGACCAAGGGAGTACTCGAAGGGGCTAAGGAGTCGTTGTTCGGGTCAAGCGGAAACAACGACAACGACAACGAGGACGATGACGAATCGAGCTCGCGCTCCAGGTCGCGGTCGTCCTCGCGGTCGCGGTCGCGCTCCTCGAGCCGCGGGCGTTAGCCCGCGGGCGAGCTGAATGGCCGTGGCAACTTACGTCTACGGAATCGTCGAGTCATCTGCGCGGGCGCCGAAGGGCAGCGGGATCGGCGGTGCACCGCTTGCGGTGGTCTCCGGTGACGGCGCCGCGGCGCTCGTGAGTGATCTGCCCGATGGCGACGTGCGGATGGGACGCGACGAGGTGCTGATGCACGCCGAGGTGCTCGATCAGGCGCTGGCCGAGGGAACCGTTCTGCCGATGCGCTTCGGGGTCGTCATGGACGGGTCCGACGACGTCCGGCGCCAGCTTCTCGAGCGCCACGGCGAGGACCTTCGCAACCAGCTCGACGACCTCGCAGGGAAGGTCGAGGTCAACGTCCGGGCCGTGTACGAACAGGACGTGGTGCTCCGGGAGGTCGTCAGCAGCGACTCCCAGATCGCCCGGCTGCGAGAAGCCGTTCGCGGCCAGTCCGAGGACGCCACCTACTACGAGCGCATCCGGCTGGGAGAGCTCGTGGCGCAGGCGATCGAGCGCGCGCGTGAGCAAGACGCGCAGGCAGTCATCGAACTCCTGGCGCCGGAGGCCCTGGCGGTGGACGTGGCCGCCCCGGCTCACGAACGCGTCGTCGTCACTGCGTCGTTCTTGGTGGAGCGAGCGCGCCTGGATGCGTTCGACGCACTGCTCGAGGCGGTGGCTCGCGACCAGGCCGGCCGGATCCGCTTCAAGCTCACAGGCCCCCGGGCGCCACACTCGTTCGTAGAGCTAAGCGGAGGAACCTGAGTGGGGCTGTTCACCGGTCTGCTCACGCTTCCGCTAGCGCCTGTTCGAGGCGTGGTGTGGGTCGCCGAGCGGGTCGCCGAGGAGGTCGAACGCGAACTCTACGACGAGGGAAATATCCGACGACAACTTTTGCAACTCGAACTTGACCACGAGGATGGGAAGCTCAGTGATGAAGAGCGCAATGCCCAGGAAGAGCTCCTGCTCCAGCGGCTGGCTGTCGGCCAGATGCGCGACGAGATGCTCGGCGAGGAACTAGCCGATGGCTGAACGGAGCAGCACCCGAAAGCGGAGCAGCAGCGGCAGCTCTGGCGGCAGCGGCAGCTCCGGCAGCCGCGCCTCCACCAGCCGCAGCTCAGGCAGCAGTCGCAGCGCCAGTAGCCGCAGCTCCAACGGCCCCAGCAAACGCCGCTCCAACAGCAAGCTGTCCGGACCCGAGGCGATCAAACGCGCCCGCGAGTCGGCCACTGAGATGCTGGGACGGCCCGTGGAATCGGTGTTGGGGCTGGAGCCAGACGACGGCAACGGATGGAAGGTGACGGTCGAGGTTGTAGAGCTTGAGCGGATCCCCCGCTCGACCGACGTGCTCGGCGCCTATGTCATGAGCCTCGACAAGAGCGGCGAGCTCACGGCAGCACGGCGCGAGCGCCGGTACTACAGAAACCAGGCGGACGAGGAATAGCGATGGCACTTGACCCAAGCGGTGGTCGGCTTCCGCAGACATATGGCCGATCTGACCTCCGCCCCCAGTCGCCGGGCCCGGCCAACCTCGCCGACATCCTCGAGCGCGTCCTGGATAAGGGCATCGTGATCGCGGGCGACATCCAGATCAACCTGCTCGATATCGAGCTGATCACGATCAAGATCCGCCTGCTGGTCGCATCCGTGGATCGGGCGCGCGAGATGGGCATCAACTGGTGGGAATCCGATCCGACGTTGTCGGTCGACGCGGATGAGGACGACGAGAAGCGGTCGCTGCGCGAGCGTGTCGATCGGCTCGAGCGCATGCTCGGGAGTGGAGCGGCCGACACGGACACCAAGACCGAGACGCGCTCCGAGGTTCAGACCGAGACGGAGACACGGTCGCGAGGTGGAAATGCCAAACGCCGATGATCCGCTCGAGCACCTGCGCTCGGCGATCGATCAGCTCGCCGCCTCCGATGCGCAGTCGCTGGTAGACCAGGCGCGGGCGGAGGCCCGCGCGCGGGTGCGCTCGCGGCTGGCGGACCTGATGGAGCGCTCGATGCTCGAGCAGGTGCAAGACCAGATTGCGCCTCCAAGCCCGCCAAGTCCGCGGCCCACGCAGCCGACAGAGCGCTTTGCGAACGCCGAGCCGCAGACCGGCCCGGCCTGGTACGTGTACGGAGTAGTCAATGCCGCGATCGGGCTCGAGGAGCCGTCGGGGGATATCAACGCGTCGCGACCGGTGCAGATCCTCACCGAAGGAGCGGTCGCCGCGGCCGTCAGCGAGGTTGACCTGGAGGAGTTCGGGGAGGAGCGACTGCGTGACCACCTGCGCGACATGAACTGGGTGGAGCGGGTCGCGCGCGCACACGAAACGGTCCTCGATCGGATCCGGGCGCAGGCCACGGTCATTCCGATGCGGATGTGCACCGTGTATCGAAGCGAAGCGGGCGTTCGCGAAATGCTTCGCCGCGAGGCGGATGCGCTCTGCCAGGCGATCGACCACCTGGAGGGCAAGGCGGAGTGGGGCGTCAAGGCGTTCGCCGACACTGGCCGCACGGCGGCCGTTACGGCAGTCGATGAAGCAGAAGAGGCCCCCGGCTCGGCGCGCGGGGCGGCGTACATGCGCCAGCGGCGAGACGAGCGCGACCGGCGCGAGCGGGCCCGGCAGCAACTTGAGGAAGCGGCCTCCCAGATTCATGACCGCCTCTGCACGCTGGCCGGCGACGGCCAGGTGCTGCCCCCGCAGCGACCGGAGGTCAGCGGACATGTCGGCGACATGGTGCTCAACGGCGTGTATCTGGTCGACGACGACGACCGGGAGCGCTTCCACGCCGAGGTGCAGCTGCTCGAGGCTGAGTTCGCGCCGCGCGGAGTCGAGCTCGAGTTGACTGGGCCTTGGCCGGCGTACAACTTCGTTCCGGGCACGATCGGAGCGGCCTGGTGAGTACTGCCCGGACGCTTTACGCATCCTCGCAGGCGAGCGCGACGGCCGGCGGCCAGGTTTCGCTCATCGACGTGCTCGACCGCTTGCTGGCCGGTGGCGTCGTCGTTCATGGCCACATCACGCTCGCCGCCGCAGACATCGACCTGGTCGATCTGGACCTGGAGATTCTGCTCGCATCCCACGACAAGGTGGTGCGCGGATGAGCGTCCTGGTCTATGCGATTGCGCAACCCGGGGACACGCCCCTCGCAGGTTACGGCCTTGAACACAAGCCGCTACGGGCCATACACGCCCATGCGCTGATGGCAATCGTCAGTGATCATGAAGCTGCCGCGCCTCGACCGCAGGTCGAAAGCCTTTGGGAGTACGAGCGGATCGTGGAGCGGATCGCACAGGTTCGCGCGATCGTTCCGGCTCGGTTTGGCAGCGTCATGGATGGCGACGACGCCGTCGTCGAGATGCTGCGGTCCAAGCGCGAGCATCTGCTGACCGTGCTCGACCACACCCGCGGCGCGGTCGAGTTGTCGGTGCGTGCGACGTGGGAGCAGGCCCCTGAGCCCGAACACCAGACAGGGACTGGCTACATGCGGGCGCGCCTACAGCTGCGAAGCCGGGCACGTGAGGTCGCAGGCGAGCTGATGCCGCTCGACAAGCTTTCACGAACATCACGGTGCAAGCTCCCGGCCGGCCCCGAGCAGTCCATGCGGTGCGCCTACCTGGTGGACCGCGAACTGGTTGAGGACTTCACGGCGTCGCTCCGACGGCTGGACCGGCAGCTGCGCGACGTCGAATTAGTATGCACCGGCCCGTGGCCGCCATACAGCTTTGCGGAGGCGGCGCCGGCATGAGTCTCGAGCACGTCGAAGCCGAGCTTCCGCGGCGACTGAACGCCGATCCGGAGGGACTCGAGAAGGGCCTGGCCCAGCTCGTGCTCACCGTGATCGAGTTGCTTCGCCAGCTCATGGAGCGTCAAGCGTTACGGCGCATCGAGGGCGGCAGCCTGACCGACGAGGAGGTCGAGCGGCTGGGCCGTACGTTCCTGGCGCTATCGGAGCGCATGGATGAGCTCAAGGACGTGTTCGGCCTGGAGGACAAGGACCTCAACCTGAACCTCGGGCCACTCGGAGATCTCTTGTAGGACGAAAAAGGAGCAAGTCATGCCACCCATCCAGCAGGCCTATTACGACGTCCTCATGAACCGTGTTCGCAACGACCGTTATCCCAGCCATCAGCTGATGGATCGGATCGAGGTCGCGCTTGCCACGCCTGACCAGGTGGCCGAGTACGTCGCAATGCTGATCGAGAAGGTCGACGAGACCTGGTATCCGAGTCACCAGATGCTCGACCGGATCCAGCGCATGCTCGAGCGTGCGGCGGCATCGGCCGCGAGATGAACTCAGCAGTCAAGAACGTCGGAGACGCCCTCGCACAGAAAGCGCGCGGCGACGAGCCGGGACGAGTGCGCGCGTTCGTCGCCGCGGTGGCGGCCGGCGCCGTGGCCGCGACGGTCACCTACAAGCTGCTGCGCTCCACGGGCTCCGACTGAGCGGCTCAAAGCCGTCTGCCGTCACCTTTGGGTGACATAAGCCGCATAAATTGGTCAGACCGTCGACGCACTGTTTTTTGGGCGTGTTGGAGAGGGTAGCGGCGCCTCACGCGCGGGAGGCGCTACCCCAACAAGGAGGACTCCATGAGGAGGGGAAGCATCCCGTCCGTGCCGAGGCGATTCCAACTCGGATTGCTCTCGGCAGCAGCCGCGATCGGCGTCGTGGCTGCCCTGGCTGTTTCGAGCAGCCAGGCCGCGCCGGCGAGCGCGAAGCCCGCGAAGCTGACCGTAGGCGTGCAGGTTCTAAAGATGACCCCGGCCGCCGGGCGGACGTTGCACGGGGTCGGGCTGGTCACGGCCACCCTGACAAACAACGCTGGGCAGACCCAGACGACGCACTCTAGGGTGGCGTTCACAGCAGCGGCCGGACCGAGCTGCCAGATCCTGAATCTCACGCTGAACCAACTGCACTTGTCGCTGCTGGGCCTCAACGTCGATCTGGCGAAGGTCGTGCTCACGATCACCGGGATAAAGCAGGGACATCCCGGAGGTGGGATTCTCGGGTCGCTGTTCTGCTCACTGGCCAGCACCAAGCTGTCGAAGGCAGCGCGAGCAAGCGCTGCTCGTCAGCTGACCACCGACCTGCAGCGCCGGTCCAATCAACGGGTCCTGCGCTTCGGCGTCAACCTCAGGCCGAACGCCACCGCGGCGGCGGCGGGAGCAACATGTCCGGTGTTGGATCTGATCCTCGGGCCGCTGCATCTCAACCTGCTGGGCCTGGTCGTGGATCTCAACAAAGTCCACCTCACAGTCACGGCAACGCAGGGCGGCGGTCTGCTGGGCAACCTGTTCTGCTCGCTGTCCACCACGACGATCCCGGTCCCGACGACTCCAACCGGCTAGTTCACGTTGGAAACCCACGTCGTGCGGCCGTCGCTTGCGGCGGCCGCACGACGGTGTCGCGCAACCGGACTAGACTTGTTAACGCAGGCTTTGCGCGAACCGCGGGGCGCGTTGGCAGGCAGTCCAACAGATGATCGAAACCACACCCATGCCGGGGGTGGGGCGAGCTTCTGAAAGATGTCACGCCACGCCGGAGGTCTCTGTTGCGCAAGCAGCCTGCACGGGTCAACGAGGATGAGCGACGAACAAGAAGATCCGATGAGCTCGGCCCGCGAGTTAGTGGAGGCGGGCGGTGGGAAGCTGCCCCAGGAGGGCGGCGGCTCGATGCGCACAGCGTTGGCGAACGCGATGGTGGGCATGAAGAAGCAGTTCTACGGCCGTGGCCCGACGGCGGCGAAGGCGTGGATCCTGGACGACTACGTTTTCGTGGCGATGGAGGGCGGCCTGACGCGCAACGAGGAAACGTTGCTGGCGGACGGCAAGGACGACCTGGTCCGGAGCTATCGGTTGAGCTTTCAGGAAACCGTCGGCCCGAAGGTGATGGCGGCGGTGGCGGAGTTGGTGGGCCGCAACGTGCTGACGTATCACAGCCAAATCGTGTTCCACCCCCCGCGGACGTTCGAGATCTTCGTACTCGAACCCCAGTCGGGCTAGACGTCACCGAGCTCGCCCGGCGCTGGCAGTCCCACCGTGACCGTGCTGCCCGCGACGAGCTGGTCCGTCGCCACATGCCGCTGGCCAGGACACTTGCCGCGCGCTACGCGCGCACGCAGGAGCCGTTCGAGGATCTTTTTCAAGTTGCCAGCCTCGGCTTGGTGAAGGCGGCCGACCGCTACGACCCCGATCGCGGCGCGGCGTTCTCGTCCTACGCGCTGCCGACGATCCTCGGCGAGCTAAAGCGCCACTTTCGCGACAAGGGCCGATCGATCCACCTGCCGCGGGGGCTGCAGGAGCTCGTGATGCGCGTGCAGGCCGCAGAGGAGCAGCTGAGTACACGGACGGGGCGCTCGCCGACCGTCATCGAGATCGCCGAGCACCTTCAGCTCGACACGGAATCAGTCCTCGAGGCCCTCGAGGCGATCGCCGCGCGCAACGCGTCCTCGCTCGATGCGCCGCTGGAGGCCGACCCGGGGGAGGAGGCGGCGACGCAGCACGACCTGATCGGCCGCGAGGACGAGGGCTACGCGCTGGTCGACACGTCCAGCAGCCTGGCCGGGGCAGTGCAGCGGTTGCGCAGGACCGATCGCGAGGTGCTCGAGCTGCGTCTCAACCGCGGAATGACCCAGAGCGAGATCGCCAAGCAGATCGGTGTGTCGCAGATGCAGGTCTCACGCATTCTTCGCCGTGCAACCGACCAGCTGCGCGAGACGATCGCGTTGAGCGACGCTCCGATCGCGCAACGGAAGCACCCCGGACGCGTCCGGAGCTAGCTCAGGCTCGCGAGCCGCCGGGCGGCCTCCGCGATCACCTCCCCGCGCTTGCAGAAGGCGAACCGCACGAACGTCGCCGCGGCGTCCTTGTCGTCATAGAACGCGGCCATCGGGATCGCCACCACGCCACAGCGTTCGGGCAGCGAGGCACAGAACTCGATCGCGTCCTCGCCGACATCGGCGTTGACGAAGTAGGTGCCGGCCGGCACCAGCGGCCGCAGGCCCGCCGCGTCGAGGCCGGCGCACAACTGGTCGCGCCGTTGTTGCAGGTCGTCGCGCAGGGTCTCGATCACGTTCGCCGGAAGTGACAGCGCTGCGGCTGAGGCGTGCTGCAGCGGGGTGCCCCCTGCGAACGTCAGGTACTGCTTGATCGCGCGTGTCGCGGCGACGAGCTCGGCCGGGCCCGAGCACCATCCGATCTTCCAGCCGGTGAACGAGAACGTCTTGCCAACGCTTGAGATCGTCAGGGTGCGTTCGGCCATTCCCGGTAGCGTGGCCGGGGGGATGTGCCGGGCATCGTCGAAGACAAGGTGCTCGTACACCTCGTCGCTGATGCAGATCAGGTCGTGCTCGTTGCAGACGGCAGCGACGAGCCGCATCTCGTCCTCCGTCAGCACCCGTCCCGTCGGGTTGTGCGGAGAGTTGAGCAGCAGCGCGCGCGCCCGCGGACCGACGGCCGCCCGGAACGCCTCCTCCCGCAACGCGAAGTCGGGCGGAGTAAGCGTCACCGGACGTCGGCGGGCGCCGGCGAACACGATGCAGGCGGCATACGAGTCGTAGTACGGCTCGAGCACCACGACCTCGTCGCCGGGGTCGCACAAGCCGAGCAGCGAAGCAGCGATCGCCTCGGTCGCGCCGAACGTGACCAGCAGATCCTCGGGCTCGAGTCCGTAGTACTTGCGTTGGTGCTCCAGCACCGCCTCACGCAGGGGCGGGACTCCCGGCAACGGCGCGTACTGGTTGTGCGCGCCTCGCAATGCAGCGACCGCTGCCTCGATCACCTTCGGCGGCCCGTCGGTGTCGGGGAAGCCCTGGCCGAGATTTATCGCGCCGGTCTGCAGCGCCCGCGCGCTCATCTCGGTGAAGATCGTGGTGCCGAGCCCGGCTGCACGCGCTGCCGCCCTCATGCCGGGTCTGCCGCTCCCCAGATCCCGGGGCCGCGGCGGTGCTCGTAGATCAACGAGGTCTCCGCGTGGGATACGGATGGATGCGTGGCGAGATGGTCGACGACGAACTCCCTGAGGTCCTGGGCATCCGCGGCTGCGACCCAGACGAGGTAGTCGGTCACGCCGGTGAGGTGAAACACCATCAGCACGCCGGGGAGTTGCCTGACGGCGTCGGTGAACGCGTCGATCTGCTCCCGCGCGTGGACCGCGAGCCGAACGGCGATCAGCGCTTGCAGGGGCCGCCCGAGGGCGGCGAGGTCGACTTCGGCGTGAAAGCCGCGGATCACGCCTCGCGACCGCAGCGAACGCAGCCGCGCCAGGGCCGTGGACGGCGCGACGCCGACCCGGTCGGCGAGCCGCTGGTTGGTGATCCGAGCATCCTCGGCGACGACTCCGAGAATCGCGCGGTCGACGGCATCGACGGGCCCCTGTGGATCGTTCGACTCAGAACGGCGTGGCGGCGACATTACTGAAGAATATCTGATGATTGAGCTAAATACCGAAGAATCTGCGACCACTTGTCCTACCGCTGCATAATCATTCAGACTTCTCGTATGACATCCATCGCCACACCACCGATTGTCAGCGCTTCGATCCTTGAGACGATCGGCGACACGCCGCTGGTCGAGCTATCTCGGATCGGTGCCGGGCTGCGCCCGCGGCTGATCGCCAAGCTCGAGTCGTTCAACCCCGGCGGCTCGATCAAGGACCGGGTGGCGGTTGCGCTGATCGAGGCGGCCGAGCGCGATGGTCAGCTGCGCCCGGGCGGGACCATCGTCGAGCCAACGTCGGGCAACACCGGCACCGGGCTGGCGATCGCGGCACGCCTGAAGGGCTACCGCGTGATCGCGGTGATGCCCGACAAGATGTCGCGCGAGAAGATCGACCTGCTGCGCGCGTACGGCGCCGACGTGGTGCTCGCGCCGACCGACGTGGCGCCGGACTCGCCGCAGTCCTACTACCGGGTGGCCGACCGGCTGACCGACGAGATCCCCGGCGCCTTTCAGCCAAACCAGTACTTCAACCAGGCCAACCCGCAGGCTCATTACGAGTCCACCGGTCCCGAGCTGTGGGAGCAGACCGGCGGTCGGATCACGCACCTGGTGGCGGGCGTCGGCACCGGCGGGACGATCACCGGGACTGCTCGGTATCTGCGCGAGCGCAACCCGGAGCTCGTCGTGATCGGCGCAGACCCCGAGGGCTCGATCTACTCCGGGGGAGCCGACAACGTGCATCCGTACCTGGTCGAGGGGGTCGGCGAGGACTTCTGGCCCGAGACGTTTGACTCGGCGGTCGTCGATCGTTGGGTGACGGTCTCAGACCGGGATGCGTTTACGACGACGCGCCGGCTTGCCCACCTCGAAGGAATCCTCGCGGGCGGGTCGGGCGGTCTGGCGCTGCATGCGGCGCTGCAGGTCGCCGAGGAGGTCGAGGACCCAGACGCGATGATCGTGGTGATCCTCCCCGACGGCGGCCGTTCGTATCTGTCGAAGATCTACTCCGACGCCTGGATGCGGCAGTACGGGTTCCTGGACCGCGACTCCAAGCTGCTCGTCGGCGATGTCCTCGCGCGCAAGCGCGACGCGGGTGAGATCCCCTCGCTCGTCACGGTGCAGACGCACTACCGTGTGCGCGATGCGGTTGCGCTGCTGCACGAGCATCGCGTGTCGCAGCTGCCGGTCGTCAGCGCGAACGATCCCGCGACCGTCGTCGGCGCGATCGGCGAGCGCGGCCTGCTCAAGCACGCCGCCGCCGATCCCCGGCTGCTCGATGCCGAGATCGTGGAAGTGATGGAGCCACCGTTTCCGGCGGTCTCGGCCGACGACCCGGTCCGCGAGGCGATCGAGTTGCTGGTCGGCGACCAGCAGGCTCTGCTGGTGACCCGCGATGGTCGGGCCGAGGGACTGGTCACGCGCGCGGACTTGCTGGAAGCACTGGCTTCGTGACCGATTTCGAAAGGCCAGGCGACGCTTTCGCGACGCGGGCCGTGCATGCGGGTCTGACCCCGGACCCGTCGTTCGGCTCGGTGATCCCGGCCATCCACCAAACCTCGACGTACGCGCAGCGCGCGCCCGGCGACTTCGTTGGCGACTACGACTACGCGCGCTCGGCGAATCCCACGCGCGCGGCGCTAGAGCAGGCTCTGGGCGAGCTCGAAGGCGGCCTGGCCGTCGCCTACTCGTCGGGTCTGGCGGCCGAGCACGCGCTGATCACGGTGCTGTGTGAGGCCGGATCGCACGTCGTGATGCCGGCCGACCTCTACGGCGGCACCTTCAGGCTGGTCGACAAGGTGCTGGGCCGCTGGGGGCTTCAGTTCGATCTCGTCGACCAGACCGATCTCGACGCCGTCGAGCGCGCCGTGACCGACGACACCCGGCTGATCTGGGTCGAGAGCCCCACCAATCCGCTGCTCAACGTGGTCGACATCGAGGGCGTCGTCGCGCGGCGCAAGCACGCGCTGGTAGCCGTCGACAACACGTTCGCGACCCCCGCCAACCAGCGGCCGCTCGAGCTTGGCGCCGACTTCGTCGTACATTCGACCACGAAGTACCTGGGCGGCCACTCCGACGTCGTCGGGGGAGCCGTAATCGCCGCAGACGAGCAGGCCCACGAGCAGTTGCGGTTCGTTCAGAACGCCGTCGGTGCCGTTCCGGGCCCGTTCGATTGCTTTCTGGTGCATCGCGGACTGCGCACATTGCAGGTGCGCATGGACGCCCACGCGCGCAGCGCTGCGGCGATCGTCGACCTTCTGAAGGCAAGCCCGGAGGTCACCGACGTGGCGTGGCCAGGCTTCAGCGGCATGGTCAGCTTCCGGCATCCCGACGCGGCTGCAGTCGCTACGCGCACACGCCTTTTCACGCTTGCCGAGTCGCTTGGAGGGGTCGAGTCGCTGATCGAGGTTCCGCAGGCGATGACGCACCAGTCGGTGGAAGGCTCAACCGCGGCCGTGCCGCCGGATCTGGTCCGCCTCAGCTGCGGCATCGAGGACCCCGGCGACCTCGTCGCGGACCTCCGCCAAGCGCTGACGTAGCCCGCGTCTGGAGCCACCAGTTCGACCCAGGTCGTCGTCGGTTGGCGCAGATCCTCGAGCATCGGCGCTGAGCCCAGCCGCTGGGGCTGGTGCCCCGAGCAATAGACTCCCGCCCCCTCGATGCTCACGCGGTATGCGACCGATGGCGCCGTCGCGGCCGCCAATCACCTCGCCGCCTCGGCGGGCGCGGGGATCATGCAGCGAGGCGGCAACGCGGTGGACGCCGTGATCGCGGCCGCCGGGGTGATGGCCGTCGTGGCCCCGGAAGCATGCGGTTTCGGAGGCGACCTGTGGGCGGTGATCGCGCGAACCGGCGAGGTCCCGGTCGCGCTGAACGCGTCGGGTCGATCGGGCTCGGGCGCCGATCCGGAGCGGCTGCGAGCGGAGGGGTATCACGAGATGCCCTTTCAGCACGATGTCCGCGCCGTGACCGTGCCGGCCTTCGTCGACGGCCTGATCGCCCTGCATGCCCGGCTGGCGACCAAAGAGCTAGACGAGCTGCTGGCGCCCGCGCACCGGCTGGCCGACACCGGCTTCCCCGTGTCGTCGAGCTTGGCCGAGAAATCGCTCGCGCTGACAGCGGACCAGCGCGAGGCCATGTTCGGGCAGTGCGACGGTCTGCGCGCCGGCCGGCGGCTGCGACTCCCGCGCTTGGCCGACGTCGTCGCAACCGTCGCCCGCTCCGGGCGCGCGGGCTTCTACGAGGGCAGCGTCGGCCGCGCGCTCGTCGCGGTCGGCGCAGGCGAGTTCACCCGGGAGGACATGTCGGTTGTGAACGCGGACTGGGTCGATCCGATCGACATCCGCGCGTTCGGCCGCCGGCTGTGGAGCGCGCCACCGAACTCCCAGGGCTATCTCGCGCTGGCAAGCGCTTGGATCGCCGATCAGGTCGGCCTGCCCGAGGATCCAGACGATGAGCGCTGGGCGTTCGTGCTCGTCGAGGCGTCCCGCTTGGCGGGATTTGACCGCATCGATGCGCTTCACGAGCACGCTGACGGTCGCGCCCTCCTCGCGCCCGAGCGACTTGGGCCCCGCGCGTCCGGGCTCGGTGAGCGCGCCAGCGAAGGCCTCACCGACGTCTACCGCGACGGCGGCACGACCTGCATCTGCGCGGTCGATCGCGAGCGCACCGGCGTCTCGCTGATCATCTCCAACGGGGCCGGCTTCGGCTCGCACCTGACGCTGGCAGACCATCAGATCTTTCTGCACAACCGCGGACTCGGGTTCTCATTGATCGAAGGGCATCCCGCCGAGTACGGCCCCCGTCGCAGGCCTCCACACACGCTCACAGCGCTGGCGGTCACCGACGACGACCTCACGTTCGAGGCCGTGCTCGGCACCATGGGCGGGGATGCTCAGCCGCAGATCTCACTGCAGCTCCTGGCCAGGGTCCTTGCCGCCGGCCAGAGCACCGAAGCAGCGGTAGAGGCGCCGCGGTGGATGCTGACTCGCGAGGACGCTTCTTCGTTTCACGTCTGGAACCGGGAGGGTCTGCCGACCGTCGCGATCGAGCGCGACGCACCGGCCGGCTGGAAGAGTGGATTGCGACGTCGCGGCTACGACGTCAGCGAGATGCCGGCGGGCGACTCCAGCTTCGGCCACGCCCAGTTCATCCGCGCGAGCGCAGATGGCCTGCTGTCGGCCGCGTCGGACCCCCGCTCGCACGCAGGCGGGGTTGTCGCCTCGTGACGCCACTGTGCGGATTGCCTACCGTGAGATGATGTGGGTGCCGGCGGTTGAGCGCTATCTGCGTCGAGGGCAAGCAGCCGGCGAACCATCGGTTGCGCCGCCGCACGACGACAGGACGTTGTTTTGACGACATCGCTTCCCGGATCCGACAAGAGCCGCTCGTCACTTGACCGCGTCGATGACCGGACGCTGTTCAGGCACTGGCACTCGGATGGTGAGCGGGTCGCGCGCGAGGAACTCGTCCAGCGTCACCTGCCCCTCGCCCGAAAGCTCGCCGCGCGCTACGCGCGAGCAAACGAACCGTTCGACGACCTGTTCCAGGTGGCGTCGCTCGGCCTGGTCAAGGCGATCGACCGGTTCGATCCCGATCGCGGCATCGCGTTCTCATCATTCGCGGTCCCGACGATCGTCGGCGAGCTCAAACGCCACTTTCGCGACAAAGGCTGGTCGCTGCACGTCCCGCGCGGGACGCTCGAGCTCGCGCTTCGGGTGCAGGAAGCGACAACGACGCTCGGCTCGAAGACCGGGGGCTCGCCGACGGTGGACGAGATCGCCGATCACCTGGACGTCGGGGCAGAGCAGGTCCTGGAAGCGCTCGAGGCGCTCGCCGCACGCCACGCCGCGTCGCTCGACGTCCCGGTCGACGGCGATGGCGGAGACGAATCGTCCACTCGACTCGAGATGATCGGCGCGGAGGACGACGGGTACGCGGCGATCGACACTTCCGCCAGCCTGGCGGACGCGGTCAGGCGACTGCCGATGCTCGATCGCCGCGTGTTCATGCTGCGCTTTCGCGATGAGCTCACGCAGAGCGAGATCGCCGACCAGGTCGGCGTCTCGCAGATGCAGGTGTCGCGGATATTGCGGCGCGTCACAGAGCAGCTCCGCGGGTGGATGGATCCCGGGGGCGCGCCGGCGTCGCCGACCAAGCGGGCGCGGACCCGTCGTGGATAACGGCGCCGGGCGCTCCGGTCCGATGAGCCAAGCGCGCGCGCCGAGTCCTAGGTCGATGAAGATGCCGACGTCGACAGTTGGAGGACATTGATGCGCAAGCTGATCTACTCGATGACGATGTCGCTGGACGGCTACATCGCCGGACCCGGGGGCAACATCGACTGGTCTGCTCCCGACGAGGAGCTTCATCGTTTCCACAACGACCAGGTCCGCGAGCTCGGGGTGCATCTCCTGGGCCGGCGGCTGTACGAGACGATGGTGTACTGGGAGACGGCTGACCAGGATCCGTCGGCATCGGAGGTCACGGTCGACTTCGCGCGCATCTGGCAGGCCCTACCCAAG